>JACCDS010817966.1_pt1 | contig 19937 bp, 21 predicted proteins | sample 7446441 | NCBI WGS metagenome assembly JACCDS01 (sample SAMN15323445, study PRJNA562643) | freshwater metagenome | isolation source: river surface water | place: USA:Blue River Watershed | collected 2017-08-17
CGGACAAGGCCTCGCGCAGATGGTCTTGGGCAGGGCCGACCTCCAGCAGGTGCCCCGTGCCCTGCTCCACCCACAGCAGGCCCGGAATGCCGGCATGCTCGGGCTTGCTGGCCCCTTTGCTGGCGAAACTGAACCCGAACAGCTGGGCCAAGTGGTCCTCGGCGGCTGCGCTGTCCAGCGTCGTCGCCCCCATGCGCAAACTGCACCGCTTGCGCGCCAGGAAACTCTTGACCAGACGGTGCGACACCCCGGCCAGCTCAAAATCCACCTCGATCGTCGGGGCGGAACTCCCTTCGCCCCACGGTCGCAGGTCTTCCAGTGCCGTGGAGCGGTTGCGCTCCAGGAATGCGGCACGCAGGGCGCGCACCAACGTGCTCTTGCCGGCTTCGTTGGGGCCGGTCACGATGTTCAGGCCGGGCGTCAGGCCCGACAGTTCCATCGGCTGCCGGAAGCGCCGGACCTGCTCAACACGCAGGCGGGTCAGGTGCATGCGCATCATGCCGTCAACTCCGCGGCCAACAGGCTCAGCGCGTGCCGGGCCACATGGGCCTCTTCCGTGTCCCCGAGCCCTCGGTCACGCAATTCGGCCACCACATCGGACAGATAGCCGTCCGTGGGCAGTTCGGCCAACTCACGCTCCGTCGGGCTCCACTGCAGGCGCAGGCGATCGACCTGCAGATGGCGCACCCGGGCCTCCGCCCGAGCCCAGGCCCCGGTCAGGCGCTGGTGCATGTCGAGGTCCACCCGTCCGGATACCGTCAGATCCACGACGTCATCGGCCCCGAGCGCATCCAGTCGATCGATGAGCGCATCCACATCCGTCGACACCTGGAGGGTGACATCCCAGGCCTGCCAGCGGTAGCGCCCACACGGCACCGGAGTGACCCGGACCGGCGCATCGGGAGCGTGATCCACCTCCACCTTCAGCGCCTGCCCCGCCCCGTTGTCCTTGAAGCGGTCGGGCTCGGGCGTGCCGGCGTACCAGGTCCGGGCGTCGATGCACTTGCAGCCGTGCCAGTCTCCGAGCGCCAGGTAATCCAACCGCGCCGACTGCGCCCGCTGTGGGTCGATGGGATTGGCCGAATCGATGCCCTCCGCCAGCAGCCCCTGCACGCCACCGTGCGCGAGCCCGATGCGCAACCAGCCCTCGGGCGTGACCGCGCGATCGAACCAGGCCGTCAAATCCTCGTGCGTGTGGCGCTGCGTGAGTGGCGCTGGCAACACGGCCACCCGCAACTCTGGCAGGAAAAAAGGCTCGGGCTGCAACAGCAGGTGCACATTCGGCGGCACGGCATGCAGGCGCACCGCTCGGGACCACACGCTCTCGGGCAGCGCGGCGTCGTGGTTGCCGGGAATCAGACACCAGGGCCCCGTGAAGGCGGCCATGGCGAGGAACAGACGCCGCACCGTCCGGTCCGACACGGTCTGCGCGTCAAAGACGTCCCCCGCCACCAGCACCGCATCCACCCGCCATTCACTGGCCAGGCGGGCCATCCGCTCCACCGCCGCAAAACGCGCCTCGGCAAGCAGGGGGGCATTTTCAGCGTCGAGGGTCGTGAACTGACGGCCGATCTGCCAGTCGGCGGTGTGCAAGAAGGTGGGCATCGGGGGCGAAAGACCGTCGAACGGGTGAAAGGCCAGAGCGCGATTGTGCGTGACCGGGTCAGACGCCCCGCCCCGCCACACGCCACCGCTCGACCGCCGCCACCGCTTCGGCCAGCCCGGCCAGACAAGACACCCCCGCCGTGGTCGAGCCCCGCGCGCTGCCTTGCCCTCCGATCCACAGCGCCACGGCGGGCGGCAGCAGGTCCCGCAGCTGCGCCACCACCGCCCCCACCTGCCGGGAGGGAAAAGCCGTCGAGAACGACAACGCGACGATGTCGGCCTGGTGCGCCAATGCCGCGCGGGCGATGTCCGCCACCGGCGTCTGCGTGCCCAGGGGCACACATTCCGCGCCCTCCAGCGCCAGCAGGGCCTCGACCATCAGCAACCCCAGCTCGTGCGACTCACCCGGAACGGTGGTCAGCAACACCTTGGGTCGGCGCTCGCCGTGGCGTGCCAGGTCCGAGATGGCCTGACGCAGCTGGCGTCGACACAGTTCGGTGAACAGATGCTCCTCGAAGATCTCGATGCGTCCGACTTCCCAGGCCTGCCCGACCTGTTGCGTCAGAGGGGCCACTGTGTCCAGGACAAACCGAAGCAACCCTTGACGCGCCTGCCGCTGGGCCAACGCTTGGGCGAACGCATCCGCCTCGTGTCGCCGGAGCATGTCCAGCAGGGGATCCAGCGCCAGCGCCTCTTCGGCAGGCAGCGTCAACCGGGATCCGGACGCCAGTCGGGACAGGTCATCGGTCGAAGCCGACATCAGCTTGCCTGGCCGATGTCCTTGATCCATCAGCCGTTTGACCAGTCGGAGCCGCTCCACCTGATCCGGCGGATACACCCGCTCCCCGTGCGCGTCGCGTTCCGGCGCTGGAAATCCGTAACGCCGCTCCCACACCCGCAAGACGTCCTTGGACAGACCGGTGTCCCGTTCGACGGCGGCGATGTTGAATCCCGGTGTGTTCACTTTTGTCCTCGACAAAACTAGGTCAAACCATTGACAGACGCTTCAGTTGTCCCTACCTTAGCGTCAAGCCCTTCATTTGTCCATGACAAAAGGTCTACAACACTCCGTTCGCAAAGGGTTCGCCATGGTCCGCCCCTCCCGCATCGCCGTCGTCGGCGCCGGCATTTCCGGACTGGCCTGCGCGTGGCTGCTGTCGCGGCAGCACCGCGTGACCTTGTTTGAAGCCGATCCCCGACTGGGCGGCCACACCCACACGGTCGACCTGACACTGGAAGGCCACACACACCCGGTGGACACCGGATTTCTCGTCTTCAACGACCGGACCTATCCGAACCTCATCCGGATGTTCGAACGGCTCGGTGTGGAAAGTGTCGAGACGGACATGTCGTTCGCCGTCAGCCTCCAGGATCCCGACCTCGAATGGGCGGGCACCAGCCTCGCCACCGTGTTTGGGCAAAAGCGCAATCTCTGGCGTGGCCGGTTCTGGTCGATGCTGCTCGACATCCTGCGCTTCAACCGCGAAAGCACCGCCTGGCTGGTACGCCACCCCGATTCACCGGCCACGCTGGGGGAGTTCCTCCGGAACGGACGTTACAGCGAGGCCTTCGCGCACTGGTACCTGCTGCCGATGGCCGCGGCCATCTGGTCTTGCCCGACCGGACAGATGTTGGGCACCCCACTGTCCACCTTCGTGCGCTTTTGCCAAAACCACGGGCTGCTCCAGGTGTTCGATCGCCCCACCTGGCGCACGGTGCGCGGCGGCGGGCGGGAATACGTGCGCCGCATCGCGGCCCAGTTGGAGGACGTTCGCACGGCGTGCCCCGTCCGGTCGGTGACCCGTCAGGGACACGCCCTCGTGGTGCATCACGCCGCAGGCCACGAGGTCTTCGATCAGGTGGTCATGGCCTGCCACAGCGATCAGTCGCTGGCGGTGCTGGGCGACACCGCCAGCACCGCCCAGCGCGAGGTGCTGGCGGCTGTGCGCTACCAGCCCAACCGCGCCGTGCTGCACTCCGATCCCGCCTTGCTGCCCCGCGATCCAGCCCTGTGGTCGGCCTGGAACTACTTTGCCGGGCAAGGCGAACCTGGTCAGCAACCGGTGGGGGTCTCCTACCTGATCAACCGACTGCAACCGCTGCCCTTCCGTGCCCCGGTCGTCGTCACACTCAATCCGGTGCAGGAGCCGGACCCGGACCGCGTGCACGCCCGTTTCGAATACGCCCACCCGATCTTCGACGCCCCGGCCATCGCGGCCCAGCAGCGACTGGACGATCCCGCCCTGGGCCTTCAGGGCGCGGGCGGGGTCTGGCTGGCTGGCGCCTGGGGGGGGCACGGCTTCCACGAAGACGGGCTGAAATCGGCGCTGAAGGTCGTGCGGGGCCTGGGGGTGCCCGTGCCTTGGGACGTCGGCCTGAGCAACGCCACGTCAGCGCCCGAAACCGCTCCGGCATGAGCGGCGGCGATTCCTCCTTCCGGCCCCCACGACCATGACCCGCCTCCCTGAGCTGCTGGTTGGACAGGTGATGCACCGCCGTCTGCGGCCGGTCGAACACACCTTCGTCCACCCGGTGTTCTACGTGCGACTGCCACTGGATCGGATCGACCAGGCCGCCGGCCCGCTGTTCGGCATCGAGCGTTGGCGCCCGCTGTCCTTTTTCCGGCGAGACCACGGCCCGCGCGACGGTCGCCCGCTGCGTCCCTGGATCGAGGCCTTGCTGCGCGAACGGGGCCTGCCGCACGACGGCGAGATCGTGCTGCAGACCTTTCCGAGGGTGATGGGCTGGGTCTTCAATCCGGTCAGCTTCTGGTTTTGCCATGACCGCGAGGATCGGCTGATCGCCGTGCTCGCCGAAGTCAACAACACCTTCGGCGACACCCACAGCTACCTGCTGCATCACCCCGAAGGCGAGCCGCTGCGCGACGGTGAGGAGCTGTGTACGGCCAAGGCCTTCCATGTGTCGCCGTTCTGCACCGTGCAGGGGCAATACCGGTTCCGATTCCGCCATGCCCCGGACCGCGGGATCGACTCGGCCTGCATCGACCACGACGACGCGAGCGGCCCCCTGCTGCGGACCTCGATCTCCGGACACCTTCAGCCCTGGAGTCCCGGCGCCCAAGCCCGGGTGCTGTTGCGCATGCCGCTGCTGACCCTGGGCGTGTGGGCGCGCATCCATTGGCACGCCTGGCGGCTGTGGCGCAAAGGTGTGCCCTTCCACGGGGCCCGACCGCCGGTGGCGCCCCAATCCGCCGCGCCAGCCGCTGTGACCTCTCCCTGTGCCTTCGCGGATCCCAAGGACCTCAACACATGAACACCACCACCCTGAACCTGCCGGTCGTCGCCCGGATGAGCCGCGAGACCCGCACCGTCCTGCGCCTGTTCGAGAGCCTGGCCCACGGTCGGCTGGAAGTGCGACTGCCCGACGGCACGGCACATTCCTTCGGCAGCGGAGATCCAGGCCTGACGCTGCACGTTCACGACGAAGCCGTGTTCTCCCGGGTGCTCGCCCGCGGCGACATCGGTCTGGCCGAGGCCTACCTGGACGGCCTGTGGGACAGCTCCGACCTGACCGCCCTGCTCACCTTGTTCGCACGCAACCGGGAGGCCCTGCGCCGCGCGGTCTACGGATCCTGGCGCTCACTCCTGGCCGCACGGCTTCGTCACGCCCTGCGGCGCAACAGCCGCACCGGCAGCCGACGCAACATCATGGCCCACTACGACCTGGGCAATGCCTTCTACGCCCAGTGGCTCGACCCGACGATGAGCTACTCGTCGGCACTCTTCGAGCCGACCCTCTCGCCCCAGGGCTCGACCGCCGACGCTTTGCAAGCGGCCCAGTCGGCCAAATACCGCCGGATCCTCGACCGGCTGCAGGCCCAGCCCGGCGACTCCGTGCTGGAGATCGGCTGCGGATGGGGGGGATTGGCCGAAGAAGCGGTCGCGCGCGGGCTGCGCGTGACGGGCCTGACCCTCTCCCCCGCCCAGCTCGAATGGGCGCAGCGCCGCGTGCCCGAAGCCGATCTGCGGCTGCAGGACTACCGGGACCTGCAAGGCGCGTTCGACCACGTGGTGTCCATCGAGATGTTCGAGGCCGTGGGCGAACGCTGGTGGCCTCATTACTTCCGCACCCTGGCGCGCTCGCTGCGCCCCGGGGGGCGGGCCATGGTCCAGTCCATCACCATCGACGAATCGCTGTTTGACACCTACCGACGCGGGACCGACTTCATCCAGCAGTACGTGTTCCCCGGCGGGATGCTGCCCTCCCGCACCGCGTTTCGCGAACAGGCCCAACGCCAAGGTCTGGCGGTGCGTGACGAGTGGGCCTTCGGGACCGACTACGCGCGCACGTTGGCTGAGTGGCGCCGGGCCTTCGAGGCGAACTGGCCTCAGATCCAGCCGCTGGGCTTCGACGACACGTTCCGGCGCCTATGGCGTCTGTACCTCTGCTACTGCGAGGCCGGCTTTCTCACCGGAAACATCGATGTCGTGCAATTTGAACTGGCCCACGCCTGAGCGGCCCCCGACGGGCTCCCGGCGCGCATGGCTCAGAGGGGCGGTCGGGCTCACGGCACTGACCGGTCTGTCCACCCAGGCGGCCGACGTCCAACCGCTCCGTCTGCCCTCCGATGCCCCTGCGCCAGCGGATGGCCGCCCCCCGGAAATTCCGCCAGAGCTGGACCTGCGCGGACGCGGCACGTTCAGGCGGTTCGGGTTCCATGTGTACGACGCCCGACTCTGGTCCACCGCCTCCGAACCGCTCCGCCCTCCACTGGCGCTGGAGCTGAGCTATCGGCGGTCGATCCAGGGACGCGACATCGTGGCGGCCAGCCTGGATGAGATGCGCCGACTGGGCGCTCCTTCAGCGCTGCTGGACGGCTGGCAGCCCCGACTTCAATCGCTGTTTCCGGACGTGCGGGACGGCGATCGCATCACCGGCCTGCAAACGGTGTCCGCGGCACGGTTCTGGTTCAACGGACGAGCGATCGGCCAGATCGAGGACGCGGCATTCGCCCGCTGGTTCTTCGGCATCTGGCTGGATCCCCGCACCCGCGCGCCGGCCCTGCGAGCGGCACTGCTGGGTGCATCGGCCCAGCCACGCCGAGAGGGGTCTCCGTGACCCCCCTGCACACCCTGGCGTTCGGGCTGCCGGCACTCCCGTTGGCCTTCGCCGCTCTGCCGGTGTATGTGCAGGTGCCCGCGCTGTACGCCGAAACGACCGGGCTTTCCCTTGGCACGTTGGGTTTCACCCTGCTGCTGGCGCGATTGGCGGACGCGCTGATCGACCCCTGGTTGGGCACGCTGGCCGATCGGCATTCCCGTCGCCGGCTGATGGGCTGGGCGTTGTGGCCGCTGGGGCTGGGATTTGCCGCGCTCCTGAATCCGCCCGCCACCGCAGGACAGGGCTGGCTGCTCGGCGCGTTGCTTCTGACGTATCTGGGTTACTCCACCGCCAGCGTGGCCCACCTGGCCTGGGGGGCCACGCTCGGCACCGTCCACCGGAACCTGCCCCGGCTGACCGCCATGCGAGAGGGGCTGGGGCTCGCCGGAGTCCTGCTGGCTGCGGCCTTGCCGTCGCTGTGGGGCGGTCTGCCCGCCACGGGTGCGCGGGTGCTGTCGTGGCTGCTGCCCCCGCTGCTGCTGCTCGGGTGGGGCGCGCTCGTCTGGAGCGTTCGCTCCCAGCCCCCCGGATCGATCGATCCCCCCTCCGACCCGACCCCCTCCTTCGCGGCTGGCGTGTCCACCGCGTGGCGGGATCCGGTGCTGCGGCGGTTGCTGACGGTGTTCCTGATCAATGGGATCGCGTCCGCCGTCCCGGCCACCCTGTTTCTCTTTTTTGTCGCAGACGTGCTGCAAGCCCCTTCGCTTGGCGGCCCGTTGCTGGTGCTGTACTTCCTCTGTGGCGCGGCCTCCCTGCCCGGATGGGTGCGGCTGGCCGACCGGCTGGGACGCACACGGGCCTGGGCCGTCTCGATGGGACTGGCCTGGGGGGCGTTTTCGGGGGCTGCGTGGGTGGGGCCTGGCGATTCGCTGGCCTTTGCCATGGTGTGCGCCGCCTCCGGACTCGCCCTCGGTGCGGATCTCAGCCTGCCCGCCACCCTGGCAGGCGCCCGCGGGGAACACCTGGGACAAGCGGGCGCCACGTTCGGGATCTGGAACCTGATCACCAAACTCAACCTCGCTTTGGCCGCCGGGCTGGCCTTGCCACTGCTCGCTCTGGCGGGCTACGCACCCGGTCGCCCCGAAGCTGCGCAGGCCCTGACCTGGGCCTATGCCGGCCTGCCGCTGGCGTTCAAGGCTCTGGCGATGGCCTTGCTGTGGCGCTGGCGCTTCACCCTGGAGAACCCCTCATGAACTGGAAAGCCCCTTTCATTGCCCTGGCCGCCACCATCGGCCTGACGGGATGTGCCGGCCCGAGTGTTCAGCAGTACGCCCAGGCACAGCCGGCCCTTGACGTGCGCCAGTACCTGAATGGCACCCTCGACGCCTGGGGCCTGTTCCAGGGCCGGTCCGGCGACGTTCAGAAGCGGTTCAAGGTCGTGATCGAGGCCCGCTGGGAAGGCGAGGTCGGAACGCTGGACGAGCGCTTCGAATGGTCCGACGGCAGTCACAGCCGGCGCGTCTGGACGCTTCGGCGCCAACCGGATGGCACCCTGCGCGGCACCGCCGACGATGTGGTGGGCGAAGCCCTGGGGGAAGTGGCCGGCAACGCCTTGCGCTGGCGCTATGTGCTGGCCTTGCCGGTCGATGGCCGCACGTACCACGTCGACTTCGACGACTGGATGTTCCTCATGGACGAACGGGTCATGCTCAATCGCTCTGCCATGTCGAAGTGGGGTGTGCACTTGGGTGAGGTGACCCTCACGTTCGTGAAGCGCTGAACCCGCGGGGGTTTTCCATGAATCCACGCATTCGCGATTGGCGCCACCGTCGGGTTTGGCTGGTGGGCGCGTCCTCCGGCATCGGGGCCGCACTGGCCCAGGCGCTGCACAACCGGGGCGCCCAATTGGCCGTGTCCGCCCGACGCGCCGCCCCGCTGCATGCCCTGGGCCTGGACGGCGCGGTGGTGCTGCCCTGCGACGCCACCGACGCCGGACAACTCGCCACCGCTCACGCCCATCTGCTGGAGCGCTGGGGCGGCCTGGATCTGGTGGTGTACCTCGCTGGCGACTACCGCCCCATGCGCAGCGATCACTTCGACCTGCAGGTGGCCGAGCAGGTGGTTGAGGTCAATTTCCTTGGGGCGATGCGCCTGGCTTCCGTGGTGGTGGGCCACCTGGCCCCCGGCGCGGGATTGGCGCTGGTGGCCAGCGTGGCGGGCTATCGCGGCCTGCCGCAGGCGCTGTGCTACGGCCCCGGCAAAGCCGCACTGATCCATTTCGCCGAAATCCTGCACCTGGAACTCGCGCCCCGCGGCATCGGGGTCTGGGTAGTCAACCCCGGATTCGTGGACACGCGGCTCACCCAGCGCAACGACTTCCACATGCCGGCGCGCATCACGCCCGAGGCCGCCGCTCAGGCCATGATCGACGGCTGGACACGCGGCACGTTCGAGATCGACTTCCCCAAACGCTTCACCCGGGTGATGAAGCTGCTGCGCGTGCTGCCGGATCGCCTGTATTTCCCGATCGTGCGGCGCATCACTGGAGCATGAGCATGGACCCTAGCGCAGCGGCCGAACGTGTCGCGTTCTTCTTCGAGAACTTGTCGGTGGAACGCCTGGTGGAGTTGCCGCAACTCTACGCACCCGACGCCTGGTTCAAGGACCCATTCAACGAAGTGTGCGGGCGGGTTGCCATCGAGCGCATCTTTCAGCACATGTACGTGCAGGTCCACGATCCCCGCTTCGACGTCACCGACCGGGTGGTCGACACAGGAGGGGCCGTGCTGGTGTGGACCTTCCGGTTCCGATTTCGTGGCTGGCGCTCCGGGATCGAACAGTCGGTTCGGGGCGTGACGCACTTGCGCTTCGACCCTCAAGGCCGCATCGTCCTGCACCGCGACTACTGGGACGCGGCCGAGGAGCTGTACGCCAAGCTGCCCGTGCTGGGACCTGTCGTGCGGCGGTTGAGGCGCCGGATCGCGGCCTGAGGAGAACCGCTGCATCCAAGAAAAAAGCCACCCGCAGGTGGCTTCAGCTGAAAGACGGCTCCCGCCCAGGCGGAAAACACCACCGCATCAGGCAACGGTCGTCGAGGCCGCTTCCGGCAGCAGGATCTGGTTGTCCGTGCTGAACTGGTAGTCACGGAACACGTGCTCGGCCGACAGCAACTGGTAGCTGCCGTCCTGGGCCTTGAGCGTGGTGTCCTTCAGGCGCCACGTGAGCTGGCCACAGGTCCAGATCTCGAAGTTGCGCATGTGCGTGCACAGACAGGTCTTGTCCCAGACCTGCACACGCTTGGCCTCGGGGTGGGCCGCCACTTCGCGGTTCCACGCGGTGATGTAGGCGCACTTGCCGTTGGCATCGAGCAGGTAGCCGTAGGCCTCACAGTTCGGACGAATGCCGTCGCCAATGCCCGGACTGGCCTTGATCATCCGCATCGGATAACCCGTGGGCGAGATCTGGTTGACTTCGATGTCGTCTTCGGACGCCTTGAAGTACTCCTGCTTGATCGGATCCGGCAGGCCGCACTCCTGGGTGACGGTGAAACGCGTGGCCACCTGAACCGCCGAGCCGCCCATTTCCATGAACTGGACCGCATCGGTGCCGGTGAAGATGCCGCCGGCCGGGATCACCGGAATGTCGAGGTGCTCATCCTTGAGGTACTTCAGGATCTCGGCGACGATGGTGGCCAGGTCGTACTGGGCCCAGTCCATGCCAAAGCCGAGGTGGCCGCCAGCCAGCGGCCCTTCGACGACGATGTAGTCGGGCAGGCGGTCCAGGCGCGCGTTCTTCTTCAGGAAAAGCTGCAGTGCGCGCACCGACGACACGATGATGCCCAGCTTGGCGTGGCGGAACCGCGGGTGGTCCTCGATCAGCGAGAACGAGCCGAGGTGCAGGCCGGCGGCCAGCGTGATGCCGTCGATGCCGGCGTCGAGCGCAGCCGTCAGGCGAACCTTGAGGGTCTCCTTGGGCGCGTTCATCGTCAGCTTTTCCATGCAGTTGATGAACACCATGCCCGGCCCTTGCTTGCGGGTCATGGTGCCTTCAACGTGCAGGCGGGTGGCCTCGGCCAGATGGCCCAGGTTGAACTTGACGGGCGACTTGTCCTCGAGTTCGGTGTTGGCCTTGTACAGGGCCAGCTTGTTCTTGACGTACTTGGTCTTGTAGCGGCGGTCGGTGACCGTCTTGATCATGGCGTCGGAGATGTGTCCGACACCGCCCAGACGGGCCGTCTCCAGGGCCAGGTCCGCCGAGGAGATGTCCACGCCCATGCCGCCGACCATGATGGGCACCAGTTCGTCTTGGCCCAGCCGGAGGCGGAAATCATCCAATCGTTTCATCGTTCACTTTCGCGGGCCGAGCCCGGCAGTCCCACGCGCGTGGGTTCAAAGTCACATTTCCGGAAACCCGCATTTTTTCATACCCTGAGCGCCCTCGGCCCGATCCGTGTCGAAGCGTTGTGTGCATGCGGCGAAAATCGTCGAAAACCCGGATGGATGATCCGCGACAAGGCTGTGCAACGGATGACAAATTCTCAAGCCCCCACGACGACCGTGGCCTCGCCCGCCCCGACGACCGGCTTCGGCCCGTGGCCTTGGCGTGGATTGCTGGCGGTTCTGACCGCCGTGGTGTTCTGGCTGGCGGTGATGCCGGCTCCGCCCCGAGAAATCGACACCGGGTGGGACAAGCTCAACCACGTGACCGCTTTTCTCGTGCTGACGTTTTGCGGCGTGTGGGCCCACAGGCGCCGCAAAGGCCCGAACCGCCTGCGTGTGGGCGTGCGCGTGGCGCTCGGGGCCATGGCCTTCGGCGCGTTGATCGAAGGGGTCCAAGCGTTCGTGCCGGGCCGCTCGTCCGATGGAGCGGACCTGGTGGCGGATGCCCTCGGCGTCCTGCTCGGCGGGCTGGCGGCATGGGGCGCCACCGCTTGGTGGCACCACCGCCGGCGCTGATCCCCGCACCCGATCCCTGACCCTTCCCCCATCCGGGGCCATCGCCTCCAGGCCCCGGGACGCCTCAGAGCGTGGTGTGCAGCACCTCGCCCAGCGCGTCGGCCAGGCGATCAATCTCGGTCGGGGTACTGATGAAGGGTGGCGCCAACTGGAGGGTGTCGCCTCCGTAGCGCACGTAGAAGCCCCGATCCAGCATGGCGGCTGCGACCTCGGCCGGACGGCGGGCCGGCTCCCCGGGCCAGGACTGGAGCGTGAGGCCGGCAGCGAGTCCAAAATTGCGGATGTCGCTCACGTGCGGACACCCTCGCAAGCCGTGGACGGCGCGCTCCAGCACGGGGGACAGCTCCTGCACACGCTGCAAGGCAGACTCCTTTTCCAGCAGGTCCAGTGAGGCCAGGCCCGCAGCACACGCCACCGGGTGGGCGGAGTAGGTGTAGCCGTGCGGGAACTCGAGCATGTATTCGGGTCCGCCTGCCGCCATGAAGGTGTCGTGGATGTCTTGGCGCACGACCACCGCCCCCAGTGGCTGCGCTCCGTTGGTGACCTGCTTGGCCACGTTGATCATGTCCGGCACGACGCCAAAGGCCTCGGCGCCCGTCCAGTGGCCCGTGCGGCCGAACGCGGTGATCACCTCGTCGAAGATCAACAGGATGCCGTGGGCCGTGCAGATCTCGCGCAAGCGCTGCAGATACCCTTGAGGCGGCACCACCACCCCCGCCGACCCCGAAAACGGCTCGACGATGACCGCCGCGATGGTCGAGGCGTCGTGCAGCGCGATCAGGTCCAGCAGCGCATCGGCCAGCTCGGCCCCCTCCGCCGGCGATCCGCGGTGAAACGATCCTGCGGCCGGCTGGGTGTGCGGCAGATGATCCGCCTCCACCCCCTGCCCGAACCACTTCCGGTTGGCCGACAGTCCCCCCACGGAAATGCCCCCGAAGTTCACCCCGTGATACCCCTTGAGGCGCCCGATCAGCCGCGTCTTGCCCCCCTGCCCCTGCAGCCGCCAATAGGCCCGAGCGATCTTGAGCGACGTGTCGGCCGCCTCTGAGCCCGACCCGGTGAAAAACACCCGGTTCAGCCCCGCCGGCATGTGCTCGACGATGCGATTGGCCAGCTCAAACGACAGCGGATGGCCGAACTGGAAGGCCGGCGAATAGTCCAGCGTGGCGATCTGGCGGCTCACCGCCTGCGTGATCTCCTGACGGCCATGTCCCAGCCCACTGCACCACAGGCCCGACAGTCCGTCGAACACCCGACGGCCCCGGCCATCCGTGTAGTAGGCCCCGGCAGCCGACACCATCATGCGCGGGTTGGCCTTGAACGCTCGGTTGGCCGTGAAAGGCATCCAGTGCGACTGCAACCAGCTCGGGTCCAGGTTCCAGGCGGGGTCGGGCGAATGGGGATCTTGGACATCGGTCATGCAATGGGCTCCACGCTTGCAGGGGGTTGGGCCTGCGGGTCTAGAAAGCACATCGTAGGCAAGGCGCATACTTTCATACATGACGACATATCCATCTTCACTTGCCGGAATGCACAAGTGAACCCACCGCATCATCTTCTGGGCCAACTGGCCGACGTGGACCTGCGCCTGCTGCGCGTGTTCCGCCAGGTGGTGGAATGCGGCGGCATGGCCTCGGCGGAACTGGAGCTGAACATCTCCATGTCCACGATCAGCCGCCACATCAAGGACCTGGAAGAGCGGGTGGGGCTGACGGTGTGCCGGCGCGGCCGATCGGGCTTTGCGCTCACGCCGGAGGGGCAACAGCTCTACGACGCCACCTTGCGCCTGCTGGCCGCGACCGAAGCGTTCCGGTCGAACGTGCACGACCTGCATCGCCGCCTGGGCGGTGACCTGCACGTCGCCTTGTTTGAAAAGACCGTCAGCAATCCCGCCGTGCGGATTTCGCAAGCGGTGGCGGCACTGCGGCGCGACGCCCCGGACGTGTCCCTGCACCTGCACGTGGGCGGGCTCTCGACCATCGAGCGCGGCGTCATGGACGGCCAGTACCACCTGGGCATCATCCCGGAGCACCGCCGGTCGGAGAGTTTCGACTACGACGAACTCTTTGACGAACGCATGCTGCTGTATGCGGGGGCGGGCCATCCCTGGCACGCCGCAGGCCCGACGACGCCCGGCTGGAACGATCTGCACGACCAGGCCCTGGCGGCGCTGGGCTACCAATCCCCCAACATGGACCTGATGCACCGACATCGGCTGCGCCGAGAAGCCACCGCGTCGGATCAGGAAGGCATCGCGACGCTGGTGCTCTCTGGTGCTTTCCTCGGTTTTTTGCCGGACCACTATGCCCAGCCCCTGGTCGCGCAAGGGCGACTCCGGGCGGTGCATCCTGAGGTCCTGGCCTACGACTGCCGCTTTGTCTGCATTTCCCGGCGCACACCGGCCCTGGTCCGCGTGGCCCAGGCGTTTCGTGAGCAACTCGTCCGGGCCCATCGCGGAGGCGTTGCCGCAGGGCCTTCCCCAGGCGCCGGTGCCTGGCGTTCAGAGACAATCCGCCCATCATGAAACACAACCCCACGACCGCTTCCGGGAGACGGAAAACCTGGCCCCTGATGTTGCTGCTGGTGAGCCCCTGGGGCTGGGCACAGGACTGGTTCGAGGGGGGACAACCGACCGAGCCCGCACGCCAGGCCGTGCAGTGGCTCACCCAGGCCGACGCCGACGGATTGCGCCCCGCCGACTATCACGCACCCGTGCTGGCGGAAGTCCTGGCCCGCGCCACGCAAAGTCCGCTGGACGAAACCTCCCGCCAGCAGGCCAGCCAGGTGCTGCAAAGTGCCATGGAGCGCTACCTGCGCGACCTCCGTGACGGACGGGTCGATCCGCGCACCCTCCACCACAACTTCCAGCCGGCCCGACAGGAAACCTTCGACGCCAAGGCCGCCGTCGACACCGCACGCGACACCGCCGGCATCGACGAGGCGGTGCGCAGCGTCACCCCGCGCCTGCCGATGTATGGTCAGCTCAAGATGTCCCTGGCCGCCTATCGCGCACTGGCCAACCACCCGGCATGGGCCGCTGCCCTGCCCGCCCTGCCCGGAGGCCGCGGCGGCGCGGTGCGGCCCGGCCAGACCTGGACCGGATTGGAGGCCCTGGCCCGGAGACTCAAGGCCCTGGGAGATCTGGAAACCGCTCCGAAATCCCAGGGCAACGGCGTTCCCATCCGACTGGAAGGCACGCTGGTCGACGCCCTGAAATCGTTCCAGCAGCGCCATGGACAAACCGCCGATGGCGTCCTGGGACCGGCCACGTGGGCCCAGTTGCAGGTCAAGCCGGAACAGCGGGCACGCCAGATCGAACTGTCCATGGAGCGCCTGCGCTGGACGCCACTGGAGCAAGGCTCCCGCATGGTGGTCGTGAACATCCCGGAATTCGTGCTGCGCGCCTACGAGATCCGGGACGGCGAGATCCGTGTCGAGCGGGAAATGCGCGTGATCGTCGGCAAGGCGATGGACCACAACACCCCGGTCTTCGACGAAGACATGCGGTTCGTCGAGTTCAGCCCATACTGGAACGTCCCCCCCTCCATCGCCAAGGAAGAACTCATCCCGAGACTCCGGCGCGATCCGGGCTATTTCACCCGCATGGGCTTCGAGTTTGTGGGCGGGGACGGCAAAGGCGACACCGCCTTCTCCAGCGGCAAGCTCGGCGCCGTCCAGTCCGGCCAAATGCGCATCCGGCAACGCCCCGGACCCCAAAATGCCCTGGGCGACATCAAGTTCGTGTTCCCCAACCGGGACAACATCTACCTCCACCACACCCCCTCCGTGGGACTGTTCGCCAAAGACCGACGCGATTTCAGCCACGGATGCATCCGGGTCGAAAAGCCCGTCGAACTCGCCACGTTCGTGCTGCAGAACCAACCGGAATGGACCGAGAAGCGCATCGTCCAGGCCATGGAAAAAGGCACCTCCTCGACCATCCGTCTGGCCGAGCCCTTGCCCGTGCTCATTGCCTACGGAACTTCCCTCGTGAAGAATGGTCGAATCCATTTTCACGAAGACATTTATGGGCTGGACAAGGCACTGGACGAAGCGCTCAAGCGCGAGAAGCCGCGCCCCGTCACTCCCTGAACGACCATGAGCCATCACAAGTCCGCCTTCGCTCGTCGTCACTTCCTGCGCCACACCGCCAAGCTCGCAGCGGTGGGAGCGGTGCTGCCGTCGCTGGCCCGCCAGGCCCACGCGTCGGTCATCCCGCAGCGTGAGACGGGTGAGGCCTTGAGGCAGCTCAGCATGGATCACCTGCACACCGGGGAAAAGCTCCGTCTGGTCTATGCGCAAGGGGAAAGCTACGTGCCGGACGCACTCCGCACCCTGAACCGCTTCTTGCGCGACCACTACAGCGGTGAAGTCGGTCGGATCGATCCTCAGTTGTTCGATGTGTTGCACCAAGTCCAAGGCGTATTGGGCAGTCGCAGCACCTACGAGATCATTTCCGGCTACCGCTGCTCGGCCACCAACGAACACCTGCGGGGCAGCCGCGGCGGCGGTGTTGCCAAGCGCTCTCTCCACATGGAGGGCAAGGCGATCGATGTGCGACTCAAGGGCGTTCCCCTGGACGAGTTGCGGGATGCGGCCAAGTCGGTTCAAGCGGGGGGCGTCGGCTACTACCCGGGAGACGGGTTCGTACACATTGACACCGGTCGTGTGCGCTATTGGTGAGTCGGACGGGCTTGCAAATGTTCTGAAAAAGGTGCTATAGTGGCAGTCTTTCGCCGGTGTAGCTCAGTTGGTAGAGCAGCTCATTCGTAATGAGAAGGTCGAGGGTTCGATTCCTTTCACCGGCACCAGAAAAATCAACGGGTTAGCTCTCACAAGGGGCTGACCCGTTGTGCTTTGTGGAGTCCTTGTGGTCGCGGCGCAACCCACTGCACAGGTTTTCAGCCCCCACGCTCTCCTCAATCCCCTCGGTCGTCCCAAGGCTTTGATCTACTCCCTACAGATCTGATTCTTAGGCAATCCACGGCCCGGACGGTCTTACCCGTCAACGAACGGGTTGCGCCGTAGGCTGGCCATGCGCCCAGGCTCTGCGCTGTCATGAGTCAAACGCGCAACCGGGAGCCGGAGACCGATTCCCCCTCCAAAGCGTGGGCGACGTCGGGGGTTTCGCTTTTTGTGCTTACTTCACTTCGAAAGCTTGCGGCGTGTCGTCCTGAGGTTCCGGAACGCCCGCACCGGCCGCCTTCTTTTGGGCCTTCTCGGCCTTCTTGCGCTTCTTTTCCTGCTCGCGCTGGCGCTTCTCGAAGGAGTAGTTGGGTTTCGTCGCCATGGTGTTCCTTTGGATCTGGGTGGAACACCATACTCGATTGACCTGCGCTCACGAACTCCAGTTCAGCCGCGCCTCAGGAAAAACCCCCTGGATCACGGCGACCACATCCCTCGCACAGTCCTCGGTGATGCCGCGAATCAAACCATGTGGACTCTTCATCAGCACCACGCTCCGGGCGGTGGCTTTGGCCAGCTTCCATGTGGGCCAACGGGCTTGCATGGCCGGGATCAGCACAGCCTCGGCGGCCTGCGTGTAGGCCTCCCAATCGACGCCCCCCTCCGGCTCGTCCCAGAACACCGTCCAGGCGCCGTCGCAACGTTCGGCCGTGATCACTGGGGCCAGGTCCTTCAGGGCGGAACGGGTCACACACACACCTCTGCGCTGGAAATGCTGAATCATGCGGAATCGTATCGCGCGACATCCCGTCACCTCCGCGATTGTCGGTCCACCTCCCCATAAATCCCTCCTTTCACAACCCGATTGCGGAAACTGCCAAGGCCGTTTTTCCACCCTGACCCGCGCACGGGCAAAGCCCCCAGTACAGGGCGGCCTGGATGCCACCGCTGGCAAACTGCTCGCATGGCGCCCTGTGAAACACCTCCCGCCCCGACCGCCGACGGCGGCCGACAAGCGCTTCGGGCGATTGCCGGCTTCGAGGCCCTGAAAGGCTCGGCAGCCCTGGCAGGCGTGGCCGGTTGGCTTGCCCTGATGCACCATGACCTTCACCGTCTGGCGCTGGAATTGATCGGGCACTTCGATCTCGATCCCCATGCACACTACCCGGCCCTGCTTCTACAGGGGCTCGACCAGTTCAACGCAACACCGTTCCAGACGGCGGCCCTCGTCGGCTTCGCGTATGCCACGACCCGGTGGATCGAAGCCTGGGGGCTGTGGCACGACCGCCCGTGGGGTGCCGGGTTCGGTGCCCTCTCCGGTGGCCTCTACCTGCCTTTCGAAGTGCGCCACCTTTGGCACTCACCCACCTGGCCATCCGCGCTGGTGGTGGTCTGCAACGCCGCGCTGGTCGTGTGGCTCACGCGGCGCCTGACCCGTCGACTCCGGCCCGGCCGGACGGACATCACCCACCTGACACGAGGCCATGCATGACGACGATGACATTCACCGAATTCCAGCAGCAGTCTCTGGCAGAAGGATTCGATGAAGCACTGGAGCGTGTCTGGTCTGCCGGCGCGCACGTACCGGACCACGGCCACCCCTTCCAGGTGAAAGCACTGGTGGTGCAGGGCGAAATGTGGCTCACGGTGAACGGCAAAACGCGTCACCTCACCCCGGGCGACCCGTTCGAGCTGGCGCGCGATGAACCTCATGCGGAGCGCTACGGCCCGAATGGCGCGGTGTACTGGGTGGCCCGAAAAGCCGGATCCCCACCCCGGCACAAGGTGCCTCATCCCGCAGCAGCCTAAGGCAGGGCCTTTGGGCAAAACCACTTACGACGCCCAGCCACATCCGGCCCCCACCCTGTTCACAGGGTTGTCCACAGCAACTGTGGATCAGGTGAGCAACACGTCACGGAAGAGAGGCTCAGCTGCGCTCGTACGGACTCCGGTCCTGCCGGAATCGCCTCAGCGACGCGTCCACCAACCCCTCGACACTGCCCCGGCGGCCGTACTCCCGGCGCAGCAGGCTGGCATCACTGCCTTCATGTGCGGTGCGGTAGATGTGCTCCAGGGCAGGCATGCCCCCCAGCGCCTCACCGTGCTCCTGCACCCGTCGCACCGTGGCCAGAATGTCCTCGCGCAAGGACACCTGCTCGTAGGTCTTGGGGTGCACCACCGCACCATCGAGTCCAAACCGGCAGGCCTGAAAACGGTTGTAGTTGTAGACGAGGTAATCGTCCTCGACCGGTGCCGGCTCGCTGCGCGCCAGCAGGTAGCGACACAGGGCCTGGAGATAACCGGCCAGCGCCGCCGCGCGGTCGACCGACAAAGGGGTGTCGCACACGCGCAGCTCAATCGTGCCGAACTCCGGCTTGGGCCGAATGTCCCAATAGAAGTCCTTCATGCTGTTGACGACCCCCGTGTGCTCCATCTTGGCGAAGTACTGGGTCTCGAAATCGCGCCAGTTCAGCAGGAACGGGGCCCTCCCGCTCAGCGGAAACGCGAACACCGAGTTCAGTCGGGCCGAGTTGAACAGCGTGTCGTTGCCCTGCACGAACGGCGACGACGCGGACAGCGCAATGAAGTGCGGCACGTACCGGCTCAACGCGTGCAACAGGTACAAGGCCTCGTCGCCGTTTTCACAGCCCACGTGCACGTGCTGGCCAAAGATGGTGAACTGCTTGGCCAAGTATCCGTAGAGCGCCGACACCTCCTTGAACCGCGGCTTGGAGAAAATGCGTCGCTCGGACCAGACCTGGAACGGATGGGTGCCGCCACCACACACCCCCACGTTGAGGCGATCCCCCGCCTCCAGCAAGGCCGCACGGATCTGCTTGAGCTGGTCGAGCAGTTCGTCGTGACGGGTGTGGATGCCCGTGGCGATCTCGATCATGCTCTCCGTGATCTCGGGGGTGACGATGCCCGGAAAGGGTTTGCGCGCCAGCAGGGCCAGCATGTCGGGACTGGCGCCAGTGAGGTCGTAATCGCTGGGATTGACGAGCTGGAGCTCCAGCTCCACCCCCAGGGTCAACGGTTTGGACGACTTGAAGGACTCGAGCGGCATTTCAGAGCTCCTTGCCTTCCCGCGCACGCACCAGCGCGCGCTGCGTCAACACCGGGCCGATGAGTTCCAGCACCAAGGCAGCGGCCGCCAGAGGCGCCACCCGATCCACCAGTTCGGGCCCCAGATCCCCGGTGCGCTCCAGGACCAGGATGACAAATGCGGCGAACGGCGTCATGGCAGTACCGATCAGCAGACCCTTGCGCACCGAGATGCCGCTGGCATGCGCCAGCGCTCCAATCGTCAGCAGCTTGACACAGTAACGCACCGCGACGATCAGCAGTCCCAGTCCCAGCCCGGACCAGACCTGACGCCATTCAAGCGTCGAGCCGACAAACACGAACAGC
>JACCDS011150606.1_pt1 | contig 19936 bp, 21 predicted proteins | sample 7446441 | NCBI WGS metagenome assembly JACCDS01 (sample SAMN15323445, study PRJNA562643) | freshwater metagenome | isolation source: river surface water | place: USA:Blue River Watershed | collected 2017-08-17
CCGTATCCGGCCCGACCAATCCTATGGCAATCGCCTTGAGCAAGGTGCTCTTGCCTGCGCCGTTGTCGCCGGTAAACACCGTCCAGCCAGCGTGTGAACCATCGGCCCGGCGCAAGGAAAACGCCAAATCTTCAAATCCCCGGATATTTTTCAATAAAATTTTATCAATATACATTGGGCTATTCTCTCTTCATCTGCCAGCCTGCCATACCCTATGGGGCCGACGCAGTATAGCATTTCAGCCATCACTCCTGTTTGAAAGATACAACCCGCATCTCCCCCGCTTACGACCATAGCCTAGCAGGCTGTCGCGCATAGGAAATCGAAGCGAAAAATTCGCTGCGACAGACCAGATTTCGCCACATTTGCAGCGTCAATATCGAGATATTGACCAAAAAAGTGGTGAAATATGGGCCGAGCAGGGGATTTTGCAGCCGATTATTCCTATGCGCGACAGTCTGCTAGACCATGTGCGGCAAATCAAACACCAGCACTTCTGCGCCCTGCCCGTTTGCCAATTCCAACCCGGTTTCATCGGTCAGCATCAGCGCATCACCCGCTTGCAAGGATTGGCCATTGGCCTGCAACTGCCCGCACGCCAGATGGACATATACTTGCCGCCCGGCAGCAATGGGCAAGGCCGCGCTTTGCGCGCCATCAAACAATCCAGCATACAACAATACATCCTGTTGCAGGCTAACCGACCCATCGCGCCCATCCTGCGAGGCAATCAAGCACAGACGGCCCTGCTTTTGTTCGGGGGCAAAGAATTTTTCTTCGTAGCCGGGTACACTGCCGCGCCGGTTTGGCAGGATCCAGATTTGCAGCAAATGCGTACTCAAGCTGCCATGGTGGTTGTGTTCGGAATGCATCACGCCGCTACCGGCACTCATGCGCTGCACTGCGCCCGGCACGATCGTGCTGCCATTGCCCATGCTGTCCTTGTGCGACAGTTCACCCTGCAACACATAGCTGATGATTTCCATGTCCTTGTGGCCGTGCGTGTCAAAGCCGTTTTGCGCTTCGATCCAGTCATCATTGATCACGCGCAAGGGGCCGAAATGCATGTGTTTCGGGTCGTAATAATCGGCAAACGAAAAGCTGTGGTACGACTTGAGCCAGCCGTGGTCGGCAAAACCGCGCTCGCTGCTGTTACGCAAGGTTAACATCGCAACTCCTTTATCAAAATTTTTCAAACAGATTAGACCAAATTTTCTGGCAAGCATCCCTCTATGGGAGATACTATAGCGGCTTCTCTGGCAAATAAATAGGCGCAGGATTTGGATTAGTCATTCAAATTTTCTGAACCTATGTTCTCAATCCGCTTTTTTGAAGCTGCTTTTTTTAATCTGATTTTTTAAAACTGCTCCCTGATTCCCTTATTCCCGGACACCACGCCATGCAACTCACGCTCGAAGCCCTGCAAATTTTGGATGCCATAGCGCGCAACGGCAGTTTTGCCGCTGCTGCGGCGGAACTGGAGCGGGTGCCCTCGGCCCTGACCTACAGCGTGCGCAAACTGGAGCAAGATCTCGATGTGTTGTTGTTTGACCGGCGCGGCTATCGTGCCAAATTGACCGAAGCCGGGGAGCAGTTACTTGAACAGGGACGAGTCCTGTTGCAGGCAGCCAGTGATTTGGAGCGACAAGTCAAGCGCACCGCGCGTGGCTGGGAAGTTGAATTGCGGCTGGCGCTGGACAATGTGATTGAATTTGAGCGCTTGTTGCCCCTGATTGCCGAATTTGACCAAGAACTGTGCGGCACCCGGTTGCGCTTCTCGTTTGAAGTGTTAAACGGGGTATGGGAAGCGCTGTTGCAGGGGCGGGCCGATTTGGCACTCGGTGCCGCCGTTGCGCTGCCGGAAGCGGTGCGCGCCCATGGTGGCTTTGCCCATGCGCGGGTAGCAACGCTGGAATGGGTCTTCGCAGTGGCACCCAACCACCCACTGGCGACAGGTGATGCACCGCTTGCCACCGAACAAATTTTGCAACACCGGGCAATCGCCGTGGGTGACAGTGGCCATAGCCTGCCTGCGGTGAATCCCGGCTTGCTGTCCGGGCAGACATTATTGACCGTGCCGACCCTGCACGACAAATTGCAGGCGCAACTGGCCGGACTCGGCTGCGGCCACCTGCCGCGTGCGCTCGCGGCACCGTTCATCGCCGATGGACGACTGGTTGCCCGTGCAACGGTGCAGGCCAAAGCCGACGATACATTGCTGTTGGTGTGGCGCAAACCGGGCCGGGGCAAGGCCATGCAATGGTTTTTACAACGACTGTCCGATCCTGCCTTTTTGGACAAGCTGCTCGGCAACAGTACGGCCAGTCGGCCAACGGCGGATTAAGTCGAATCACTGCCCAACAAAAAACCGGGCAAACCGCATAGAAAAAACAAAAACCAAAAAAGCCAAGAGAAAAAGGTAAACCGGCAAAAAGGTAAAAAGGCAAAAAGGCAAAAATAAAAAGCAAAAAAAGGGCGGGATCGGTTTTCCCGACGCCGCCCAAACCACAGCCACAGAAATCAAAACAATTGCACTACCTTGCTTTCAGACGGCGGGCACCGACTCCATCGGCACCCGCCCAAAACGTATTACTTTGCAACCGGACAAGCCTGCACCGTGGCACGCAGGCACGGCACCTGCTTGCCGGTGATGGTTTGATAGCTAAACACATGCACGCCCTGTGCTTCATAGGCTGGCACATACAGCTCGGCATAGCCATTCTTGTTGTAACGCACGCCGATGCCACCGATGGTGGAGCGGGTACGACCGGCTGCCGGGCCACTGGCGATTGGGGTTTGCGTAGCATTGGCACCGTAGGTCAGGTTCAGGTCAAAAATCAGACCGGAATCGTAAGCCCAGTTGGTGGTAACGATGCTGTTTTGTGGACGCAATACCCAAGCTTTGCCTGCTTCATCGCCACCGACCACGATATACGGCTTGCTGGTCGCTTCGAGTGAACGATGGGTGTGGAAGGCGCGCGCCTTGCCCGGTGCCAGACGGCCACTGCCGGTGGTGCCGGGCAGCGATGGATTGGGACGGATGTTGTCCATCAAAATCCGGGTAGTCCAAGGGCTGGTGAAAATCTGGCCGTCGGTCGGCATTTCCAGTGCATACACCCGGCCCGGAATCACGCTCGATGTTTGCGTGGTGCAATTATCCGGTGCATGGTTCGAAGCCAGCACATCAAGCCTACCATCGCGGTTCAAATCAACCAGTTGTACGCCAAACGGAAAACCCTGATTGGTGCTGATGTCTTTCACGCGTGGCAACTTGCCGGTGGCCAGATTAACATCACTCCAACGACCACCGGCTGGTGCGCCATACAGCACGATCTTGCCGCCGGTTGGCGGGTTGCCGGTGCCACCGGAAAAGAAATGGGTTGCCACGATTTCTGGAATCCCGTCCCGGTTCAGGTCAGCCGCTGCCAAACTGATGTCCGGCCCCAAAAAGCCAGCCGTTGGGCCGCCCCAGAGTACGGTTTCTTTCCATGGCACGGTAGGTGACAGGGCGCTGCCCGGATTTTTGAACCAGACCAGTTCGCCATACGGCGGATACACGGTGGCCCCAACCTTGAACCCGGAACGCACGGTCACGATGTCTTTCAAGCCATCGCCATCGACGTCAAAAAATACGCCCTGGTGATAGGCACGCGGCGAATTGGCCGGATCGGTCGGGCTGCCCGAGGACTGGGTACTTTGGTGTACCAGATATTCGGTTCTGGCGGCATCATCGAGATTGATGATCGTCAGACGGCCCGGCTTGGCCGCACTAATAAAGCCTTGCGGCACCAGCAAGGCATTAAAGCGCAACATGCCGACCGGCAGTTTCTCAACTTCATTAGGCCAAACCGTGTTGGCGGTACCATTCAGGTCGGACAGCTTCTGCACCTGTTTCAGCGGATCAAAGGTTGACGAGCTGACGGTATCGAGACTTGGAATGCGCGCTACTTGATCGGGGGCAAACGGAATATACGGCGGGCCGGGATTCGGGTTTCTGGCCGCATTCAAAAAGCTGGAGATCGACAGGCCATCACCTTCGGCATAGGAATCCACATGAACAAAGCCGGGCATAATCTTGAGTGGCAAGGCACCCTTGGAATAAATGGTCGGGCAATAATTGGCGGCGAACGAAGGCAACGCGGCAGACAAGGGCAACAGTGCAACACTCGCCAGCAGTGCCTGGCGAATCGGGAAATTTTTCATGGCAATCAAATTAAAAAAGGGATTCTATCGAACCGGGGTCTATCAAACGATGTCAGGTAAATTGACATAAAAAAGCAGCGCCCGTACCTGCTGTGCAGCCGGGCGCTGCAATTGGATGACATCACAAATCAAACACTCAACAACTGAACTTAGAAGTTCTGGCCCATCAGGGTATGGTTCAGATCCACGCCATTGGTACCCTTGCCGCCGAACACCAGGTTCGGGCCAACCAGATACGAAGCGGCGTCAGCCGAGGTGGTGGACAGTGGCAGGCCAGCCGCGGCCTTCCATGTCATATACCAGTCCAGCGCGTTAATCACGGCTGGGCCACCGATACCGGCTGGCGCACTACCACCGGTCATCGGGGTATTGTGGTCAGCGCTCAAGGCGTAGACTGTGCCAAACTGCTTGCCCTTGACCCGCACCCACTGCTTTTGCGTTACCGGCAATTTGTTGTACAGGGATGAAGCATAGGTTTTGGCCGGGCCAGCGATGTTATCGTCTTCAAACTCGAAAATCATGGCACGCACGCCTGCACCAACTCTGGCCGCATAGCCAATAGCCGGGTTGTTCAAATCGCCACCATTGGTTGGGCCACGGCTATTGTCGTAGCTCATCAAGAGCATGCCCTTCGGATCAACAAAGGCATTGGTGGTGTCAACCGTGGTGGCCAACGCCGCCGCAATCACCGACACCTGCGCACCGAGACTGTGCCCGGCGTAATAGACACGAGTCGCATCGGCCAGCGGTGCCTTGACCAGGGTTTGCTTGACGGCATTATTGAACCAGCGTGCAAATTTCACGAAGTCGGTATCAAAGAAATTACCTTCAAACTGGATGTGGGCCACTACCATACCTTTTTTGGCCAGGTGTTCCGACATGGCTTGATAGTTAACCGGGTTGCCGAGCGATTTGCCGCCACCCAAGGCGACCAGCGGCAGCTTGCCCGTGGCACCAACTGGCACCCAGATGCGAACCTTTTTGCTGTCGGTGGTGGTGAAATCGGTAACGGTGAAGCCGCTGTACGGATACACATTGGAACCGGGATTCTTTGGATCGGTATTGGCGGTCGGTGCCGACGCCAGTGCTTGCACTGCAGCAAATGCTTGCTCACTCCACGGGCCTTCCAGAGCAAAACTGGTTTGGGCCGCAGCCAACGATGGAACAACACTACCTACCAAAGCAAAACCAACTGCTGATAACAAAGTTTTCATAATCTCCTCGCTTTTTATGTAAGAACGACATAAGCGCCGTTCAATAAGTCGTACTATATCACAGTAATACGCGTAAATATATTAAGGCGTAAAAAAAATGTGTCGATTCATCCACACTATTTAAGTTTCTGTTGATAAATATTTCCGTGTGTAAATTTCAATGTTTTTGGCTTGTGGGGGTAGCTCAACACAGAAAGGGTGCGGTGCAATATCGGTTTTAGCCGAATTTGATGGCTGCCACGGCAAGACCTGAGCCGGGCTGGCCATAGGGACTGGCAATGGCCAAAGTGATGACAAACGTGATGGCAAAAGCGGCGGCAAAAGCGGCGGCAAAAGCGCTGCCCGAGCTGCCCGTGCTTCGCGCTGCCGCCCGCCGGGCGGAAGTAGCACACCATGGTATACTTCGGCGCTTTGACCTACCGTGCGCGAGCCCCATGTTCGACTTTCTCCAGCCTGCCCTGCAACGGGCGCACCCATCATGGCAAGCGGCGCTTCATGCCGGTTTGCAGGCAATGGCCGCCGCCAACCCGGCGTATCTGCCACAACTGGCGCAAAGCGCTTATTTGCCGACCGAAAACCGGCTGTTCGCCGCCTTTACCCAGCCGCTTGACCAAGTGCGTTATGTGCTGGTGGGCGAAGGCCCGTATCCGCGCGCCCAAAGCGCCACCGGCGTTTGCTTTATGGATGGCGCAGTCGATCAACTCTGGTCGGATCAGGCCGATGGCGGTTTGTCCAAGCCGGTCAACCGTGCCACCTCGCTGCGTAATTTCATCAAAATGCTGGCCGTGGCGGCCGGGGAACTCGATGCCAGCGCCACCGGCAGCAGCGCCATGGCGTTATTGGCCCAGCGGGCCAAAGCGGCACCAGAGCGCTACATCCAAACCCTGCCCGAGTTACAGCACAACCTGACCCGGCACGGCTTTTTGCTGCTCAATGCCACGCTGGTGTTTCGCCCAGACGTGGCCCCGGTGCAGGATGGGCGGGCTTGGCAACCGTTTTTGCAAACCATTCTGGCCCATTTGCAAGCTGCCCATGTCAGTCAACTGCCAACCCTGGTGTTGTGGGGCAAAATCGCCGCCCAGATTGAGGCCATGCCCGGTGTGTCGGCCTTTCCGCGCGCCGTATCGGAACACCCGTACAATCTGTCCTTCATCACCCATTCGCTGATGCAGCAACTGTTCGCCCCGTTTGCACTGCTGAACCAGCCCACTATCGAGCCATAATCCAGCCAAAAGCCAGCCATGACCCAAACCACCTTCCTCTGGCACGATTACGAAACCTTCGGTGCCAACGCGCGGCGCGACCGGCCAGCCCAGTTTGCCGCAATCCGCACCGATGCCGACCTCAATGAAACCGGGCAAGAGATGATGCTGTACTGCCAGCCCGCCCCCGATTTTTTGCCCGAACCACAAGCCTGCCTGATTACCGGGATTACGCCGCAAACCTGTCTGGCGCAGGGCATTCCCGAATACCGGTTTGCGCAGCAAATTGAACAGGCGTTTGCCCAAAGCGGCACGATTGGGGTTGGCTACAACACGATCCGGTTTGATGATGAAATTACGCGCCATCTGTTTTGGCGCAATTTGATCGACCCGTATGCGCGCGAATGGCAAAACCAGTGCGGCCGCTGGGATATTCTCGATCTGGCGCGTACCGCCTACGCACTGCGCCCGGACGGTATCGAATGGCCCAGCCGCGAAGATGGTCAACCGAGTTTTCGGCTCGAACATTTGGCCGCAGCCAATGGCCTCTCGCACGAGAGCGCGCACGATGCGTTGTCCGACGTGCGCGCCACGATTGCACTGGCACGCCTGATGCGCCAGCAACAGCCGCGCCTGTTTGAGTTTTGCCTGGCCCTGCACAAAAAAGACCGGGTAGCGCAGGAAATGGGGCTGGGTCTGCCACTGTCCGAGCGCCACCCGTTTTTGCACGTATCGGGCATGTTTGCCACTGGCCATGGCTGTCTGGCGCTGGTCTGGCCACTGGCGATCCACCCACGCAACAAGAATGAAGTAATTGTGTGGGATTGCCGCTACGACCCAAGCGAATTGTTTGCCCTGTCTGCCGAACAAATCCGGCAGCGGATGTTTACCGCCAGCGCGCAATTGCCCGAAGGCACAACCCGCTTGCCGATCAAATCGATCCACCTGAACCGCTCACCAATCGTCATCGGCAACTTGAAAACCTTAAGCCCGGCCATGGCCGAAAAATGGCAAATCGATCTGGTAGCGGCGCAACAGCACGCGCAACTGGCGGCCAATTGGGGCGCGCAGGATTTGCTGTGGCAATTGGTGTATCAGGCGCCGGAGCCGATTGCGACTGAAGTGGAACAGGATTTATATGGCGGCTTTTTGAACCAGAACGACCGCCGCCTGCTCAACCAGTTGCGCCCGCTGGACGCGGCCGGTCTGGCCCAGGCCCGGCCCCGGTTTGACGATGCACGACTGCCGGACTTGCTGCTGCGCTACCGGGCGCGCAATTTTCCCGACAGTCTTTCTGCGCTTGAACGCGAAGAATGGGAAAACTGGCGCGCGGCGCGCCTGCTACATGGGGCCGGTGGCGGCAAACCGGTTACGGCATGGTTTGCCGAAATTGATGCACTGGCGGAAACCGTCGATGAAGCCGGTCAGCAAATCCTCAGCGATTTGTACGATTATGCGGAAAGTATTATGCCTAGCGGACGCGGATTCTAAAGCCAAACAAGAATCATTATCTTTTACTACATTAACCCTGCCGTCAGTGTGCCAAAAATAAAGAAAACGCTGCTTTTTGGTGTATCATGCTGTCCATTGTGCCCACTCACTTAACTCGGGGAGAACGCCATGAAAGGCGAAAAAAGCGTCATTAAATTGCTCAATGTTCAATTGACCAATGAACTATCGGCCATCAACCAGTATTTCCTGCATTCGCGCATGTACCGCAACTGGGGGCTGGAAAAGCTGGCGAAGAAGGAATATGAAGAATCGATTGGCGAAATGAAGCACGCCGACCGTCTGATCGAACGGATTTTGATGCTGGACGGCTTGCCCAATGTGCAACTGTTGCACAAGCTGAAAATTGGGGAAAACACGCCGGAAATGCTTCAGTGCGATCTGGATTTGGAACTGGCGGCACAAAAGACCGTGAAAGAAGGGATTGTGGCGTGCGAGCAGGCCAGTGATTTCGTCTCACGCGAGATTTTGACCGATATTTTGGAAGACACCGAAGAGCACATCGATTTTCTGGAAACCCAGTTGGCATTGATCGAAAAAGTGACGCTGCCGAATTATTTGCAAAGCCAGATGGGCAGCAGTTCCTGATAGCATAATCATGGAATCAGCCGGGCGGGCCATACACCTTCCCGGCATGGCCTGCCGTACAAAGTACACCGCAGCAGCAGAAAATGTTGCAATAGAAAAACAATTCAATTACAATACCCACACCATTTTGGTCAACCGATGTCATCGCCTTTGCCCGCGAATGACATTAATTTACATTACGGGAATTGTAGATGAAAAAAATCGTTTTCTCTGCCATCAAAACCATGGCATTTGCCACATTGGCTATTTTCACGGCAGGAGCTGGTGCACAAACGGCTGTCAACAATGTCCCCATTACCCAAATTCGCACTGGTTGGGGCAATGACCAATTTGCCCTGGAAACGGGTTTGGCCATCGTCAACCCGGCCAATTGTAGCGCACCGGATGGCTACGTGGTTGCCATCACGAATCCAGGTTACAGAACCCATCTGGCGGTAGCCCTGATGGCATTTTCAACCGACAGAAATATCACCATCATCGTCAGCAATACCGTTTGCGTCGCTGAGCGTCCGCTGATTCTGGGCCTTTATATCAACAAGTAATAAACCAAGTCATATGCGCCACGCCAGCCAGGCCCGGCGCAATGCCCCACCGGGCGCGGCATGCCCGGTGCCAGAGTCATGCTGCCACCACCCGGATCAACACATCAGCCACCCGCACCGTTTGTCCGGCGCGAATTTTCGCAGTCTTGCGCAATTCCTGTTTGCCATCAACCTTCACCACACCGTCGGCCACCAGCATTTTGCCCGCGCCGCCACTGTCACACAGGCCAGACAGTTTCAACAACTGGTTCAATTCGACAAATTCGCCCTGCAATTCAAAGGTTTGTTGTTGCATATTGGTTTCCCGGTTCGATTTGGTCGGTCATGATAGCCGATTTGTGGCGTGCGGATGGTATTAACGGGAAATCAGGCCTGCCGAAATATAGCGCCGTGCTTGCACACGGGCCTGCAACTCGGCAATCAATTCGGCGACACTGGTTTCTTGCGCAGGCGGGCCATTGACACTTTCCATGATCAAATCATATAGCCGCTGTTCGGCCGGATTTTGCGGGCCAACGGCGTCAATATCACGCGGCATCAAATATTCGGGCAGGGCAGCGGGTGCATTCATGATTGTGGCCAAAGCGGTTGTAGGTTGCACGCCAGTATACCGCCAAAACAGTATTTTTGGCTAATTGGGCGTGCCACATACCATCGTTACAGTTCAGCAATACACATCAACGCCTTGGCCGCAATCCGGGTTTCGTTCGGGTAGCCAAATGCATTGTTGATGTAGGTAATGCCCTCGATTTGCACCTGGCAATTGACGTGGCTGTGACCATACACATGCAGTTGCGGTGCAATCTGCCGCACCTGTGTATCGAGCAGGCGGGTGCCCAAAACCGGATAGACGATACGCTTGTCCGGGGGAATCATCCATGGCATGACATCAATGCGCGGCAAAAAATGGGAAAAGGTAATCACCAGCGGCGCGCGATTTGGCAGGGCAAGCTGGTTTTGCGCCAGAAAATGCTCGGTAATGTCGCGCTCGGCGAAACCGGCGGGCCAGCGGCAGGCCCGAAAATCCATCCACGCTTCGAGCAAGGTTGGGCCAGGTTCGCCAAACGAATAATCGTACCAGCCCAGAAGCGGCACGATGCTCACTTTGCCGTTGTGGAAGGTGTGCATCGATGCACCTGCCTCCCTGACCAGATGCCGAATCTGCGCGAATTTGGCCAGAGAATCGCCCAAACTGCCATCCCGCGTGACCCATAAATCATGATTGCCGGGCACAAACAACACATGCTTGAAACGCTGCGCCAGGGTTTGCAGGCACCAGGCCAGCCGGGACGGGTGATCTGATACGTCGCCAGCCAAAATCAGCAGGTCGGCCTGGTAATCAAAGGCCGATAGCTGTTCGATAAAATCGCGGTTGACGGAATAATCGATGTGGATGTCGGACAGAGCGAAAATGCGCATAAATTTGGCTTCAGGGTTGCGGGCAATTGGCAATTTTTTCGCGCCGCGCAGACAATCCCGCAATCGATAGAATCATTTTTTATCAAACAATCCGGCACACTTCATCAAAGCCAAAACGCGGCGAGCGACCAAATACCTTGCTGTGGTCACCATAACCGAGGCCACAAATAAAATTGACCTTGACTGTGCTGTCCGGGAAAAACGCAGCATTGACCTGTTCCGGATTAAAGCCGGACATCGGGCCGCAATCAAGCCCCACCGCGCGCGCCGCCAGCATCAGGTAGGCTCCTTGCAGGGTCGAATTGCGAAACGCGGTTGCCTCAATCAACGCATCGTTGCCGACGAACCAGCTCCGGGCATCGGTATGTGGAAACAATTGCGGCAATTTTTCGTAAAACGCCAGGTCCATGCCAATCACCGCCACCACCGGTGCCGTGCGCACCTTCTCGACATTGCCTTCCATGACGCAGGCCGCCAGTTTTTCTTTTTGCTCAGCCGATTTGGCAAACACAATACGGGCCGGTGAACAGTTGGCCGAAGTCGGGGCCATTTTCATCAGGTCAAACACCTGTTTGATTTGTTCATCCGACACCGCCTGCGGCAACCAGCCATTGTGCGAGCGGGCATCCAAAAACAGGGTTTGCAATGCAGTTTGATCCAACATGGTATGCTTCCTTCCTTATTTAACCTGCTTATTTAACCTAATTTAAGCCAATGTTTACACCGTCCCAATTCGATGTCCGGCGCTTTTTCTGTGATACTTATCAAAAACAGCAAAGCGGGCAAATTTTGACCCCGCTCGAAGCCATGGCGCGTGACTGGATTGTAATGCATCCAGAGTACGCCAATATTCTGGCCGACCCCAACGCGGCCATGGCTGCGGACTATAGCGTTCAACGCGGCATCAGCAATCCGTTTTTGCACCTGTCAATGCACCTGACCATCAGCGAACAATTAGCCATCGACCAGCCACCCGGCATTCGCGCTGCCCACCTGCAACTGGCACGGCGGCTCGACTCGGAACACGAAGCGCAGCACCAGATCATGGAATGCCTCGGACAGATGATCTGGCAATCACAACGCTCAAACCTGCCGCCAGACGGAGCGGCTTATCTGGCCTGTGTCAAGGCGCGCTGCACCTGAATTCAGAAAAGATTAAGCCACGGCAAAACCGTGGCTTAATCTTGAAATAATGCCAATCGCAACCCGCTACCGCACAGACATTGAACCTGCGCCTGAGCATTGACACTTGAGCCTTAGTACCGGAGCCTTAGCTCTGAAACTTTAGCTATGGAACCCTATCGCTTAAGCACCAGTGAACCCGGCTGGCTATGCAAAAATGCCGCGATATCGCTGATATCCTTGTTGCTCAGTGCCTTGACCTGCCCCACCATTACCGGATTGCTGCGGCCATTGGCACCGTCACCGCGACGATACGCGATCAGGGCATGTTCCAAATAATTTTTATGCTGACCAGCGATCTTCGGATACGAAGGATCAATCGGCGTATTGTAATCTTTGCCGTGGCAACTAGCGCAATTGTATTTTTCCACCAACTCCTTGCCCTTTTGCACACTACCCGCCTGTGCCACTGCCCCTACAGCCAGCAAGGCCAACATTAAGCCATATTTTTTCATGATGTTTGCCTTACTTTTGTTGTGCGTAATATGCCGCGACGTCGGCAATATCCTGATCCGACAAGCCCTTGGCGATATCGCGCATGGTCGGGTGCTTGCGTTCACCTTTCTTGTAGGCATTCAAGGCATTTTCCAGATATTTGGCGGACTGATTGCCCAACATCGGCACCAGAAACACTTCAGGGAAAGTCGCCTTGTAACCGGGGATGGCGTGACAACCGATACACATGGCCACCTTGGCCTGCGCTGCCTTGGCATCGCCCACCACTTCGGCCGCCATGGCGAGATTGGCAACGCTTGCGGCGCTTGCCAGCACGAGAAGTGCAAAGAGTTTTTTCATGTTCGAGAAATTATCAGGATGACAAATAAACAAGTAAGCACAACCCAACCGGAAGCGATTGACTGCACCATTAAAGCCGCCATGTTACCAGAAGCGGGACAATCAGTCCATAATCTGCCCCGGTTTGGCCGAATAGCCGACTATTTTGCCAGAATTTCCGACTTTTTTGCCGCAATTTTGCTGCATTTTTGGAGTTCTGGCCGAGCGCCCGGCCCGCTTGCCCGGCCAAGCAAAATAGTACACGGCAGAAATTCCTGATCTGGCTTATACTGGCTACCTGTGCCAACCAAAAACTTCCCAAAATGCAACAAACCACACCACGCCGCTTTGGCGGCAGCGATAATTATGTCGCCACGCCTGATCTTAAACTGGCCGTCAATGCGGCCTTAAGCCTGCAACGCCCGCTGTTAATCAAGGGTGAACCCGGCACCGGCAAGACCATGCTGGCCGAAGAAGTGGCTGCCGCGCTGAACATGCCGCTATTACAATGGCATATCAAATCGACCACCAAAGCCCAGCAGGGGCTGTATGAATACGATGCGGTGTCACGCCTGCGCGATTCACAGTTGGGCGACGAACGGGTGCGCGAGATTCACAACTACATCATCAAGGGCGTATTGTGGCAGGCATTTACTGCCCCCGAACCAGTGGTGTTGTTAATTGATGAAATCGACAAGGCCGATATCGAATTCCCCAACGATTTATTGCGCGAACTGGATCGGATGGAATTTTATGTCTATGAAACGCGTGAAATGGTGCAGGCCAAACACCGGCCGTTGGTGATCATTACCTCGAACAATGAAAAAGAATTGCCGGACGCGTTTTTGCGGCGCTGCTTTTTCCACTACATCAAGTTCCCGGACAAGGACACGATGCAGCAAATCGTGGCGGTCCACTTCCCGCACTTAAAACAGGAATTGCTGGCCCAGGCACTGCAAACGTTTTATGAATTGCGCGATGTCTCGGGGCTGAAGAAAAAGCCATCCACTTCGGAATTTTTGGACTGGCTCAAACTGCTGCTGGCCGAAGACATTCCGCCGGAAGCACTGCGCAGCAAGGATCAAAAAGCCATTGTGCCACCGCTGCACGGTGCACTATTGAAAAACGAGCAGGATATTCACCTGTTTGAGCGGCTGGTATTCATGTCGCGCAACCATCGCTAGGCAGTAGGGGAATTACCGATGAATTTCCCTGCTGCACCCGCCAGTGTTACCCTGACCGGACGCCATGTGCAACTCGAACCGCTGGCGCGTGACCATCTCGAACCGTTGCAAGACGCGGCCCGTGATGGCCAATTATGGAAGCTGTGGTACACCAGCGTGGCGGCACCGGAACAGATGGCGCAAGAAATCGAACGCCGCCTGCAATTGCAGGCGAATGGCAGCATGCTGCCGTTTGCCGTGCGGCGTCAGGATACCGGCCAACTGTGTGGCATGACCAGCTTCATGCACATTGAAGCAGTGCACCGGCGGCTTGAAATCGGCTCCACCTGGCTGGCCCAAAGTGCCCAGAGGAGCGCCATCAACACCGAAGCCAAAGCGCTGTTGCTAAGCCATGCCTTTGAAACGCTTGGCTGCATCGCGGTCGAATTTCGCACCCACTTCATGAATCACCAATCAAGAAATGCGATTTTGCGGCTCGGTGCCAAACAGGATGGCATCTTGCGCAACCACCAGCTCATGCCCGATGGCAGCTACCGCGATACCGTGGTATTTTCCATCATTGCCAGCGAATGGCCAACCGTAAAACAGCATTTACAGTACCAACTGACTCGCCAGGAATTGCCATGCTGATCGATTTTTTCTTTACCCTGAAAGATGCCAAGGTGCCGGTGTCGATCAAGGAATTTTTGAACTTGCTCGAAGCGCTGCAAGCCGATCTGATCGGGATGTCGTTTGACGATTTTTATTATCTGGCACGCCTGACACTGGTCAAGGACGAAGCCCACTTCGACAAGTTTGACCGCGCCTTTGGCCTGTATTTCAAAGGCATTGCCGCTGCCTTTGATGGCAAAACCGAGATTCCGCTCGATTGGCTGATCCAGCGCATGAAGCGCGAACTGACGCCGGAGCAAATCGCCAAACTGGAAAAATTTGGCCATGACCAATTGATGCAGCGGTTACAAGAATTATTAAAAGAGCAAAAAGAGCGGCATGAAGGCGGCAACCGCTGGATTGGCACCGGCGGCACCTCGCCGTTTGGCAATGGCGGCACCAACCCCCAAGGGGTACGAATTGGTGGCAAGGGTGGCAACCGCACTGCGGTAAAAGTGTGGGAAGCACGCACCTATCAGGATTACGACGATTCGCGCGAACTTGGTACGCGCAACATCAAGGTTGCACTGCGCCGCCTGCGCCGTTTTGCGCGCGAGGGGGTGGCCGAAGAACTGGCACTCGATGCCACGATTCGCGCCACGGCCAACAATGCCGGTTATCTCGACATCAAAATGCAGCCCGAACGCAAAAACAATATCAAGGTGTTGATGCTATTCGATGTCGGCGGTTCGATGGATGACCATATCGAACGCGCCGAAGAATTGTTTTCAGCAGCCAAGACCGAATTCAAGAACATGGAATTTTATTATTTCCATAATTGCGTATACGATTATTTGTGGAAAAACAACCGGCGACGCCAAGCCGAGCGCAGCCCTACCTGGGATTTGCTGCACAAATACCCGCCTGATACCAAACTGATTTTTGTTGGCGACGCCACCATGAGTCCGTATGAGATTTTGCAGCCGGGTGGCTCGGTTGAGTACAACAACGAAGAAGCCGGTGCCACCTGGATCGGGCGGTTTACCCAAACGTTCCCGAAACACTGTTGGCTCAACCCGGAACCGGAAGCAGTATGGCAGTACCGGCAATCGATTTCCATCATGCAACAGTTGATGGGGCAAAGAATGTTTCCGGTGACCATGGAAGGGCTGGAGCGTGCGATGCGCAGTTTGAGCAAATAAGCCGAGCCAATAAGCTGAGCCAATAAGCCGGGCTAACCGTCCATTATCGCCCAACCGATCCGAGCAACCGATCCTGCGCCAAACCACCATGTCCATTAGCAATCCGCTTATTGATCCACCTAACGATCCGCTTGTTAGCTCACCTAGTAGTCTGCCTATTAGTCCGCCTATTAGTTCATTCATCAATCCCCTGCCCGGCGTACCGCACATCGAATCGCCGTTTTTCGAGACGCTGTTTCAAGGTGCGCCAGCCAATATTGTGCAAATTGCGCGCCACATGCAGCAATACGGCTATGCGGTAATCGATTTTCCCGATCCGGAATTACCAGACCAGATAAATCAATTGCAAGCGCAACTTGGCCCGCGCTATGATGCTGCCACCTTTGCCCGGTTTCGCGCCGGAGAGAAAGCCGATTTGCGGCTGCGCGACGCGTGGCGCTATTGCCCGCCGGTGCAACGGATTGCCGCCAATCCACTGATCATCGAATTGCTCTCGCGTCTGTACGGCAAAAAGGCTTGGCCGTTCCAGACCCTGAATTTTCCGGTCGGCACCGAACAAACCCAGCATTCGGACGTGGTGCATTTTCATTCAGTGCCGGAACGCTTCATGTGCGGCGTATGGCTGGCACTGGAAGACACTACGCTTGAGAACGGCCCGCTGTTTTACTACCCGGGCAGCCACCGCTGGCCGGTTTACACCAACGAACACATTGGCCGCTGCCTAACCAGCCTGCCAGAGCGGCCCGACCAAACCGTGTTTGAACCGATGTGGCAAGCCCTGACCGAGCAGCACGGCGCGCAAAAACAGGTATTCCAGGCCAAAAAGGGCCAGGCCCTGATCTGGGCCGCCAATTTGCTGCATGGTGGCAGTGAGCATCTAAACCGTCAGCACACCCGCTGGTCACAGGTAACGCATTATTTCTTTGAAGATTGTGCCTGGTATTCGCCGCTGTTTTCCGATCCGTTTTACGGGCAAATCCACTTCCGCAAGCTGCTCAACATCCAGACCGGGCAACAGATGCAGCCCAACTACACAGGCCGCCCGATACCGGAGTCGTTTATCGCCGCCACCAAATCAAGCCAGCCCGATGGGCCGTACCGGTTTGATGCCAATGCCTATCTGGCAGCGAACCCGGATGTGGCAGCCGCCGGGGTCGATGCGCTGGAGCATTATGTGCGACACGGGCACAGCGAACGGCGCCGCCTTGCTCCATGACCTAATCAAGCCAATCAAGCCAATCAAGCCAATCAAGCCAATGCGGCATTGACAAAATCCAGTCAATACCGCATCAACCAAATCAGGCCGGCCCTTCCCCCCATAATCATAATCACGCCACCAATGCTATTGCAAGGTTTCCTTCAACAGCGCAGGCATCGGTAAGGCCAACACCTCAATCCCCTCCTCGGCTAGTTCGGCACGCTGCTCTTGGCTGGCTTGCCCGCGTATTGGCCGCTCCGGTGCTTCGTGGTAGTGGATACGGCGCGCTTCGTCGGCAAAATTGTGACCAACATCTTCGGTTTGGCTGATCACTTCGCGCACCAAATTGAGCAATTGTGCCTGGGCACGCCCCCATTCCGGTTCGGGCGTAGCTGGCGCAGGCGGGGTGGGCGCTGTGGCCGTGGATTCGGGCATAGGGGTATCGCCCGCATGACCACGCAAATTCAGGCGCGGGGCCGATGGCAGGCGGGTAATGGCGTCGCTGGCACACAATGGGCAGGCGATTAGCTTGCGCTCTTGCTGGGCCAGAAAATCAGCTTCCGAACCAAACCAGCCTTCAAACCGGTGGTGGTGCGGACAACAAAGGTTATACACTTTCATGTATCGTGGTTTATTTGAAAAGTGGGCCAGAATGCGCTGGCAAAGTGAAACGTGGCGTCAAGCGGATCAGAACCGGGCAACTGAACGAGGCAACTGAACGAGGCAACTGAATGCCCAAACCAAGCCGCTTGCCTTCAGTAAGTATAGCCCTGCAGCCGGAAAACAACATGTTTTTTCGAAAAAAATCCGGCCACAGCGCAGGGTTTGCTTGACAAGTGCCGCGCTACCCCGTAAATTGGCCCCATGTTTACCGCTATCCCCTCCCCCATTGCTGCCTGCGCGCCATCCGCGCTACCAGCCTCCCCGCTAGCCCAGCTATCGGCTGCGCTACGACTAGCCGGGCTACGCCTAGCCTCGTCGCTATAAACCATCCGTCGTTCGCTGTCTTTTTTCCCGTTTGCCGTACCAAAGTAATCGCCTGACAGCCGTGCTGTCCTTGCCCCTTGAACGAAAAAGTATTTGCCATGTATTTTATTGCCATCCATGCCACGCACAGCCACACCAGCCAGTTACCGATTTTGCGCCTGTTGTTGCTATCGCTAGCGTCCGGTTGCCGGGCCTGGTGTTAGTGGCAGCCCGTCAGCCTTGTCCCCGCCACATCATCCCCCTTGTTATTCATTTTTAAGGAACGATCATGATGTTGCAACAACCCTCGAATAAATACCGCCCATTTGCCCAGGTGGCACTGGAAAATCGTCAATGGCCAAGCCGGGTAATGGAGCGCGCGCCGATTTGGATGAGCACCGACTTGCGTGATGGCAATCAGGCCTTGATTGAGCCGATGAGCCCGGAAAAGAAGTTGCGATTGTTTCAAATGCTGGTGCAAATCGGGTTTAAGGAAATTGAAGTCGGCTTCCCTTCGGCTTCGCAAACCGATTTTGATTTTGTCCGGCAATTGGTCGAGCAAAACCATATTCCGGACGATGTGCGAATCATTGTGCTGACCCAAGCCCGCGAGGAATTGATCCGGCGCACGGTGGAATCGGTGATCGGTGCCAAACGGGCCATCATTCATCTGTACAACTCGGTGGCACCGGTGTTTCGCCGGGTGGTGTTTAACATGAATCAGGATCAGATTGTGGCGATTGCCGTCAATGGCACGCGACTGGTCAAGCAGTTGGTGGCGCAGCATCCTGAGACTGAATGGGGTTTTGAATATTCGCCCGAATCATTTTCGACTACCGAATTGCCGTTTGCCAAACGGATTGTGGATGCAGTGGGCGATGTCTGGCAACCGACAGCCGCAGCGAAGATGATTGTCAATTTGCCAGCTACGGTCGAGAGCAGTACCCCGAATGTGTTTGCCGACCAGATCGAATGGATGCACCGCCATTTGAATCGGCGCGATTGCCTGGTATTGAGCGTGCATCCACACAATGACCGTGGCTGTGCCGTGGCGGCGGCCGAATTGGCGGTATTGGCCGGTGCCGACCGGATTGAAGGCTGTTTGTTTGGCAATGGCGAGCGCACTGGCAACGTAGATATCGTGACACTGGCGCTGAATTTATACACGCAAGGCATTCACCCGGGGCTTGATTTTTCCGACATTGATGCTGTTCGGCAATGCGTGGAAGAATGCAACCAGTTGCCGGTGCATCCGCGCCATCCGTATGTTGGCGATTTGGTGTTTACTGCCTTTTCCGGCTCGCATCAGGATGCGATCAAAAAAGGCATGGCGGTACAGCAAGCCGATGCGATTTGGCAGGTACCGTATTTGCCAATTGACCCGCGTGATCTGGGCCGCAGCTATGATGCGGTGATCCGGGTCAATAGCCAGTCAGGCAAAGGCGGGGTGGCGTATTTGCTGGAGCAAGAATACGGACTGGCCTTGCCGCGCCGCTTGCAAATCGAGTTTAGCCGGGTCATTCAGCAAGCGACCGATGCCACCGGCAAGGAAATTTCGGCCAGCGACATTTACGCGCTGTTCAAGCGTGAATACCTCGATCAAAGCACCCCGTATGCCTATGTCGGCCACCGCAGCAACGAAGCGGCCCAAGAGAGTGAGGACCGCGCCGAACGGGTCGAAATCGATCTCGATCTGTGTCACCACGGGGCCAAACTGTCGCTGCAGGGCGGGGGCAACGGGCCGATTGATGCGTTTATCGATGCGCTGGGCTTAAATGTGCGCTTAATGGACTATCACGAACATGCAATTGGTTCGGGGGCCAACGCACAAGCCGCCTGCTATGTGGAAATGCGAATCGATGATGGCCCAACCCGGTTTGGTGTGGCGATTGATGGCAGCATCGTCACCGCCTCGTTCAAGGCGGTTTTGTCGGCGATTAATCGGCAACAGGAGGAACCAGTGCCCGCTCACGCTTCGGGCGTACAAAACGACGCTGCGGCGGATGCTGCCACCACCGCCTGAAGCCAGGCCAAGGTACGGGAGGCTGCGCAACACCAATCGGGGTCGGATAATACCAAGCGGCATTTTCATTGACCTTGCCATCAACCACCACGTCATAATAGCTGGCGGTTCCTTTCCAGCCACACACGCTGTGCTTTTC
>JACCDS010082555.1_pt1 | contig 19935 bp, 10 predicted proteins | sample 7446441 | NCBI WGS metagenome assembly JACCDS01 (sample SAMN15323445, study PRJNA562643) | freshwater metagenome | isolation source: river surface water | place: USA:Blue River Watershed | collected 2017-08-17
CCTATACCTGACAAATGTAAAATTTGTGGACTTTGGAAAGCTCCAGCTGATAAAATCACTTCAGAGGCTTCGAATTCAATGGCCTTTTTTGAGCCTAATTTATAGCCTTTTAGGCCAGTCACTCGCTCCCCTTGCATGACTAAGGAAGCCACCTGAAAAGAAGTTTGAATATGTAAATTTTTACGAGAAAGAGCCGGCTGAATGAAAGCCTTCGCTCCGGAAGCACGCTCGCCATCTTGAATATTGAATTGGAATAAACCTGCTCCCACTTGCTTAGCCCCATTAAAATCCGGATTAGCAGGGATCCCCACGCTTCCGCATCCTTGAATGAAGGCATCGCCAAAAATCGTCAAATGCCGATTCTTCGCCACTCGGTGCAAACCACCGGTGCCATGGAATTCGTTTTGGAAATCTTCATTATCCTCTGATTTTTTGAAATAAGGCAAAACATCCTGATAGGACCAACCCTCACAACCCCAAGCCGCCCATTGATCATAATCTGCCTTATTTCCCCGAATGTAGGCCATGCAATTAATAGCTGAGCTACCTCCCACCGTTTTACCACGAGGTTGGTAGAGCCTACGACCCCCTAAATGCGGTTGTGGTTCTGTAAAAAAATTCCAGTTTAAATAGGTGTGATTCAGCAGTGAATACGCAGATGGCATGGAAATTCGCGGATCTCTAAAATCTCCTCCTGCCTCAATTAGCAGGACTTGATTCATGGGATTTTCCGATAAACGGTGCGCTAAAACACAGCCTGCCGTACCGGCTCCCACAATAATGTAATCAAATTTCATAGACAGGTCACTATTTTCTCTTTGAATATCCCTATTTTTGGTCAATAAATAACAAAACGTGAGCAATTTTTCTGTCTATCTTATGTTAGGTTTAGAGCATATCCTAAATTGGGCTGCCTTAGACCACCTGTTATTCATCCTATCGCTCACGTGCGTTTATGTCGTGACCGATTATAAAAAACTGCTTTGGCTAGTGACTGCTTTCACGCTAGGTCATTCCATTACTTTAGCCCTTGCCACTTTACATATCATCCAGGTGAATATGGCTTGGGTAGAATTTTTGATTCCCTGCACCATTTTACTTTCAGCCATCTCGAACTTAGTTAAGACTAAACAAGGCTATAAGTATGGGGTGGTCGCTATTTTTGGCCTTATTCACGGCCTAGGTTTCTCTAATTATTTACAAAGTTTATTGGGGGCAGAAAGCTCCATTTTTACGCCTCTTTTGGCCTTTAATATTGGATTAGAAGTAGGCCAAATCATCGTAGTTTCCATCATACTCGCCTCTTCTATTATTTCATTACACATACTAAAATGGAAGCAAGGAGCGTACATAAAAGTAGTTTCAGGGATTACTATCGGTCTAGTTTTACCTATGATCCTGGAGCGCTGGCCCTAATCGCTAACCTATAAAATCGCAAGTCATTGCTGGCCATAAAAAAAGCCCCGATTTTCATCGAGGCCTTTTTTTTAAATGTATATACGACTAAAAGTCTTCATCTAACGAGAAGGACATCGAATCCTTGTCTGACATAACACCTGATTTCTGGTATTCTGCCACACGCTTCTCAAAAAAGTTCGTCTTTCCTTGTAAAGAGATCATCTCCATGAAATCGAAAGGATTCGTTGCATTGTAGTGTTTCTTGCAACCTAAAGAAACTAATAATCGATCCGCTACGAAATCAATGTATTGACACATCATCTCTGCATTCATACCGATAAGAGATACAGGCAGAGCTACCGTAACAAATTCTTTTTCAATCTCTACTGCCTCTAAGATAATTTCGTAGATACGATCTTGAGTTAATTTATTTTTAATGTGATCTGCATACAATAGACAAGCAAAATCACAGTGTAAACCTTCGTCGCGCGAGATCAATTCGTTCGAGAACGATAGACCTGGCATTAAACCACGTTTCTTTAACCAGAAGATAGAACAGAAAGAACCAGAGAAGAAAATACCCTCCACCGCAGCGAAAGAGATTAAACGCTCCACGAAGTTATCTGACTCAATCCATTTCAAAGCCCAATCCGCTTTTTTCTTCACACAATCGATTGTTTCAATAGCACGTAAAAGGTGGTCCTTTTCTTTAGGGTCATTAATGTAGGTATCGATTAAAAGCGAGTAGGTTTCTGAGTGAATGTTTTCCATCATGATTTGGAAACCATAGAAACACTTCGCCTCCGCATATTGAACCTCTTTCAAGAAGTTATTCGCTAAATTTTCATTTACGATACCGTCCGAAGCAGCGAAGAAAGCAAGTACGTGGGAAACGAAATGACGTTCACCATCATTCATCTTTTTCCAGTCAGCGATATCTTGAGATAAATCGATCCCTTCCGCTGTCCAGAAAGACGCTTCCGCCTTCTTATAAAATTGCCAAATATCATCGTGCTTAATCGGAAAAAGCACAAAACGGTTGGGATCCTCAACCAATAAGGGTTCTACTGCTATCGTTGACATAAAAATTTAAATTGAACTCGAAATTAAGAAATTCTACCTGATATACAAGACTCGAAAAGGGCTAAAATTGTTTTAAATTTTAAAAGAAAAATCCACCTACTTGAACAACTAGCGGTGAGCCATAAGGAGAGCGCCCTGAGGAGTAATTTAGGTCATACATTATCGATAAATTAATACCTAGTTTAGACCCTAATCCAACACCCAACAAGACCGGATTGGAATAATTAATTCTGGTATTATCCGAAACATTAGAAAAGTTTTCAATTTGACCCGTTAAATAGGCTTGGCCTATCACTTGATTCAATGCAGGAACTTGTTGGCGGAAAAAGATTCTTTGGCCTAATAAATTACTCGTAAAGGACCCCAATGAACCATAGTCAGCCCAAAAATATTGATAAGTTAAACCTACTCCTACTATGGAAGTATTCGTTAATGAATAACCCACCATAGGTGAAATTCCAATACTAGTCGGGTTTCCAAAGCTTAAACCACTAACACCCCCACCAAAATTTAAACGCTTGCGAAATGGTAATTCTCGCACATCTACTTCCGCGTCTAAATCGCCTACTGCTCCCTCCTCTTTAATGACCACCGGTTCTTGCGCGAAAACCTCAGAAATTCCCCCAAAAGTTAGGAGTGAAAAGAATAAAAGTAGTTTTTTCATTTGGCTTAAATTATTTACCAAAATTAAAGGATATTTTTGTAAAATGAATACGCCACAGTCCAAGCATAACATAGAAAATTGTGATCCTAAATCGCACATCATCATCAAAGGTGCGCGTGTACACAATTTGAAAAATGTGGATGTGGCGATTCCACGAAATCAGTTAGTTGTTATCACCGGTTTGTCCGGATCTGGTAAATCCTCTTTAGCCTTTGACACTTTGTTTGCTGAAGGCCAAAGAATGTACGTCGAAAGTCTGAATAGCTATGCCCGCCAGTTTTTGGGGCGAATGGAAAAACCTGCCGTCGATTACATCAAAGGGGTTTCACCCGCGATTGCTATCGAACAAAAGGTTAACACGAAGAACCCGCGTTCGACCGTAGGCACTACTACAGAAATCTATGATTACTTGAAGTTACTTTTTGCCCGCATCGGACGCACCTATTCGCCTATTTCAGGTCAAGAGGTTCGCAAAGATTCGGTCTCCCAAATCGTCGATTTCATCGCTCAAGCGGACAGCAAAAAAGTACTTATTCTAGCGCCATTAATTCACCACGTAGAACGAAGTCTCGAAAATGAATGTCAATTACTCATTCAGAAAGGCTATTCCCGGTTAAAATTTCAAGAGGAAATCATTGCCTTGGAGGAATTAGTGGAAGACGCTACGCTACTTCAAAAGCTAGCCAAAAAACCTGCTGAAATCGCGATTTTGATCGACCGATTGGTCTCTAAAAAAGACGACGAGGAAACGCAATTCCGAGTGGGAGATTCCGTCCAAACAGCCTATTTTGAAGGCGAAGGAGTTTGCTGGATTGAAATCGAAGGTAGAAAGCGAGATGTATTTTCGAATAAATTCGAACTAGATGGGATGGTTTTTGAGGAGCCTAGCTTGAATCTATTCTCCTTCAATAATCCCTATGGTGCTTGTAAAAATTGCGAAGGCTATGGTAAAGTTCTGGGGTTAGATCCAGATTTAGTTTTTCCAGATCACGATCTATCTATTTATGAAGGGGCAATTGCTCCATGGCGAAGCGAGCGGATGAGCGAGTGGCTCAGCCCCTTATTACGTAATGGTATTCAATTTGACTTTCCTATTCACCGTCCCTACAAGGATCTGACAGCGGCAGAGAAAAAACTCTTATGGACCGGGAATAAATATTTCGCAGGTTTAACCCACTTTTTTGATCATCTAGAAAAGGAAACCTACAAGATTCAGTACCGTGTTCTTTTATCCCGTTACCGCGGCAAAACAAATTGTCCGGAATGCCAAGGATCGCGCTTGCGGATGGACGCTAGCTATGTAAAAATAGAAGGGACCTCACTTGTCGATTTGGTACTTTGGCCCCTATCGAAAACCAAGGCCTTCTTTGAAAATCTACAGCTAAACGAGCATGATCAAAAGGTTTCAAAACGCATTTTAATCGAAATCAATAATCGCCTAGAGTATATGGATCGGGTTGGTTTAGGGTATTTAACCTTAAACCGTCTTAGTTCTACCCTTTCTGGAGGTGAATTTCAACGAATAAAATTAGCCACTTCCCTAGGCAGCGCCTTAGTGGGATCGATGTACATCTTAGATGAACCGAGTATCGGTCTGCATCCGCGGGATACAGAACGATTGATTTCAGTATTGGAAATGTTGAAAAACATGGGGAATACGGTTATTGTGGTGGAGCATGAGGAAGAAGTGATGCGCGCAGCGGACCAAATCATCGATATTGGCCCGGAGGCAGGTCGCCATGGGGGAAATTTGATCTTCCAAGGGAATTTAAAAGAGGCTTTGGCAGACAAAAAAACCGATAGCCACACCTTGCGCTTTTTAACCGGAGAAGACAGAATCGAAGTACCGTATTTTAGACGCAAAGCATTAGCTCAGATCGAAATTACAGGAGCTTCAGAAAATAATTTAAAGAATGTGGACGTCGCGATTCCTTTGGGCATCATGACCGTGGTTACAGGTGTCAGCGGCTCAGGAAAATCTACTTTGATCCGCAAAATTTTGTATCCGGCAATGCTGCGTTTACTGCAGCAAGGCACTGAAGAAACCGGCCGTTTCCGCGAAATCAAAGGAAGTACGAACAAAATTGCGAGCATCGAAATGGTCGACCAACAGCCGATTGGAAAATCATCTCGCTCGAATCCCGTGACTTACATTAAGGCCTATGATGCCATTAGGGCATTATATTCCGAATTACCCGTTGCAAAAGCTCGCGGTTATAAACCCGCACACTTCTCATTTAATGTAGAAGGGGGTCGTTGCGAGGTTTGTCAAGGAGAAGGGGAAATCACCATCGAAATGCAGTTCATGGCGGATATCAAACTGCCTTGCGAATCATGTGGTGGTTCTCGGTTTAAACAGGAAATTTTGGACGTAAAATTCCAGGATAAAAATATTTCGGAAATTTTAGATTTGACTGTCGAAGAGGCAGTAGAATTCTTTAGCGAAAAACAACCGCGCATTGCCGACAAGATCGATCCTCTCTTCCAAGTGGGTTTAGGCTATATTAAATTAGGTCAATCCTCGAATTCCCTTTCTGGTGGGGAAGCGCAGCGTGTGAAACTGGCCAGCTTCTTAGGCAAGGGGAACCCGAACAAAGGTCGGACACTTTTCATTTTCGACGAACCTACCACCGGTCTTCACTTTCACGACATCAAAAAGCTGTTAAAGGCAATGAATGATCTAGTGGAACAAGGGGATTCTGTCGTGATCATCGAGCATAACATGGAAGTCATTAAATGTGCCGACCACATCATTGATTTAGGGCCGGAAGGTGGTGAAAATGGAGGTTACATTTGTTTCCAAGGCACTCCAGAAGAGATGAAAGGCTTGAAAAATAACCCAACTGCCCATTATTTAAGCCAAAAACTCTAATTTAGCACATGTCTTCGTTCGCAAATATCAGTCAGCTCGTAGAAAGAATCCAGTCCATCACGGCCGGACTTCACCTTGCGATTCCTGAATTGATCATAGCCGGAACAATCTTATTCAGTTTGTTGATTGAATTATTCTTACATGGCAAGACAGAGAAATTTAGTACTTCCTGGCGCTATTTTACTTGCCAAATTCCACTTCTTTTAGCCCTATCCCTCAGTTTTCAACGCACAGAACTAGGGTTAACTGGTTCATTTGCGTCAGGCTTATTTGAAGCAAATTTAGGCTCTGATTCGATCAATACCCTGATTTTAGGCATTGGATTCTTGCTCGTTTTGATGAACCAAATCCACCAGAAATCCTTCACATTTGAAGAACTGATTGGATTTCTATCCATTTTACTTGGTGCACTATTTTCGACCATGAGCACTTCCGTTTTAAGCTTGTTTTTATCCATCGAATTTATGTCGATGGGCACCTATGTGTTAGTTAGTCTTCGAAAAGAATCCTCTCGGGCCAGTCTACCCTATGTTTTATTCGGCTTAGGATCCTCCGCTTTGTTCATTTATGGCATCTCCTTAATCTATGGTTTGACAGGAACATTGGATTTTACGAGCGTGGATTTCTCTAGGGGAATTTCCGTAGCCGATCCTTATTTGCGTGGATTTGCGCTAGGACTTTTTGCGGTGGGATTGTTGTTTAAAATGTCTTGGGCACCCTTTCACCCATGGAATCCGGATGTGATGGAGAATTTGCCGGCCGCCTGGATGACTTGGATTTCGACCGCACCTAAGTTAGCTATTGCCTTCGTTGGGATACATCTGCTACCTACTTTGCCAGTTTCATTTGCGAATGAATTAGCGGTTTTAGCGATATTGACGCTATTGGTAGGGAATTTAGGGGCATTAGGCCAAAACAAAACCAAACGCCTCCTCGCCTATTCCAGCATTGCACACGGCGGTTTTCTGGCGATTGCTTGGTTCTTTCAACCCATTCAGGCTCTTGATGCCCTCCTGTTCTACGGATTTTTGTATAGTATAGCTAGCTTATTAGTGTTTTACCTAATCGACGAGATAGCTGCTGAACAAATAACTGATTTTTCTGGGCTAGGCACATCGAAGCCTTTGCCTGCCTTTTTCCTTCTCACTGGACTGATAGCTTTAGTAGGTCTTCCTCCAGCTGGAACATTTATTGCAAAAATAACCTACTTCAGTTTATTGTGGTCAAATTATGAAGTAAGCACCTCCATCGGCCTCCTTTTTTTACTGATTACGGCCATTTTAGTGACCGCGATTTCGCTCTTCTATTATATAAAGATTCCATTCCAATTGTATTTTAAAAAATCGACCAAAGAATCGGAACTATGGAAGAATGTAACATCTCTTGAAATCTACTCCTACGGATTCTTAACAGCGATTTTGATTGCATCTATCTTGTTTCCAACAGTCTTGACAAACCTTTGGAAATAGTCAATAAAAAATTAAAAAAATCAGCTTGTTGGTCATTTATTTTGGCTAATTTTGATCTTGATTTTTAAAATAGCCCCACGTTTCCATGTCTGATTCTATTAAGCACGAATGCGGAATTGCCCTCATCCGCCTACGAAAGCCTTTTCAGCACTACTTAGACAAATACAAAACACCTACTTACGGACTGAGCAAACTTTATCTGATGATGGAGAAGCAAGTCAACAGAGGACAAGATGGCGCCGGGGTGGCAAACATCAAAATCAACGTAAAACCAGGGCACCGTTACATTTCCAGATACCGTTCGGTAGAGCCACAAGCAGTGGCAGATATTTTTGGAAAAATCAATAAAAAATTCAGTAAAGCACAAAAACTAGCGAAGCAAGTCACGAAAGAAACGGGCATCGATGCCGTACATGATGCGGAGTGGTGGCAAGAAAATGTGGCCTTTACAGGGGAAGTTCTTTTAGGCCACTTGCGCTATGGAACCCACGGCCAAAACGAGATTGAAAACTGCCATCCCATGTTGCGTCAAAACAACTGGAGAAGCCGTAATCTCGTAATGGCAGGTAATTTCAACATGACGAATGTGGACGATTTGTTTAACAAATTAGTCTCCTTAGGTCAGCACCCGAAAGAAAAAGTGGATACAGTTACCGTGATGGAAAAGATCGGTCACTTTTTAGATGAAGAGAATCAACGTCAGTTTGGCAAATACAAAGACCAATACGAAAATCCCGAATTATCCGATATTATCGCCCAAGAAATTGATTTGAAACGTGTTTTGGAACGCTCTTGCAAAGATTTCGACGGTGGATATGCTATGGTTGGAATGACCGGATACGGAGCGTCCTTCGTAGCCCGTGACCCAGCCGGAATTCGTCCAGCCTATTATTATGTGGATGAGGAAGTGGCAGTTGTAGCTTCTGAAAAGCAGGCCATCAAAACCTCGTTTAATTGCGCCTACGATCAGATTAAGGAGATCACACCAGGTCACGCCCTTATTATTGACATTGATGGAAATGTAAAAGAAGTTCCGTTCATCGATCGCCTCGAACAGAAATCTTGCTCTTTCGAACGCATCTATTTCTCTCGCGGATCCGATCCAGATATTTACCATGAACGCAAAAAATTAGGTCAATTATTGATCCCTCAAATTTTAGACGAGGTACATCATGATCTAAAGAATACGGTCTTCTCTTATATTCCGAATACGGCAGAAACAGCGTTTCTTGGAATGATTGATGGATTGGAAGACCATTTGGCCAAAGAACGCAAGAAAGCCATCATGGATGGCATTCTATTCGAAGAAGAATTAGAAGAGCTTTTAACCTTCCGTCCGCGCGTCGAAAAACTAATCTCCAAAGACGTAAAAGTACGTACGTTTATCACCTCGGACGATCAGCGTGACGACATGGTCGCACACGTTTATGACACGACCTACGAGGTAATCAATAAAGAAGTAGATTCAGTGGTCATCATAGATGATTCCATTGTACGTGGAACGACCTTAGAAAAGAGTATCCTAAAATTATTAGATAAATTATCCCCCAAGAAAATCGTCATAGTTTCCTCCGCTCCTCAAATTCGATACCCTGATTGCTATGGAATCGATATGTCTAAAATGAAGGAATTCGTTGCATTCCGTGCAGCATTAGCTCTTTTACAAGAACGCGGCTTAGAGAACATTTTAGATGAGGTGAATTTACGTTGCTTACAGGCACTTGAAAATGGAACTGCTCAGCAAGAAAACTTTGTAAAAGCCATTTATGCCCCTTTCTCAGACGAAGAAATCTCACATAAAATCGCGGAAATCGTTCGTCCTAAAGGTTTAAAAGCTGAACTTTCAATTGTCTACCAAACAGTAGCTAACTTAAATGTAGCTTGCCCTGATCACCTAGGTGACTGGTATTTCACAGGTAACTTCCCTACTCCTGGTGGAAATCAAGTAGTTAACAAAGCATTCGTTAACTTCATGAAAGGGATCGAAGTGAGAGCCTATTAATACGTAACTACAATTGTACCTCGTAGCTCTTGCGGCCCTAACTCAGGCATATCAATGGAAGAATACTTAATTCGATAGGCATAGGTGTTTTGAGGAACTGCGGTTCCGTTAATTTTCCCATCCCAACCTAGCCAAGAAGAGTCTATCGCACTATTAGAATAAATCATCTCACCCCAGCGATTAAATATCTCAAACGATTCAATTACGGTTCTGGCTCTTACTACAGTAGCAGACCCAGAAGACACCGTTTCAAAATTTCCAACCGGTCTAAAATAATCATTATTGCCATCTCCATTCGGAGTAAAGGCAGATGGTGCTTGCATGATAGGAGCACATTTATCCTTTACTTCAAAGGTGATTTTTAGTTCACAATCATCGCGATCCTTAATGTTACAAACATAGCTGCCGGATTTTGTAACTTGAACATTATCCTTATTAGCCCCACTAGGAATTCCAACCCAATCAATAGATTTCAAACTAGAAGCAGGAACAGGCAATTGTAATACGACAAAAGTGACATTCTCCTTAAAGGCCGCGGCATTGACATTGTCATCACAAATAAATAAATCCTTGGGTGGGTCGAACTGACTATTGGTTGTAAAATTAACTTTAGTAGCCTTGGTTAAACTACACCCACTTTTGGGATCCTTAATAGTTAAATCAAAGGCTCCCCCCGGTTTATTTACTGTTATTTTATCTGTTGTTGCATTTGTATTCCATAAATACGTTAAACCGGGGATAGCTGGAACATCATCTGCTTTAATTTCCGTATTTTCCTTACAGATGACGGTGAATTCACTCGGAAGTGTAAATGGTTTTAACAATTCAATTTCAAATTGCTGCGCATCTAAGAGTTGATCAGTCACACATTTATTTGAAACTTTTGCTGTTACCACATAGGATCCATTATCTGCAAAAGAATAATCTACACTTTCACCAGTTTTAGTAAAAATCTGGGTTGAAGTTGGATTGAGGGGTATAATTTTACCATTCGCATCTCTAACAGGGTCTAAAGTTGTCTTATAAATTGTCCAAATAACTTTCGTATTCTCAAAAGGATCACAAATCTTTCCTGTTAGTTTATAATTGTACGATAATCCATTGCATGTTTGTTTTATAGAAACTCCATTTCCTTCATTAGATAAATTAGTGTAAGAAGCTGGCAAACCAAGTTTACTTTTAGCTCCAGCAGGCAAGCTAACCCCGCTCAATGTAAATGTAGCACCTGTTGAGGGAGCCACCACTACTTCATTAATAGAAGTAATTTTCCCCAAGGCTGGTTGATCTAAAACAGCGACATAGAGTTCTAATCCTTTTACGGGTTCTGCTTGGATAGCACCTATTTTTTGTGTTATAGAAGATGCTCCATGAACCGGCTTTAGTGTACCCTCAATGGTTGTAACATCAGTGGAAGAAATATCTAATTGGACAATTGATGATTTGTCTGCTGATGTGATACCTTGTAAGGATGCATAGAGAAGTTTGCTATTCTTCGAAAATTCCAGTCCATATACTCGCTGTTTTGTGGATGATCCTAAAGAAATGGAAAACTGGTGATTTACCTTACCCGTTACAGTATCAACCTTATATAACTCTACTTTATTTAGGGGCGATCCAGCATTTGAAATGGCTAAAAATTGCTTATTTGGACTCACCTTCATCGTCGAGGTTGCTAAACTGGCAGCGGTAAAACTAGCTGTAGACAAGCTTAAAATAGGAGCTGAAATGCCCGTATTTGAAATTTTAAAGGTACGAATTTGACCAGTTGGTAAATCTTGCGTTATTAAAAGAGAAGCACTATCAGATAAAGCGGTAGTCACCATCCTCGTTGAAGTATTTGTTGAAGAGATCATTTGATCAAAATCACTCATTTCTCCTTTACCTCCATTTAATTTAAAATCAATTGTTGATTGAAAGATTTGCCTCTCTCCTGAAGTATTTTTCTTGGTATAAATTACATAATATTCAGCTTGACATCCTTTACATGTCGATTTAGGAATAATGACTAAACCTTGCGAATTAGCCTCGGCTGCTAAAGTCTTGCCTGGAAGTAAATCCAAAAATGAGGCCGTTGCAGAGGGTAGCGGCGTAAAAACCTTCTTGCCATCTGAAAAAAGCAATAAATTACCTTTAGTATCATTCAATTTTGCTATTGCCTCAACTGTTGAGGTCATCGGATTGCCTGCCTTAGGAGTAGGATTACCAGAAGCTCCAAATTTCAAACCGGCTTTATCACCAAAATACCAGGTATTATCGGGTTCTTTGGCTGGAGGAGGAGTCTCACCACAAACGATAACTTGTCTTTTCTGCTCTACGCTACATCCAGAATTAGAATCCGTAACCTTGACAGAATAACATCCTGACTTGTTGGCAGTTATAGAATTAGTTGTCTCTCCATTCGGAAACCACAAATAGGAGTAGGTGGATAAAGGGTTTTTGATTTTTAAGGTCTCGGTTTGACCAACACAAATCGTTGAAGTATCACTTTTCTCTTGATTTTCTACCAACACATTGGGATCAATGGATCCTATTTTAAACAGAACCTTTGTATAAAGAATTGATCCATTTATAAATAAGTCAACCGCATAATTCCCAGGATCACAAAACTTAAATTCCCCTGTTCTACTCTCTGAAATACCTATAATTTTTGAATAAGTGTTGTCAGCTCCTGCTTCTCTAAATTGCCACTTAAACTTAACGGTTGAAGACAAAGAAATAGGTTTTGTATACTCAAATACCGTAGATTCCACAGTCGTTTTAGGACTACAAGTTGCACATTTAGTAATACACGTATTACGAATCACAATATCTTGAGCAGCTAGACTCCATGAAAATAAGAGCAGGAGCACGCAAATAAAGATTTTGCTATTCATTATTTTAAATTGCCAAAAATTGTTTTTCATACTACTTGAACGTAAATTGCTTGCTCATGAGTTACCCCAAGAGGTATTCAAAAAATGAGACTACTGTTTTTTTTCACTTTAGCTGTTTTCATTCCATTTATGGGGTATTCGCAAGATCCCCAAGTAACTCAGAACTATGCATTACCGTTAAACATGAACCCAGCTTTCGCTGGAATTTCAAATAATGTGAACGTTAATTTAATGCACCGTAATCAATGGCCTAATTTAACGAGCAATTACCAATTTTCCGCTATGTCAGTAGATATTGGTTTACAAAAATACAAAAGTGGTGTTGGCTTATTAATCACTTCTGATTCTCAGTTTTCAGCCTTAACAACCAGCAGCCTCGCGTTACAATACGCCTATCATATCTCTCTAACAGAAAATTATTCCTTATCCATGGGAATGCAAGGCGCCTACGTTAATAGAAGTCTTTCGCCAGAAAACTTGGTTTTTGGAGATCAATTAGCCGGATATTTAGGATCTGGAGGGATTAATGCCACTTCGAACGATGTAATTCCCCTAACACCCAATTTTACAAATCCCTCCTATGTTGATTTATCAGTAGGATCCATGTTATACTCTGGAAAACACTGGATTGGTGTCAGTGCCCATCACTTAAACCAACCCAATCAATCATTAGTAAACAATTCGGTTGCCCCACTTGACATGAGATTAAGTGTACAAATGGGGACCAAAATAGCTTTGGGAAATTCTGGCTACGAAGGTAATGATCCAGAGAATGCATTAAACTATGAGAAAAGCATTAGCCCTATCATTCACTTCAAAAAGCAAGGGATGTTTAGTCAATTAGATGTGGGGACCTATTTAACTCTTGCACCCTTAGTAATAGGCGTTTGGTATCGAAATTTCCCTATAAGTCCTCCCTCCGTTGAAAAATTAGATACGCGTGAATCAATGACCGGATTAATTGGATTTAGAAAAGATAAATTTGCGATAGGATACTCTTATGATTTCACCCTTTCAAACCTTGCTCCATCAGGTGGTGCACACGAAATCACCCTATCTTATGTGTTTGGATTTAATTTATTCCCCAACAAATACGATAAAAGTCTAAGCAGAAGTTTAGCTTGTCCTAAATTTTAGGCTCGTACCCTTAAATAAATACCTTCAAACAAATCAATACATCTAGGAAAAAATAGCTAATTTTGCGGTTATTGTTATTATTTAAATCTCCATTCAACCACATGAAATTATTCAGTCGAATTCTTTTAACCCTTTCTTTTTTAGTTTTGGTACATGCGGCTTTCAGCCAGGCAAAACGAAAAGTGGAAGATTTAAGTGATGAGGAAATTGCCATGTTCTTTGAACGTGCACAATCAAGTGGGATGACAGAGGCACAATTAGAGAAAGCAGCAAAAGCTCAAGGCTATACCTCTGCAGATATTGCCAAAATGCGTAATCGGTTTACCCAAATCGGAGAAACTAAAACCAAGGAAAAAGCAACACCTTCAAAAAGTAAAAGTACTTCTAAAAGAACTGTATCTGGAAAGCTAAGCACGAAAAAAAAAGTAGCTAAAAATGGAGCAAAGGAAGATTCTGAAGACATTTCCATGGAAGAGGAAGAAGATGAGGAGACAGATTCCACCAAATTGCCTAAAAAAATCATTTATGGCGCTAACCTTTTCAACAATAAAAAATTAAACTTTGAACCAGATCTTCGTATAGCAACACCAGTAAACTATACCTTAGGACCTGATGATGAACTTAATATCGACATTTTTGGTGAAGTAATGGACAATTACAATGTCACCGTCAGTCCAGAGGGAACCGTTAAAATACTCAATCTAAGCCCTATTTATGTGAATGGATTAAGTGTAGATGCTGCCTCTGCTCGTATTGTCAGCAGATTAAGACAATTATACCAGGGCTTAAATAAACCAGGCAGCGGTTCATCAGCTATAATTACCTTAGGCAACGTAAGAAGTATCAAAGTTACGCTCGTAGGTGAAGTAGAAAATCCAGGGTCTTATACTATTTCTTCTCTAGCTACGGTATTTAATGCCTTGTACCTCGCAGGAGGTCCTAATGAAAATGGCTCATATAGAAGCATTCGGGTTATCCGGAACAACAAAGTTATTCGCACACTGGATTTATATGACTTCTTATTGAAAGCTGATCAAAAAGATAACATTCAATTAAAAGATCAGGATATTATCCGGGTAGGAGATTTTGAATCTCATGTTGAATTAGCGGGTGAAGTTAGACGTCCCATGGTATTTGAAGCCGTAAAAGGTGAAACCTTAAAAGACATCTTACGCTATGCGGGAGGATTCACAGACAAGGCGTATACGTATTCTTTGAATGTGCGTCGCAATACTTCGAGAGAATTAAAATTATTGAACATCACACAAGACGAGGTAGCTACTTTTCAACCACAGAATGGAGATTCCATTTCAGTAGGCAAGATTATCGAACGCTATGAAAACCGGGTGACGGTGAGTGGGGCAGTGTTTAGACCCGGAGTTTTCGCCATCGAAAATGGTTTAACGACGGTAAAAGAATTAATCAAGCGTGCAGAGGGTCCTCGTGAAAACGCTTTTTTAAATAGAGCAACTATTGCCAGAAGGAAAGAGAATTATGAACCTGAAATGATTTCCTTTGACTTAGGAAAAGTATTAAGAGGAGAACAGGCTGACATTGCATTGCACCGCGAAGACTCCCTAACTGTTTATTCCTTAGATTCCCTACGAGAATACCAAAAAGTTAGCATCTATGGTGAAGTAAATAAGCAAGGTTCATTCGAATACAAAGCAGGCATGAAAGTCGCAGACTTAATCCTATTAGCGAAAGGATTTAAAGAGGCAGCCAGTTATTCAAAAATTGAGCTTTCAAGACGTATCATTACTCATGGAGCTTCTGATAATTTGAACCAAAAAATCGAAGTGAAAACCTTCGATATTGATGGAAGTTTACAAATTGCAAATGAGGGTGCTCAATATGAGTTAAAGCCTTTTGATATCGTTTCCATTCGTCGATCGCCTAATTATGAAGTCCAAAGAGGAGTTACGATTGCAGGTATGGTTAATTATCCTGGTCGTTATGCCATTAAATCGGATGATCAAAAAATATCAGACCTCGTTTTAGCTGCGGGTGGCCTTAAACCCGAAGGATTCTTAGACGGAGCCATCTTATACCGTGATTCAACTGTCGTAGGGGTAAAATTATCCGAAGTGTTAAAAAACCCAAAGTCAACGAATAATTTATTGTTGATGGAAAATGATCGATTAGAAATTCCGCGTTTACTTGAAACTATTAAGCTTTCAGGTGGTGTTCAAAATCCTATTTCCATTGCTTACCAAGAAGGCAACAGCTTACAAGATTATTTAGATGGAGCCGGAGGTTTCACAGAATATGCGGATAAAAAAAATGTGTACGTTAAAGCACCTAATGGAATTTCAACGAAACGAAGAAAATTCTTTTTCTTCCGCATTAATCCAAAAATCTACCCAGGTTCAGAAATTGTAGTGCCAGAATTCCCAACGAATATGAAGAAAGGAATGACTACTGCTGAGGCTGTAGGCCTATCATCGGCTCTTGTCTCGGTTGCTTTAACGCTTACAACACTCATTAACAATTTGGCTAAATAATCTCCATGTCTACAAGCGACCAACATATACCTAACAAAATAGAGGATAGCGGAGAAATTTCCATCAATTTTGGCGAGATCTTCAGAACCCTAACATCATATAAGTTATTGATCGGAACATGTGCCGTATTATTTGCGGCCTTGGGGGCGATTTATTCTTTAACACAGCCGAATGAATATAGTTCTAACGCGAAACTTTTGCCAGAAATTGATTCAAAAGGTTCCGCTGCAGGTGGTCTAGGTGGTCTGAAATCATTGGCCGGTTTAGCGGGAGTTGATATTGGGGGTGGGACCGCAGGATCAGAAGCTATTCGCCCAGATCTATATCCTAATATTGTACAAAGTGCTCCACTTTTACAAGAAGTATTAAAAGCTAAAATTTATAGTACTAAACACAAAAAATGGCAAACAGTCTTAGATTTTTTAGCTGAAAAACAAGATTCTGCACCCATTGACCTAGGCGGAGATAACGAAGAGGAGGAGGATTCAGATGTTAAATTTGAAAAGGTACCACAAAATGCTTTATCAGCAGATTTAATTAAACTAAACAAGAAAGAAAAAGCTGCTATTAAAAAACTACGTGAATCTATCGTTTTAGAAATTGATAAGAAGTCCGGAGTCATTTCGTTAACAACAAAATTGACTAATCCTGTTGCAGCAGCGAACATCACTAGTTTAATCCAACACTATTTAACAAAATACGTAACGGATTACCGTACGCAAAAAGCAAGAAAAGAATTAGCGTTCCTAGAACAGCGATTGAATGAATCAAGATCACGATATGATCAGGCTCTTTTTACCTTAAGTGCCTACCGTGACCAAAACATGAACTTGTTTTTGAACGTAGCGAAAGACCGAGAGAAAAAATTACAATATGAGGTAGACATGGCCTATAACCTGTATACTACGATTAGCGGTCAGTACGAAGACGCAAAAGTAAAATTACACCGAGAAACTCCCGTATTTAAAGTCTTGGAACCTGCTCAAGTAGCCATAAAAAAAGATGGTCCTAAGCGAAGCTTGATCACCATTGGCTTTATGTTTGTGGGAATCTTCTTCTCACTGATTTACGTGTTTTTTAAGACGGTGAATCTAAAAGAATTACTAGGTTAGTTAGTGATTAGAGAGTATAGAGTATAAGGTATAGAGCACAAAGCATAAAGCATAAAGTTGGTATCCCCTGTGGGGATACGTTCGGAAATGTTTTCATTTATCATTGGATATTAAAAAAGGGAGCCATAGCTCCCTTTTTTAACTTATTTTTCAGTTAGGCACTGAAATGAGGTTTCAAATCGTAGAAAATATGCCGAAGGCCATTTTCTGATTTGAAGGCTTATTTCAGGGTTCGCTTTACTTCTTTCATTTCGTAGCACTCCAGCATATCGCCCACTTCTAAGTCGTTGAAGTTCTTGACAGATAGACCACACTCGTAACCGAATTTGACCTCAGCGACATCGTCTTTGAAACGCTTCAATGCAGAGATCTCACCATCGTGAATCACGACGAAGTCACGAATAACGCGAATCTTATTCGCACGTTTTACCGTTCCATCTAATACGTAACAACCAGCGACGGTACCAATTTTGGTAATCTTAAACACGTCACGAATTTCAATATTCGATGTGATAACTTCTTCGAATGAAGGAGCTAATAGGCCTTCCATTGCCGCCTTAATTTCGTCAATGGCTTGGTAGATGATGGAGTAGTTACGGATTTCGATTTGTTCTGTTTCTGCTAAACGACGAGCGTTTTGAGAAGGACGAACTTGGAAAGCGATAATTACGGCATCTGAAGTAGAGGCTAAAGCTACATCGGATTCAGAAACCTGTCCCACTCCTTTGTGAATAATACGAACTTGCACTTCCTCCGTTGATAACTTCATTAAGGAATCCGAAAGAGCCTCCACTGAACCATCCACGTCACCTTTTACGATTACGTTCAATTCACGGAAAGTTCCGATAGCCTTACGGCGACCGATCTCCTCCAAGGTAATGTGCTTACGTGTACGCAAAGTTTGCTCACGTAGGATTTGCTCACGCTTGTTTGCGATTTCGCGCGCCTCACGCTCATTTTCTAAACAAAGTAACTTATCACCTGCTTGTGGCGCACCGTTCAGACCTAAAACTTGAACTGGTGTAGATGGACCTGCTTTTTTGATTTTGTTACCGTGGTGGTCAAACATCGCTTTCACACGACCGTAATTGTCACCCGCTAACATCATGTCCCCTACGTTTAATGTACCCGCTTGAACTAACAAGGTAGTTACATAACCACGTCCTTTATCTAATTCGGCCTCGATCACTGAACCTACGGCTTTCTTGTTCGGATTAGCCGTCAATTCAAGCATCTCAGCTTCTAATAATACTTTTTCTAATAAGTCATCGATACCTAAACCAGACTTAGAGGAGATTTCTTGGCATTGGTATTTACCACCCCAATCCTCTACTAACATGTTCATGGTAGCTAATTCCTCTCGTACTTTATCTGCATTAGCTCCATCTTTATCGACTTTAGAGAACGCGAATACGATCGGTACACCAGCGACCATTGAGTGGTTGATGGCCTCTTTCGTTTGAGGCATAACTGAATCGTCCGCAGCAATAACGATGATAACGATATCGGTTACTTTTGCACCACGCGCACGCATGGCTGTAAAGGCTTCGTGACCAGGCGTATCTAAGAAAGTAACTTTCTTTCCTGATTTGGTCTCTACAGAGTAGGCGCCGATGTGTTGGGTGATACCACCCGCTTCACCTGCCGCAACTTTGGCCCGACGAATATAATCTAGTAACGAAGTTTTACCGTGATCGACGTGACCCATAATCGTAACGATGGGCGCACGAGGCAATAAATCCTCTGGAGAGTCTTCCACCTCTACTTCAGCCACATCAATTTCCTCTTCAGCTGAAACGAAACTTACCTCAAAACCAAACTCGTCGGCAATAACGGTAATGGCTTCAGCGTCCAAACGTTGGTTGATAGATACGAACATACCTAGACTCATACAAGCCGAAATAACCTCGTTCACTGATACATCCATTAAAGAAGCTAAATCCGATGCCGAAATAAATTCCGTCACCTTCAATACTTTTGCTTCCTCATCTTCCGCCATCATACGAGCCTCCTCTGCCTCCGCACGACCTTTACGCTTCTCCCGACGCTTATCAGCGCCGAAACTTTGCTTATTAGTCGCACCTTGCAAACGAGCCATCGTGGCCTTGATTTGCTCTTGGATGTCTTTATCTGACAATTCTCCTTTCGGCGCTGGTTTAGCACCAGGAGCTGGCTTCTTATTGAAATCTTTCTTATCACCAGTTTTGCCTCCTGTTCCCGGAACAGATGGAGCTGGTTTTTTCTCTTCCTTGATGATACGCTTGCGCTTGTGTTTGGCGTTATTTCCACCACGATCACCTGCAGCTGGTAAATCAATTTTACCTAAAACGGTTAAACCTTTCAAGGTTTCACCACGTGCTTCAATTAATTCGATATCCTCTATCTCCTCGACTTCAGGAGCTTGAACTACAGGCTCTGGTGCAGGAGCTGGTTTTTCAGCTACTGGCTCTGGCTTAGGTGCTGGAGCCGGTGTTGGCTCAGGAGCCTTTTCAGCCTTAGGAGCAACTGGATTACCTTTTTTATCCAATTCGATTTTTCCCAAAATCTTCAATCCCACCGTTTTCTCTTCTGCTGGAGCCTCTATCACTGGAGCCGGTGCTTCTGGAGCTTTAGGGGCTTCCGCTACTGGAGCTGGCTTTTCCACCACAGGCTCTGGAGCTGGTGCCGGAGCAGCAGCGACCGGTTCTGGTGCTGGAGCTGGCTTAGGAGCCTCAACAGAGGATTCCAAAATATGGTTCGCACCATATTCCTTCGCTAACAAAGTCAACTGCTCAAAGTTCAGTTTGGCGTTGGGGTTATTGTCAATTTTGTGACCTTTCGC
>JACCDS010802638.1_pt1 | contig 19933 bp, 1 predicted proteins | sample 7446441 | NCBI WGS metagenome assembly JACCDS01 (sample SAMN15323445, study PRJNA562643) | freshwater metagenome | isolation source: river surface water | place: USA:Blue River Watershed | collected 2017-08-17
GGAAAGAAAAATACTGAAATTGCAAGTAGGCTTAACTCATCTGAATCAAGTATTAAAGTTCATAAGTCTCGCTTAACTGCAAAGTTAGGTATCAAAGCCCCAGCAGATCTAAAAAAGTTACTAAGTGTGAAGTCAACCAATGATGTTACCGCTCCCGCTTCTATTGACTTAACCTCTGACGATGTTCAAAAAAGCCTCTTAACTTAAACCTTAACTAGCTTAACCTTAAAAATGGTCGCCTTGAGCGACCTTTTTTTTAGTTCAGATTACCAATTTGATAATTATTTAAGTCTAATTTGGCTTCCTGGTGGACGTGTATTTTGAAGATTCATTGACGGCATTCTTTCATCAAATCAAAGTGATACATCAGCTCAATTAACCCTATGGCTAATATCGATTATTCGCCTGTTTTTTTACAATCCGTGCGTAGACAAAAATAATCATTTTTTAGTGCATTTCAAGTAAAAAAATATAAATTAATCAAATAGATGGCTGTTGTGCGTATTCAATCTTTTGTGTTGCTGGGTCTTATGACCTTGACTACGCTCGTTCATGCACAAGTTCCTGACGCTGGAGCCTTGCAACAACAACTTCAAAAACAAGTTCCAAGCAATCAATCCTTGCCCAAGCCACAGGCGCCAGTGAAGAAATCAAAGCCAGATGAAGCAAAGCCTGGTGAGGTGAAAGTTACTATCAAAGGCTTTAGGGTTGATGGAAATAAAAGTGTTCCTGAGGAAGCTATACAGCAGACACTAAAGCCATGGCTTGGTAAAACTGTTCCTTTCCAAGAGTTACAAAAAGCTGCTGATGCCGTTGCTGCCTTGTATCAGGCTTATGGGAAATTGGCTCAAGTATCCGTGCCACCACAGCGAATCACAGATGGTGTTGTGGTTTTAAAAGTCTTAGAAGCCAAGCTTGGGGCTGTAAATATTGATATGCCCAATGGTCCTTCACGCTTTAGTGAAGAGCGTGCACGACGTTACATCACTGATGCAAATCGCTTGTCTGAAATTATTCAAACCCAAAATATTGAGAGGTCAATTTATATTCTCAATGAAACTCCAGGTGTGGCTGTCACAACTCAGTTAGAGCCTGGTAAGAACGAGGGAGAAGTGGACCTGAGGGTTTCGCTGGCCGACACTAAGCCATATCGTGGCAAGGTGGAAGGTAATAACTACGGCAGTCGCAGTACAGGCGTAATGCAAAGAGTGGTCAATGTGACCTTTGATAACCCTGGTAGTTATGGTGATCAATTATCTTTTAGCAACATTAAGTCATTAGGCTCGGACTACTCTCAAGCGAGCTATTCATTACCAATTGACACCGATGGTTGGAGACTAGGTGTGGCAGCCAGTTATTTGGACTATCAGAACGTTGGCAAGTTTGCCTATCCTACAAGTTCAGTAGCTGGTTTTGGTTATGCAAAAACGGTTGGACTAAACCTTAGCTACCCAGTGTTGAGAAGCCCAGGGGCAAATACAAATTTCACAGCTGGTGCTGATCGTAAGCTGTATGCCAACAAGAATGCAGCCGATGGTACCTACACAAGTGATTACCGTATCGAAAATATGGTCTTGGGATTATCTGGCAATCAATTTGATAGTTGGAATGGCGGTGGGGTTAATTCTGGCTCTATCACTCTTACCAAGGGCCATATTGTTGTCGGGGGCGGTCGTTCGGATTATGACTCCACTATTCCCAAAACATTTACCAAGTACAACTTGAGTTTGTCGAGAAATCAGCAAGTAGTGCCTGATGAAACAATTTTGACAATCTCTGCATCTGGTCAATTTGCTTCAGTAGACTTGGACTCTGCTGAAAAGTTTTACTTGGGCGGCCCCAATGGAGTAAGAGCTTATCCGGGTTCCCAGGGAGCTGGCTCACAAGGTGCCATGGTCAATATCGAAGTTCAACAGCAATTGCAGGATAAGGTTGTTGCGACGGCATTTTTTGATGCTGGCTTAGTTCAACAGTACAAGGACAAAGCCCTATATCAGGCTAACAAAGGCAGTACTAATGCTAATAATTCTTACATCCTCAAAGGGGTTGGGGCAGGCTTAAAGCGTGCAGATAAGGATATTATTTGGAGTGCAAGTATTGCTTGGAAGCTTGGGAGCAATCCACTTTATACCGCTCAAGGCGTTGGCGTAAACAACGACAAGCGCTCTAACAGTGCCTATTTGTGGGCTCAGGTTCAGTGGACTTTCTAAATGAAAGTTACGAGTAAAAACTTCCTAATGCTGACAGCCATCTGTGCTGCTTCAGGAGCTTTTGCCCAAAGTACCACAGCGTTACCAACTGGTGGGCGCACAGTGGCTGGAACTGCAACAATTACCCAGTCAGGTAACACCCTCAATGTAGTTCAGGCTTCTCAGCGTGCTGTGGTCAATTGGGATAGCTTCAACGTTGGGGCTAATGCCAAGGTTGAGTTTGTTCAGCCAAATGCTCAGGCAGTCATCCATAACCGTGTGGTCTCAGCGACTGCTTCGCAGATCGACGGCATGGTCAAAGCCAATGGCCAAGTGATCATCTCCAACGCCAATGGCGTGGTCTTTGGTAAGGGATCACAGATAGATGCCGCAGCGATTGTGGCGACCACCATGGATATCAATGACAAAGACTTCATGGAGGGTAAGAGCACCTTCAAAGGAAATGGCGCTGGCGCTGTGACCAACTACGGCAAACTTCAAACCAATGATCCTAAGGGCTACATTGCTCTTTTGGCACCAGAAGTCCGTAACGAAGGCTACATCTTGGCTAAAGGCGGCGTAGCCAATACGGTGGCTCTAGCCAGTGGTAGCCAAGTGACCTTGGACTTCCGCGGTGACCAACTCATGACCGTCAAAGTGGATGCCTCAGCCTACAAGAGCCTGATTGAGAACAAACGCTTGGTTCAGGTCGAGGGCGGTATGGTTGTCATTGCCGCTAACTCTGCTGCCCAGCTCATGGGCTCAGTCATCAAGAACACTGGACGCATCTCCACTAGCAGCATGGTGAGCAACGGCGGCATCATCGAGATCCTAGCCGATACTGTTCAAAACCTAGGAACCATCGTGGCTAATGCCAAAGGTACAACCGGCAATGGCGGTCAGATCAGTATCAAGGGTAATCAAATCACGCTAGCCGACACCAGCAAGATCAAGGCTAATGCCAAAGAGCAGGGTAATGGTGGTCGGATAACAGTACTATCCAACAAGAAGACTGAAGTCTCAGGCATCCTTCAAGCTATGGGTGGAACCACGAGCGGTAACGGTGGCTTTATTGAGACAAGCTCTAAAGAGACTCTAGTCATCAGTAGCTCTACCAAGGTCAATACACAAGCTAACAACAGCACAGGCAAAGCCGGTACTTGGTTGCTAGACCCTATGGATCTACTAATAACCACAGGCTTTGCTCAGGTAATTAGTGATGCGTTGCAGAATAACAACGTGACCGTACAGGTCCAAGGGAATGTTTGTTCAGGGGGAAGTTGCACCCAAAATGGTAGTGGCAATCTCACCATTGACTCAGGTGTCACCATCACTAAGACAGGTAGCACTAGAACAGTCTTAACCTTCTTGGCAGATGGTAGCTTCTTTAACTATGGCACGATCAACCAAGCAGCCGGTTCAGTATTAGAAGTTGTGATCCAAGCTCAAGATGTTAACTTGGCACCAAGCAGTCAGATTGAAGTTAACAAAGTTACGGTGACAGCAGTTAACTCGGTGACAGGTTACGGTAGCATCATCGGTCAGGGAGCTAACCCATTGGTTAATATCCTAGCCAATGTATTTAACTTCCATGGTGCGATCACAGTTAACGCTAACCAGAGTAACAGCACGACACCAGGAAGTATCCGTATCACGGCCAATGAGTTAACCTTGCCATCAACGAGCAGGTTAGAGGCGAATGGTACGACGGATGGTGGCACGATTACATTAAAAGCAAATACCACTGGTACGATTAATATCGAGGGTGTGATTCAGACGAATGGTAGTAATGGTCGCGGTGGGGAGATTAATATCTCCGACGCTAAAGATATTAATATCCTTAATAATGCCATTATTCAATCCAACGCAGATAATGGCGGCAATATTCAGATATTCACCAACTCTGGTGATTTAATCCTCAAAAATGCATTAATCCAAACCAACGGTTCAAATGGCCGAGGTGGTTCTATTGGAATATCCGCCACAAGAAATACATTAATCCAAAATTCGAATATCGAAGCAAAAGGATTAAATCAAGGTGGCAGAATCTTAATCGGCAATGATGCAGATAATGGCACATTGCCGTTTTCTATTTATACGGACATTGATTCAAATTCTGTTATTACAACGGATGGATTAATAAATAGCCAAAATCAAATCAACTCGGATTATGTGGGTGGCTTTATTGAAACCTCTGCTCACACATTAAATCTACTCGGAACAATTAATGCTGGCCGAGGTGGTATGTGGTTGCTAGATCCGACTAATGTCACGATTAGCACTACAGCAGGAACCTCAACAGGAGCTGACCCTCTCTCATTTACAAATCAAACAAATGTGAGTGCTTCGCAAATCCAAACCGCAATTAATTTGGGAACAAGCATCCAAATCATTGTAGATGGAACCATTACTCAAACATCAGCATTAACGTTCAATATCACTGGTGCTAGCTTGACCCCAACTTTAACCCTCACAAACACCAGTGGTTCTAAGAAGGCAATCACTTTGATTGCAATGACTGATAACTCTTCAGGGTCAGGGTCAGGTGTCAGCTTGCAAGCATTTTCAGCCGGTGGTGGGATTGAGGTTAATGGTGCCATTACTCTTAAAGGCGCGGTTACTTTAGATAACACCTATGGATGTACCGGAAGTGGATGTGTTTCAGCAAGTGGATTTATCACCACAAGTAATGCGACGACATATGCGAGTGCAGCTAGAGGTGTTCACGTCACATCAGCTATTAATGCAACTGAAGGCATTACTCTCAAAGGTGCGTCGATTGCTGGTTATTATTCTGTAGATGTTTCAGCTGCCCTTACTAGTGCTACTGGTGATATCAATATCACCGGTTCCGGTACAACCTATTCGGTTTATAGCAGTAGTGCAGGCATCATCACTGCTAAGGCTGGAAGTGTCGTCATTACTGGAACATCCACCACTGGTCAGGCTGTTCAGTTAACTGCTGCTATTACTGCAAATGCTGGTATTACGATTAATGGAACAGCTACAACTGCAACAACTATTACAACAGTTAATGCTTTGACTCTTGGCTATGGATATGTAGTAGGGAGCAGCACAAATCCTAATGTCATTTCTTCGGCAGCTGGAGCGTCCGGTAGCTTGATGGGTGTTTTAGCTGGTGCAAATCTTCCTACAATTACTTCTGCAGGACTCACTGGCGGTTCAGTTGTAGGTTTTTATCCTGCAACTGCCATTGCCTTACAAAGTTCAACGGCGACAACTGCAACATATTTAATTGGTTATGCAAATGGCGTTCATACCAAAATGGTTCAGTTGGTATTAACCTCAAGCGGGGGATTGGTTTACGCTACTGAAACCTTAGCTAAATACAACACCACTCAACTAGCCACAGGAACAGGAACTAATGTATTGGGTGGAACTACCAATTTATTACAGTTGTGGTCTGGGTCTGGTGCTGGCGGCTTAGGAACCGTTACTGCAATGACCTTGGCTACAACAGCAACTGGTAGCGGTTATGCGGCTGCCAATTTGTCTCTTGGCGGGTCTGGATACACAGCAAACGCTCGAACAGGCAACATTACTATTACAGCAAATAATACTGCTGCTGGTGGAAATAATGGTATTACTCAAAGTGGCAACATTACAGCTGCAAGTGGTTCAAACATCAGTTTTATATCAAACAATAAGATTGATCAAAGTGGTGCTATTGCTTTAGCTGCGAATACCAGTGGTAATGATGCTAACGTCACCTACGATACTACTTCAGGTAATAAGTCATCGACCATTGTTAGTGGGACATTAACGATCGCAGCAAACACATCAAGTTCTGCTATTAATTACATTGCAAAGTCTGTGGGTGCAAATATCGATCCCGGCTTAATTGGCACTGCCTCAATCGTATTGCCTGGCACGATTACGCTTGATAACACCTTTGGTCTGACTTCCGGTACTCTCGTATCAGGCGTTATTACGGCAAGCAATGCTTCAGCGCAAGCAAGCACCGCGATAGGTATTACGATTGATAACGCAATTTTTGCTAGTGGCAATATTGCAGTCAATGGTGTGACTAGTGGTTCTGGCGTTGCAGGCATTAGTTATTCAGCAGGGATTACCTCTACTGCCAGCGATGTAGCTCTTAATGGCGGCGCCACAAATGGCTTGGGTGTTTACAACCTCACTGCTTCAACCATCACGGCTAATAACATTACGATTGATGGTACGGCAAGCCTGGCACCTAATTGGGCAACTTACATTGGCGCGCTGACAATCAACACTTCTGCTACTGGTGGCAACATAACTGTAACTGGTAATGTCATCGATACACCAGGTGGTGCGGGTGGTATTTATCAGACCGGAACAATCACAGCGCGTAGTGGTTCCAATATCAGCTTTACATCCAATAATGATATTAATCAGGGTGGAGCTGTTGTTTTAGCTGCTAATACCAGCGGTACTACAGCCAACATTACCTACGATACGACCACTGGTACCAAAGCTTCTTCAATAGCTGGAGGTACTTTAACGATTGCAGCGAGCACGTCAAGTTCCGCTATTAATTACATTGCAAAATCTGCGGGTGCAAATATCGATCCGAGTTTAATTGGCACTTCCTCCATCGTATTGCCTGGCACGATCACGCTGGACAATACATATGGAGCCATATCTGGAGCCAGGGTATCCGGTTTTATCACCGCAAGTATTACTAATAGATTGGCAGATTTTGCTACTGCTTCTTATGGCGTTTCGCTAGATGCTGCCATTTTTGCCCGTGACAACATTACGATTAACGGAGCTAGTAGTGCTAATCGAGGGATAGACACCTCAGCTAATATCACCTCAACCAATGGTAATGTGTTGATGAATGGCGCTACTGTAGCAACGATTGGTGTATATGTTGTTGCTGCTAACGTGGTCACTGCGAACAATATTACGATCAACGGCACTTCAACTAGTGCGCCAAGTTGGGTCACTCAAATTGGTGGCTTAACCATCAACAGTAGTTCAGTCGGCGGCAATATCGTGGTGACAGGTAATGTCTTCGGCACTCCTGGATCTGCTGGTGGTATTTACCAGACCGGAACAATAACTGGCGCTAGTGGCTCCAACATTAGTTTTACCTCGAACAACAATATTAACCAAGGGGGTGCGCTGACTTTGGCAGCGAATACCAGTGGGTCTGCCGCAAATATTACTTTTGACACAACTTCTGGCACAAAAGCTTCAGCAATTATTACTGGTACCTTAACTATCGCAGCAAGTACCTCCAGCTCTGCAATTAATTACATTCTTAAATCAGCTGGATCAAACATTAATCCCGGCCTTATTGGTACCACTTCTATTGCTCTACCTGGCACAGTTCTGATTGATAACACTTTCGGTTGCTCTGGAAGTGGGTGCACCCCGGCAACTGCTTACGTCAGTGCAACAGCCAATAACCTTGTGGCCCTTGCAACCAGTTCAGCGGGTGCAACGATTGATGATGCGATTTTTGCCAGCGGCAATATCACGATCAATGCTTCGAGTAATGCCTACCGAGGTATCGATGCCTCAGTCAACATCACCTCCAGAAATGGCAACGTCACTCTGAATGGCTCAACTGTGCAAACCATTGGCGTTTATGTTGTGGCTGCTAACGTCGTCACCGGTAACAACATTACAATCAACGGCGCTTCAACAGCTGCGCCAGGTTGGGTGACTCAAATCGGTGGTTTGACCATCAATAGTTCTTCTGTTGGTGGCAACATCATTGTCACGGGTCATGTTGTTGGTATTCCGGGAACAGCTGGTGGTGTTTATCAAACTGGAACGATCACTGGTGCAAGTGGTTCGAACATCAGCTTTATCTCAAATAACAATATTAATCAGGGTGGGACGGTTAATTTAGCAGCCAATACCAGCGGCACTGCAGCCAATATTTCTTACGACGTAACAGCTGGCAATAAAACATCTACCGTTATTACTGGCCCATTAAATATTGCAGCTGGATCATCTGCGGGTGTTAACTACTCAGTACTTGCTTCGGGTGCAGCTATCAATATTGCCAGTGCAGTGACTGTGCCTGGCGCTGTGACTTTGGATAACACTTACGGCTGTTCTGGTAGTGGTTGCACACCAGCTACTGGCTACCTGAATACAAGCCTAACAGGTTGGAATAATCTTGTGACCACAGGTGGTTATGGCATTTTAGTTGGTGGCAATATCAGTGGCACGGCGATAACTATCAACGGAGTTAATGCTGGCGGTACAACTGGCGGGGGCGGTGCTGTGATGTTAACAGCAGGTCTAACTGCAACTAGTGGCAATATCAATATTGTCGGCACAACAACTACTGGTTTAGGTGTAGGCAACCTTTACGCTAGCGCCTGGGGTGTTAGTCCGATTATTGCCAATAGTGGAGCAGTCAATATCACTGGTAGATCGACTACAACTGGTAACGGGGTAGAACTTGGACCCAACAATTCGATACGCGCCAAGTCCATCACGGTGATTGGCTCTGAAGTGGGTGGATCTTACGCTGTTTACCTCAATACTTTGACCATTGTGGCAGGCGGTACAAATCTTAATATTACTGGCACAGTTGGAGATACATCGCATACTGGTATTTATCAAGCTGGTGATATCACTGATAGTGCCGCTGGTTCAAATATCAGTTTCATAACCAACGGCAAAATCAATCAAACGGGTCCAATTACATTAGTTGCCAACACGGCATCCACAGCTGTGAGTGTGACCTACAACACCACGAGCGGTAACAAGAATTCAAGTGTTGTTTCAGGGGCATTAACAATCGCAACCGGAACCAATACATCACCGATTAACTACATTATCAAAACTGCTGGTGCTGCAATCAATCCTAACGCAATTGGTACCAGTACATTAGCGTTACCCGGCTACATACTATTTGATAACACTTATGGTTGCAGTGGGTCGGGCTGCATACCTACCAGTGGTTTTATTAATACTACAACCGCCAATCTCGCCACCTTAGCAACAACCGCAGTTGGTGTTACGATCAATACAGCCATCTACACCACCGGAAATATCACTGTGAACGGTGTTGCCAGTGGTAATGATGGTATTAACTATTCAGTTGCTATTGTCTCTAAGAATGGTGATGTTAATTTCACGGGTGGAACAACCGCTATACGTGCTCTTCATAACAGCACCGCCTCAACCATCACTGCCAATAACATCACGATCGTTGGTAGCTCAATTGCCTCTCCAATATGGGTAGTTCAGGTTGGCGCGCTCACAATCAATAGCAGTGCGGTTGGTGGCAATATTTTGGTTTCTGGTCATGTGGTTGGAACGCCAGGGGCGGTTGGCGGTGTTTACCAAACTGGCGATATCACTGGCGCCAGTGGCTCGAATATAAGTTTTATATCCAATAACAATGTTCAACAATATGGCGCTATTGGATTAAAGGCTAACCAAAGTGGTGTTGCCGCTAACATTACTTATGATCTAACCACAGGTAATAAGACCTCTAGCATTCTGACTGGTGCTTTAACTATTCCGACTGGATCAACTTCAGCGATTAATTACATCATTAAATCTGCTGGTTCAGCGATTAATCCGTCTGCGATAGGGTCAAGTTCGGTTGCATTGCCTGGTTATGTTCTTCTTGATAACACCTATGGTTGTTCTGGAGCCGGTTGCACTCCAACCAGTGGTTTTATTAACACCACAACAGCCAACATAGCTAGCTTAGCTACTGCATCTACGGGTATAACACTCAATAATGTTATTTATGCCAACGGTAATATCACAGTGAATGGTGTGAGTACAGGTAATGGTATTGATTATTCACAAATAGTTTTATCAAGATCTGGCGATGTCTTTTTTAACGGTGGTGCAACCACTGTGCGTGCCGTTTATAACAGTGTTGCATCAACCATCACAGCTAACAACATCACGATTTACGGTAGCACGACACTTGCCCCAAGTTGGGTGACTCAAATTGGTGCTTTAACCATCAGTAGCACGTCGATTGGTGGCAAGATTACAGTCACAGGCAATGTGATTGGTGCACCAGGCAACGTAGGTGGTATTTATCAAACTGGCGCAATCACTGGCGCCAGTGGATCTAATATCAGCTTTATTTCGAACAATAATGTTTCACAAAATGGTGCGATTACATCTTCTGCTAATGGCACAAGTTCAGAAGCCAACATTACTTATGACCTGACTACCGGCAATAAAACATCGAGCATTCTTGCAGGTGCATTGAGCATTGCGGCTGGAACAAATAACTCAAATATCAACTACATCATTAAAACTGCCGGTTCTGCGATCAATCCAACGCTGATCGGTACAAGCACTTTGGCATTGCCTGGTTATGTACTCTTAGACAATACTTATGGCTGTAGTGGTTCAGGATGTACGCCAGTGACGGGCTTTATCAATACGAGCACCGGCAATCTCAGTTCGCTTGCTACTGGCTCGATCGGCATAACAATTAATAACGCCATTTATGCTAGAGATAACATCATCGCGAATGGTGTGACTGGTGGTGTTTCGCAAACCGGCATTAGTTATTCTGTTGCTGTCACATCTACGGCTGGCAATGTGATTTTCAATGGCGGAGCGACAGATGGTTTAGGTATTCACAACAGTGCTAGCTCAACTATTACTGCCAACAACATCACCCTCAACGGTACTGCAACACTTGCCCCAAATTGGGTAACCCATATTGGCCTACTGACCATCAATAGTGGTTTTGTCGGTGGCAATATCACCGTAACTGGAACTGTTGTTAATACACCTGGGGCAGCTGGTGGTATTTATCAAGCTGGAGCGATCACAGGACGCAGTGGCTCAAATATCAGCTTTACTTCTAATAACGACATTAGTCAAACCGGTGCTATTAATTTGGTTGGTAATGGCAGTGGCACATTAGCTAATGTTATTTATGACACCACCGCTGGAGATAAAACTTCTAGCATTTCTTCTGGCGTTGTTACTGTCACTGGTACGTCTACATCTGCCATTAACTACACTGTTAAAACTAATGGTGCGACTATTTCAGTCCCAGCAGTTACGGTTCCTGGCTTCATTCTTTTAGATAACACCTGCTTAGGTTGTGCGACTGGGACAACCCCGACAAACGCTGCATCAAATGGTGCAGGAATCACGATTAGCGGCGCATTATCTTCAGGATCTTTGGCTGTTTCAACGGGTGTGACAATCAACGCGGTTGCTAATGGATCCGGCATTGGATTCACGCAAGGTGCAAACGCCATCACATCATCTGCCGGTGGCGTAACGATCTCTGTCAACGGTCAAACGGGTACTGGATATTCTAGTTCTGGGAATATCACTGCTACTGGTCAAGCTATCAGCATTACAACTACCACCACGACTGCAGCAGGCATCAGTCAAACCGGCACAATTAACGGCGGGGTGGTCACTTTAACAAGTACGCAATCAACCTCCACAGCCACGTTAACGCCAATTTATGTTTCTGGCCTGATCACTGCCAATAGCCTAAATATCTCTGGTAATGGCGGGGCCTCGAGCACGATTGTTTCTTTAGGTGCCATCACCATCAATGTAGGTGGCAGCAATATCACTATTACTGCCAATAACGTTGCCGCAGGTGCCAACACGGGTATCACCCAAGCCGGTGCCATCACCAATAATGCTATTGGTTCATCAATCAGCTTTATCTCAAATAACAAAATAAGCCAAACTGGCGCTATTGCTCTTGTAGCAAATACCGGCACATCTGCTGCCAATATTACTTACGATACGACAGCGGGTAATAACACTTCAACAATCACGTCGGCAACACCAACAGTCACTGGTACTTCGACATCTGCCATTAACTACATTGTGAAGACCAAGGGTGCGATTATTTCAGTGCCTGCGGTTTCAGTTCCAGGTTACATCCTGTTGGATAACACTTGTCTGGGCTGTGGCACTCGTATAACACCAACAACTGCTGCAACTGATGGCGCCGCTATTGCGATTACTGGTGCTTTGTCGGCTGGATCTTTGGCTGGATCAACCGGTGTCACCATCAATGCGGTAGCTAATGGTTCTGGTATAGGATTTAATCAAGCGGCTAACGCCATCTCATCAGCTGCTGGTGGAGTAACAATCACGGTCAATGGCCAAACTGGTAATGCTTATTACAGTACTGGGAACATCACAGCCACTGGTCAAGCTATCACCATTACAACCACCACCACAACTGCTGCTGGTATCAGCACGAGCGGTACTATCAACGGTGGGGCGGTGTCATTAACAAGCACTCAATCCACATCGACTGCTACATTGGTTCCAATTTCAGCAACTGGAGCAATCACTGCTAATTCTTTAACGGTTTCTGGTTCAGGCGGTGCATCAACAACGATTGTGTCTTTGGGTGCTATCACAATCAATGCGGGTGGCACAAACATCGTTGTTACTGCCAGTAACGCAACGGCAGGTTCAAAAATTGGTATTACACAAACCGGTGCCATTGCAAATAACGCGGTTGGCTCATCCATCAGCTTTACCTCTAACAACTATATTAATCAGACCGGTGCAATTACTTTGGTGGCAAATACGGGTGTTACTCCCGCCAATGTGATTTATGACACCACATCAGGCACTAACGCATCCAGTATCACTTCTGGAACATTGACTGTCACCAATGGCGGCACATCAACTGCTGCGATTAATTACCTCGTGAGAACGAATGGCGCCATCATCTCTGTTCCAGCGATCAATGTTCCTGGTTATATCCGTTTAGATAACACCTGCTCTGGCTGTTCCACCGTCGTTACACCTGCCAACGCATTCTTGAATGGAGCTGGTGTCACCATCACTGGTGCCTTAACAGCAGGTAATCTTGCCAACACCACTGGCGTATACATCAATGCTGTAGCTAACGGTTCTGGCATCGGCTTTACTCAAGGAGCTCACGCAATCACTTCATCTGCTGGTGGCGTGACAATTACGGTCAATGGTCAAACAGGTACTGGATATTCTAGCTCTGGCAATATTACCGCCACTGGTCAAGCTATTAGCATTACAACGACCAATACGACTGCAGCCGGCATCAGTGATACTGGAACAATCAGCGGTGGAGTGGTGAGCTTATCAAGCACGCAAACAACAGCAACAGCCACTGCAACTCCCATTACTGCAACAGGATTAATTACTGCTAATGCCCTCATAGTGACTGGTAACGGTGGTGCTTCAACCACCATTGTTTCTTTGGGTACCATCACCATCAATGCGGGTGGCAGCAATATCACTGTTACTGCCAATAACGTTTCTGCTGGCGCTAACACAGGCATCACACAAACCGGTGCCATTACCAATAACGCTGTTGGTTCGAACATTAGCTTTATTTCGAATAATTTAATTAACCAGCTTGGTGCAATTTCCTTAGTTGCTAATACTGGAGCGCCAGCTGCCAACGTTGTTTATGACACAACAGCAGGCAATAAGTCATCAACAATTTCAACGGGTAACCTAAGCTTTACAACAGGCACTAATTCAGTCATCAATTACATAGCCAAATCTGCTGGCTCAGCAATTGCAACTGGTTCTATTGGAACCTTTGGCACATTGGCTATATCTTTGCCTGGCTATGTGACGATAGACAATACCTACGGCTGTACAACAGCACCTTGTACGCCAGCTTCTGGCTTTATCACTACTGCCAACGCATCTAGCTTGGCGACTACTTCAGCTGGCGTCACAATTGCAAACGCGATCAATGCATCAGGCGATATCACCATCAAAGGTATCTCAAGCTCTGCTGCTGGCGTGACTTATTCAGCAGCCATTAATTCATCTAGTCGTGGTATTTCGATATCAGGCACTTCTGTAGGTGCGGCTTCAACTAGTTATGGTATTCATGGAAGTGCTGCAGCTGGTGTTGTTAGCGCGCTAAATACTACTAATGGTTATGTTTCTTACCTTGGTGTTTCTACTCTAGCAAGTGGCGCCAGTGATGCTATTCGAACAGTGGCGGGTGCAACCATCACTGGTGGGGCAGGGGTCAATTTATTTGCTGATGGCTTCAGTGGCAATATTGTGACTGGTGCTTTAACTAGAAACTCTGGTACTGCCAGTGGTGTGACAGTCAATGCTTATGGCAATGTCAGTGTTGCAGGCATCACCAATTCAGGTGTTAATGGCATTCGTATCATTTCAGGAAGAGGTATTGCCGCTGGCACAACTACTGGCGGTAACGTAACAGCGGTTGGAACTTTGACTAATACAGGTGGTGTTATCGGCGTTTCAATGTCTGCCCCTGGAGCGGCAACGGGCGATGCAATTGCAACCGCTCTTGGCATAACAACTGCTAACGCGGATGCGACTAAAAATATTTCCTATAACGTGACTGGTGGCTCCTTCCAGAATGCGACTGCATATGCAGGTGGTAATTTTATTAATTACCGTCAAAAGCCTGCTACAACACTGGCAATAACAGTAACCTTAAATAGCAACTATTCAGCAGTCTATGGCACTGCATACAATTCAGATGCAGCCAATGAATGGATTCAGGCTAATTCAACAGTTAGTTATTCTGGTAATAGCAGCACGTCGACATTTGGTGTGGCATCTGCAAGTCTTAACTACGTTAAATCATTGCTGATATTTAGCCCAACAGTTGGTGGTACCACTGCACTCAATGGCACGAATGCCAACGCAGTCCAATCCGCCACAACATTAACAGCAACTAGCTTATCGGCATTAGACGGATCCACGGTCACTTTATCTACTGCAACAGCCCGCACTTACACGATTACACCAGCAGTTTTAGGTATTTCAGTATCTGGTATCTATAACGGCACAACGACCTTTACCAATGCTAATTCCACTATCACGACAACAGGTCTTGCGTCTTGGGACCGAATTACGTCTGTGACAGCAAGCTCTGCTAATGCCAATGGTGCAAGTACTTTTGTCACAGCGTTCAGTGGAAATACGCCAGCGACATCGTCAAATACTTTCTCAGCAAGCAATTACCTTATCAGCACAGCTTATAACGGCAGCTTATCAAGTGGTCTACCGGTTAATACTTCTCAAGCTGGCGCCACCAATAAAGTCACTATTACTCCAGCGCCAATAGGCGTAACAATTAATGCTGTTTATAGCGGGTCAACAACAGTTGCTCCAGCAACATTCACAGTCACTGGATTGGTTAATAGTCAAACAATCACAGGTATTAGTTCCGCAACCATTAACAACATCAATGTATCTGCGAATAATAGTAACTATGTAACAGCTATTACGGTTAGCGCTGGTACAGCATCGATGGCTAACTACAGCATTAGTACAGCCTACAACACCTTGACTTCAAACACTCAAAACTCAGTCACGCTGACTCCAAAGTCTTTGACTGTTACAGGTGTGACCATTGCTGCTAAAACATATGATGGAACAACAGCAGCAGTTGTTTCTGGTGGTACATTGCTTGGTCTGGTAACAAGCGACATTGCAAATGTCACATTGAGTCAATCTGGTAGTTTTGTTTCTGCTAATGCCGCTAATGATGTCGCACTGGTGATATCTGGCAGCATTTCAGGAACTGCCAGCGGAAATTACAGCTTAATTCAGCCTACAGGCATCACGGCCAATATTTCACGCAAAACGATCACGGTGGGTGGTACATCAATTGCTGCTAGTAAGGTTTATGACGGCTCAACATCTGCAATCATTTCTGGTGGCACTTTGGTTGGTGTGATCACGGCAGATTTACCGAACGTCAGCTTAAGTCAGAGCGGTAGTTTTGTTCAGAGCGGAGTGGGGACTGCACTCGGCGTGGTTGTTACGCCTTCGATCACGGGTAGTGCTGCCGGTAATTATGTAGTGACTCAGCCAGCCAATTTATCAGCCAACATAACAGCCAAAGCATTGACGGTGACCGGTACGGTGGTGACCGATAAAGTTTATAACGGCAGTACCTTGGCAACTATCACTGGTGGAACTTTGGTGGGTGTGGTTGGTTCCGAGTCAGTTAGCTTGACGCAAGCTGGATCATTTGCATCAGCCAATGTGGGTAATGCAATAGCAGTCACAATCAATAACAGTATTGGTGGTGCAGCCAGTACCAATTACACCCTAGTACAACCTACTGGAATTACCGGCAGGATCACGCCAGCACCACTGGGTATTAGAGTGACAGCAACGTACAGTGGCTCGAGCACTATTACACCTGCGACATTTGCTGTCACAGGATTGGTGAACGGCGAAACAATCACTGGCATTTCTAGTGCTGTCATCAATGATAAAAATGTTAGTGCTAATTCAGCCAATTTTGTCCGCTCCATCACTATTAGTAGCGGAACAGCGGTGGCTGCTAACTATAGCTTTGGATCAACGGCTAGTACGACAGCAGGCAACACCCTTAATACAGTTACTCTGACTGCTAAGTCTTTAACTGTTGCTGGAACGCTAGCTGATGCAAAAGTTTACGATGGTACAAGCACTGTGAAGGTGTGGGGCGGTGCCTTGGTTGGCGTGATTGGTACAGATGTTGTGACCTTAAGACAGTCGGGCACTTTAAATAGTCCTAATGTGGGTAGCGCAATTCCTATCACCATGACGAACACCATTTCAGGTTTTTCTGCTGGTAACTACAGCCTTGTTCAGCCCTCTGGTGTTACAGGTGTTGTGACACCTCGAACTATCACAATCAGTGACGGCACAGTGGCGCACAAGGTTTATGACGGCACAACAAATGCAGTGATCACGGGCGGTACGTTGGTTGGGGTGTTATCTGGTGACGCTTCTAATGTGACATTAACGCAAGCCGGTAGATTCTCATCGCCTAACGTCAGTAACGGCATCATCATTATTACCAGCGCCTCCATTTCAGGAAGTGCAGCAGGTAACTACACATTAGTTCAGCCGGCCGGCATCACTGCCAACATCACACCTGCTATGTTAGGTATTTCGGTTGTTGGTATTGAAAATGGCACAAATACTATTACTCCAATATCTTTCACGATCAATGGATTGATTGGTGGTCAAACTATTACAGGTTTGAGCAGTGTTTCCGTCAAGAGCTCAAGCATCTCTAGTAACGGCAGCAACTTTGTGACAGGGATTGTGATTTCAGGTGGTACGGCATTAGCTACTAACTATGCATTTGCGCCATCCTACGATTCAACCGCAGGCGCCACACAAAATATCGCTACATTGGTTGCGCAAAATCAAAAAATATTAACGGTCACTGGTGCAGTGGCAGCATCAAAAGTCTATGACGGTACAACGTCTGTGGTTATCAGTGGAGGTACGCTTGTTGGTTTGACTGCTGGCCATCAAGTTACGCTCGTCCAGTCAGGTTTATTGGTTAGCCCGAACGTCAGTAGTGCTGCAGCGGTTGCTTTAAATTACTCGATCACGGGAACGCATGCTGGTAATTATGTCTTAATTCAGCCGTCAGGTATCACTACGATTGTGACACCAGCTCCTTTGGGCGTTGCTGTAACTGGTGAATACAACGGCACAACAACGATCACACCAACTTCATTCACGCTTACAGGTTTAGTCAATAGTGAGACTGTCACTGGCTTATCAAGTGCCACGGTTAGCGCAATCAATGTTTCTAATAATGGTAGTAACTATGTCACGTCGATTGTAAGCAGTGGTGGTACTGCGTTGCTCAGCAATTACAGCATTACGCCAAGTTACAACGCTACATCAGGAAGCACTAAGAACGTCGCTACTATTACTGCTAAGGCTCTAACAGTCGGTGGTTCGCCGGTAGCAACTAATAAGGTTTATGACGGACTGAGCACTGCTACTATCACGGGCGGTTCACTTGTTGGTGTACTTGGCTCTGATGTTGTCACTCTTAATCAATTAGGCACTTTTGCTCAGGCAACAGTTGGTGATGGAATTTCAGTCACTTCTAGCTTTACTTTGGGTGGTCTTAATGCTGGCAACTACTCATTAGTTCAGCCTACTGGTATTACAGGCAACATCACTGCCAAGCAATTGAGTATTAGTGGTGTAACAGTTTCTAATAAGATTTATGACGGTCTTACAGGTGCAACGGTCACTGGGGGCACACTCACTGGCTTGGTTGGCTCTGATGGCGCTAACGTTATTTTGAGTCAAAGTGGGGTGTTTGCATCAGCGAACGTAGCTAACGGTATTTCTGTTGCTGTAACTGGCAGTATCAGTGGCAGCGCTTCAGGTAATTACACGCTTGTTCAACCTGATGCTGTCACTGCAAATATCACCCCTAAAACTCTGACTGTTTCAGGCACGGTAGTTGCAGACAAGACTTATGACAGAACTACTGATGCGTCTGTTACTGCAGGAACTTTGGTTGGCGTTATTTCAGGTGATGTCTCAAATGTGACTCTCACCAGAGCAGGGGTATTCACATCCTCCAATGTTGGTAATGATATTGCCGTTACGATGACCAATAGCATCAGTGGTTCAGCCGCTTCTAACTACATCTTGACTCAGCCAACCGGAGTTACTGCAGACATCACTGCCAAAGCATTGACGATCACAGCCAATGATGTCTCTAGTGTTTACGGTAACACTACCAATCTTGGTGCCAGTGGGTTTACTCAATCAGGTTTGATCTCAGGGGACTCGATCAATGCTGTCACCTTGTTATATAGCGGAAGTAGTGCCATTGCAGCTACGGTGAGTGCTGGTAATTACAGTTCTGCAATTGTCGCTAGTGCAGCCACTGGAAGTGGCCTTTCTAACTATGCTATCAGTTATGTGGCAGGGGACTTGAGTGTTGATAAGGCAACATTGACTGCAGCACCAATTGCCAAGAGCGTTGTCTATAACGGCAATACGTTAAATGCAGGAACATTCTCTGCGTCCTCTTCAAATTACACGGTAACTGGTTATAAAAATGCTGATTCTGCCAGTGATGTGTCATTGAGCTTTACTGGTAGCTTAGGTTTTACGCTCAGCGGTTCATCAGCATCTGTTCTTAATGCTGGCACATATGCTTATTCTGCTGGTAATTTGAGTATTAGTACATCTAACACTAATTATCGAGTTGTATTGGCTGGAACACTCACCAATCAATACACCGTCACACCGGCGACGGTCAGCTTAAGTGCAAGTAAGATTTATGACGCTTCTGCAACTTTTACAGCTGGGGACTCGGGCACTAACTTTGCTGTAGTAACAGGTGTGGGCTCGCAAACACTCAATATCAGTGGCTCCGCCTCAGCTAATAGCGCCAATGTGATTGGTGTGAGTGCATTAAATACAGATGGTTTGATGTTGGTTGACGGCACAGGTCTAGCAAGTAACTACGTTTTACCCTCTTCAACTGGTGACGTGGTCATTACTCCTAAATCAATCAATGTTTCGATTGTTAACCAATCAAAAGTCTATGACTCTACGAAGGCAGCTACTTTAACGGCAGGTACAAGCTCAAACGATGGTTCTTATTTATTGTCAGGATTCATGGGCAATGATGGCGCATATATCACGCAAACAGTGGCTACTTATAACAGCGCAAACGTAGCAAGTGCTACATCAGTGACAGCATCAGTTGGATCTGCCTATGTTGCTAAAAATGGAACGGTTCTTTCGAATTACTCATTACCAGCCTCTGTAGCAACATCATCAAATGGCGCTTCAATTACTCCTGCAGCATTAACAATGATTGCCAATGATGTCTCAACTTTTGTCGGTGTTGCGCCTAATCTGACTTATCAGTTAACAGGTTTGGTTGGGTCAGATACAGCAAATACAGCTATCTCTAATCCGGCTATTAATTACACTTCCAGCTTATTGAATACTTCAATGAGCTCGCCAACTCTCAA
>JACCDS011436385.1_pt1 | contig 19901 bp, 14 predicted proteins | sample 7446441 | NCBI WGS metagenome assembly JACCDS01 (sample SAMN15323445, study PRJNA562643) | freshwater metagenome | isolation source: river surface water | place: USA:Blue River Watershed | collected 2017-08-17
ACATTCAAAGCCTCACTATGCCCACCTACTACAGGCACACGAACCGCAGTTGCTGTAACTGCAACAGTATTGTCACTTAAGATTTTTTTAGTTTCATTTACTAATTTCAATTCTTCTTTAGTGTATCCATTGTCTTCAAAACTATCACATTGTGGAATACAGTTTCTGTTGATTTTGTATTTGTACACCATGTCTCCTTCAACACCAGCACATTCATTTTCGAATTGTTGTACCGCTTTCACTCCCGTCCCAGTAATCGACTGGTAGGTAGAAACAATGATACGTTTGATGTTGTATTTTTTATGCAAAGGCGCTAAAGCCAAAACCATTTGGATAGTCGAACAGTTTGGATTTGCAATAATTTTATCTTCTTTAGTTAATTCGCCTGCATTGATTTCAGGAACTACTAACTTTTTAGTTGGGTCCATTCTCCAAGCCGATGAGTTATCAATTACTGTGGTTCCTGCTGCGGCAAATTTTGGCGCCCATTCTAATGAAGTTCCCCCTCCTGCAGAAAACAAAGCAATATCTGCTTTCATATCGACAGCCGTTTGTAATCCCACTACTTTGTATTTATTTCCTTTGAAATCAATTTCTCTACCTACTGATTTTTCAGAAGCCACAGGAATTAACTCGGTTACAGGAAAATTTCTCTCTGCTAATACTTTTAACATTATTTCGCCTACCATTCCGGTAGCTCCTACTACTGCTATTCTCATTATATCTTTATTATTGAATTGGATTTTTATTTGGCAAAAATAACCAATACTAAACTGAAAACAAGGGTGTTCACAAAAAATAACAAATTGTTAAATTTATAACAAGGTTATTTATTCTTCAACAAATCTCTTATTTCAGCAAGTAACTGTTCTTGGGTTGGGCCTTTGGCTGGTTGTACTTTAATATGGATTTTCTGTTGGGCTTTTTCATAGGCTTTCAACACAATAAAAATACAGAACCCTATAATCACAAAATCAAAAACAGTTTGGATAAAAGCTCCATAATTCAATGTAACCTCAGCAACAGCCGGAGCTTTTTGAATTCCATTTTCTACAACAGCAGGTACACCTTCTTGCAATACTAATTTGAGATTTTTAAAATCTACTTTTCCTAATAATAACCCAATAGGCGGCATCAAAACATCATTTGTAAACGAGGTTACTATTTTCCCAAAAGCACCCCCAACAATAACCGCAGTAGCTAAATTGACGATTTCGCCTTTCATTAAAAAGGCTTTAAAATCTGCAAAAAATCCCATAAGAATAGTGTTATGATTTATATAGTTTCAAAATTAGTGAAATTTTATTCATCAGATAGAAAACATTTCGTCCCTAAGGGACTTTTGACATTCGTATCCTATCATCTTACCAATATCTATTCCCTAAAGGAATGATTTAGTAGCAAAAATTATGTAGAACCTCCTTTACAAAAAAATAGAAGCTGTTCCAAAAGTACCCCATTTGTTATTTCGTCCCTACGGGACTTTTGTATTCCAATACTACCTTTTTTTACCAATATATTGCCCCTACGGGACAGCCTTATGAGTAAAAAAATTGAAGTAACAACTACTTCTATTTACAATCCATAGTTATTGCTAAATAGTCCCGTTAGGGACAACATTTGGGTAACAGAGTAAGCCCCACAACACAAAATGTCCCGTAGGGACTATATATTTATTGAAATACAATCGTATTGTTTTTTAATTGGACAACAAAGGTGAAAAATATATCGCGATCCTACGAATAGAAATAATTCAACAGACAAAATCAATTATTCTCTATAGAAAACTCGCTTTACCCGTTGTGAAATACTAGTTAAAATCTCATACGGAATGGTATGTGTTTTTTCAGCTATTTCTATAACGGTTGGGCTTTCGCCAAAAACAATAACAGTATCTCCTTCGGCACAATCTATCCCTGTAACATTGACCATCAACATATCCATGCAAACACTTCCTAAAATAGAAGCTTTTTGTTTATTGATTGTAACGTAGCCTACTTCATTGCCCCAAAGGCGCGAAATCCCATCCGCATACCCAATAGGAATGGTAGCGACTTGAGTGGTTTTTTTAGCCATAAATCGGCGACCGTAGCCCACGCTATCTCCAGCAGGAATCGTTCTAATTTGAGAAATTACCGACTTCAATGTACTCACATTCTCCAAGTATTTTTGTTCTTCTTTCTCATTAGAAACTCCATACAATCCAATCCCTAGACGTACCATATCAAATTGTCCTTGTGGGAAATTACTAATACCTGAAGTATTCAAAATATGACGAATAGGTTGAATATCTAATTCACGCATTAATTGGGTTGACAATTCATCAAACAAACGAATTTGTGTTAACGAAAATTGTTGGTGTTCTTGGGCATCACTTGTTGCCATGTGCGACAAAATACTTTTTACTACAACACGCTGATTGCCTTTCAAAGTAGTAATCAGTTCGTCAATTGTATTGGCCTCAAAACCCAATCGGTGCATTCCTGTATCCAACTTGATGTGAATAGGAAACTGGTGTAAGTTTTTCTGTTCGGCAATTTTAAGAAAGGACTTTAGTCCTTTTATACTATAAATTTCGGGTTCCAATTGGTGTTGAATAATGGCCGAAAAACTCGTCGATTCTGGATTCAAGACCATTATAGGCAATTGAATTCCTGCATTCTTAAGACTTATTCCTTCATCGGCAAAAGCCACCCCTAAGTAATCTACTTTATGATGCTCTAACAATTTAGCAATTTCAAATCCGCCATTACCATAACCAAATGCCTTTACCATCACCATCATTTTGGTAGTTGGTTTCATTTTGAATTTGTAGAAATTTAAGTTATGACTGATGGCATTCAGATTAATTTCTAAAACGGTCTCGTGCGTTTTCTCTTCTAAAGCAAAAACAATTTTTTCAAATTGAAAACTACGCGCCCCTTTGATTAGGATGGTTTCATTTTCAAAATGCAATTGGTCTATTTGCGATACAAAATCAGAAGTAGTCTGGAAAGTCACACAATTCTGAAATTGATTTTTGAATTGAGAAATAACGGGACCAATTCCTATGACACGACTGATTTTATTGGCAACGATTAACTGTCCGACTCTTGCATACAAGTCGTCATTAGTCAAACCACTCTGGAAAATATCAGATAGAATGAGTGTTTTTTTACTAGATTGTTTTTGGCTTTCTAAAAAATCCAACGCAATTTTCAACGACTGAAAATCGGCACTATAACTATCATCAATCAAACTACAATTATTGATTCCATCCTTCAATTTCAAGCGCATTTCAACGGGATACAATTGTGCTACTCGGTTTTGGATTGTAGTAAAATCATATTGTAAATACAACAAAACCAGTACACACGAAACTACATTTTCTATGGATGCCTCGTCTTGAAATGGAATTGTGATGTCAAATTCTTCTTGCTTTTGAGCAATGTTTAAAATGGTATTGGTTTCCATTCGTTTTTGACTTACAAAAACATCTGCTGTTGGGTCGTAAAAACTCCAAGAAAACGTTTTTAATTCTGGACGAATCAACAGGTCAATGGCATCACTTTTTGGATAAATCAAAATTTGAGAATGGTCAAAAAGACGTAATTTTTCTTTTATTTTTTCATTAGTATTGGCAAAACCCTCATCGTGTGCAGACCCAATATTTGTCAATACCCCGATGGTTGGTCGAATTATAGGTTCCAACTTTTCCATTTCGGAAACGGTCGAAATTCCAGCTTCAAAAATGCCAAAATTATGTTGTTCGTTGATTGCGATGACTGACAACGGAACGCCTACCTGTGAATTATAACTTTTAGGGCTTCGAATAATCGTATATTCTGGACTTAATACAAAATTAAGCCATTCTTTAACAATGGTTTTGCCATTACTTCCCGTTATTCCAATGATTGGAAAATGAAATAATGAACGATAGTAACTAGCTAATTGTTGTAGGGCTAACAAGGTGTTTTTGACAACCAAAAAATTGGCTTTGCCTTGACAATCTTCGGGAATATGAGTCACCACAAAATATTGAACCCCTTTGGCAATTAACTCTTTAATATAAAAATGAGCGTCATTATTTGGCCCCACCAAAGCAAAGAACAAAGTCGTGTCACTATTTTGCAAGGAGCGACTATCTATAGCTACTGCGTCAATAATGGCATTGAAGGAGTGGCCAACAAATTCAGCATGGAGTATTGCAGTACAATTTTGGATGGATACATTCATGAATTCAATACGTTCGTACGCTCATTTATAATTTTGTTTATCAAAAATAGTGTTTCTTTTTAAATTCAGGCTTTGGAACTACAAAATATAAAAGATTAGCCCAATATTTAGAGATTTTATATCCACTGCTGCATTAGAGGTTTGTGCTGTTTTAAATATTGGATTTAATCCATAATAGATATACAAATTGGCTCCGCCATATCCTGCTGCAAGGTAAGCTCCATATACTAACTTATTAAAATCAGGATTGTTCACAATAACTGAATCTCCTGAACCACTTCTAAGTACCGAACGATCGTAGACCAAATAACTTAGTTTAACGCCACCATGAATACGGAAAAAATTATGATTCTCAAAAGTAGAACCTCTCCATCTAAACTCTAAAGGCACATCTACAAACAGTTGCGAAAACTTATTGTTGGAATAGCTTGTAGGATCCGTTAAGACAGTATACACAAGGGTTCCATTGGTGTTTGTTATTCCTATATTTTGGCTGTAATTGTTAAAAGTTAGTCCCAACCCAGGAGCTATAGCAAGATTTCTGTTTTTATTAACAGGCATATCCCTTAAGAAACCTGCTGAAAATCCCGCTGAGAATTTATCATTGGAAAAACCTGTTGGAACATTTTTCAACACATTGTAGGTAATCCCAATATAGAATTGATCTTCTCGATACAACGAGTCTATTTTTACAGGAGCTACGGGTATTGAGTTTTCATTTTCTTGCGCCAAAATAGGAAAGAAAGAAAATAAAAACACAACGATTAATACTACTCTTTTACTGAAGGACTGCACTATTGTCATTGTAACTCGATAATGGATTCTATACAAAGATACTACTTTTGGTAGTCAGTTGTCGGTTGTTGGTTGATAGTTGATGGCTGAATTATAGAAAATCAATAAATCGTTAATCGCTAATCTGGAATCAACAATCCCTTTTTAAAGTAGTCGTTCAATACAAATAAAGTTATTATTATATCCGTAACCAATCATTAATGTAATACGATAAAATCTATTATTTGTTGTATCATTCATATAATACACTGGAGTATCTCCAACACTTCCAAAACTCCAACCAAAAATAGATGAGGATAAAGAGGTATTAAACGTTATAGCTGTATTTGATGCACCACCACTACTACCTCCTGTCATACCATATACGCCTGCCATATACGTCACAATACTTCCTGACACTGTCGCTATACATAAACCTCTACTCCCGCTGGTTGAAACAGTTGCTTTTATATTATCTAGTGTTACAAATGATCCTGCATTAACATACCCAGATTTCATTTTTGGAGTTGTGGACCCATCTGAATATTTGTAGTTGCCCGAAGTATTTACATCTCCATTCACATCCAATTTAGTAGCTGGAGTAGTAGTTCCAATACCTACATTCCCAGAATCATCTACTCGTATCCCTTCATTACCCCCATCATTTGAAATATAGTTTCCTGAAAGCTGGATGTTTTTAGTAGCCGTATGATTCCCTAAATTATCTGCTGTAGTTGAAGTAGTAATCGATGGATTTAATTTGGTAATAATTAATGATGCTCCATAATACAAGTTTCGAGAACCATCGCTATTTATTATCCTTAGAGTACGCGGGCTAGAACTGCAATCTATTATATCGGTCATAAAAGTCGTTCCTCCCCAATCTGTCCCTCCTCCATTTGCAATATTTCCAAGATTCCCATCATTCATCCAAGCATTCCAAACACCACTCGTATATTCTTGCAATTGCATAGCATTATAAGTATTTGTTTGTTGGTGCGGAAGCCCCCATTGAATCTTATATATACCATTAGATAAGGTAAATGTTGTATTTGAAGTAACTGTTAAATCTCCAGATGCTATATTGTTAAATTTTGAATTCCAAGAATTAATTGCCGAACCTGCACCAATATTAGTCGTCGAACGAAAAATAGCTTGATTTTGAACATTTCCCACAGTAGTAGATAAACTTATCCATTGTTGTCCTGTACCGTCCCAATAGTAATAACCAGGCACTACTTGATAAGGATTAGTCCCAGCAGTAACCGTATTAAAAACCATTAAACCATTGGCAGGATTTGTTATAGGACTCGCTGAATTTGTAGCTGTTAATACTACTCTAGGTGGTAAAAATCCTTTGTTTGTTGCATTTACTTCTAATTTTGCTGACGCATCAGGATTTGTAGTTCCAATACCTGTTTGAGCTTGAACTATAAAAATAAAAAAACTGAAAAATAAAAGAAAGTACTTTTTCATATATGTAAAAATTAATTTTATGCGCTCACATACGGTATCGCTATTTCATTTACAGGTATTTTGTTACACAAACTTGTTGTTGCTATCAATTTCGTAATTACCAATTAGTTTCCTAAATAAACAAAGGTATTAACTGATAATCTTCTTGGAGTAATATCCAAAGCTACTCCTGAACCACCCGATGAAACAGTAACAGTATGTGAATGAGAACCTGAACTTGCACTATTAAATGCCGCAATATCAACTGAGTGACTATGGTTTCCCGCTCCTGCGGTTTCAAATGTACCATAATATGCTCTATCAGTAGTAGAGGCTGAATTCTCCCATCTCCTTCCATCATTTGTGTCATATGCGCCACTATCTGAATTGCTTCTTCTTCCAATAGAATGACTATGATATCCATTAATAGCAGTTTCCGTATTTGGAGGATCTATACTATGAAAATGATCACCAGCAGTTGCTGCAGTTCCTGTAAAACTAACATTAGGTAAATTATTTTGCGCAATAATTTTAGAGTTCTCTCCAGCTACACTTCCTAAAGTACTTCCGGTTTGCATTAAAACAGCATTATTTGCATCTGGAAGATTTGTCCCAATACCCAGCAAATTAGCTTGAGTTTGTTGTGAAGCAGTAAGGGTAGATTTGAGTCGGCCATCTAATTTAATCCAACCGTTGTGATCTACAGTTTGTAATCCTGTTTTTATATCTCCTACATTATATTGGTTAATAGGTAAATTACCTGCAACTTGTTTCATATACACTCTAGTGTAATCATTATTGTAAATACCCCCACTGGATGCTGTCACTAAGACATTATACAATCTGCCTGCAATAAGGTTTACTTCCACTTTACCATTATATTCTGCATGGATATTATTGTTATAACTAGTTTGCATATCTGATCCAATTACTGCATTACCATTAGCCCCATCTCTCACCTGAAAATTAAGAGTTACTGTACAGTTTCCACAAGTTGCACTTGTTGAAAAATCAAATAAATATTTTCCTGAAGTAGTTACTGAAAAAGTAGCACCAGTTGAATTAATAGTTGTTGCATTACCAACTCCATCATAAATTTTCACCAAATCAGCAGCTGTTACTCCTATACCAGCGGTAATTGCAGTAGCAATAGTAGCCCAATTGCTCCCGTTCCAATAATAATAACCTGCTTGTAATCCTACAGAACCTAGGTTATAGACCAATAAACCTTCGGCTGGCGAGGCAATGGTAGCAGCATCAGTAGCACTTGTCAAAGTCACTCGTGGCGGTAAAAACCCTTTATTAGTTGCTGTTACATCAAGCTTTGCTGATGCATGTGGGGTAGTGGTACCAATGCCGGTTTGGGCATTTATTTTTCCAAAAACAATAATTACTAAAATAAAAAAATAGTTTTTCATATAATAAATTTATTAGCGTACCCAATACCAAATTATACCAGGATTAGGGCTTGAAGATCCACCGCCACCGTCTGATATCCAAGGTGAAGGAGAATAATAACTATTATTTGAAATTAATGTTCCCCACCAATTGCCAGTTCCGTCGGAAAGAGTTAAATATCCTGTTCCTGCACCTACTGTTGTACTTCGCCAAGGCATTCTTTGTGCCATACCATTATTACTGCCAACATAATTCCAAGTACCGAATTTTGTATTCAAAGTTACATTAGTTTGTGTATTATTAGTGTTTACAAAACTATAATTTCCATTCGCAGTCCATATTCCTCCATTACTATTTCTACTTCCTGCATCAATCATATACTGAAAACCACTAGAACTTCGTTTAATATAATCAGCCCAACCAATAATGGAATAATTTGAAGTAGTTGTACTGATTACTCCTGCATTGGTAGTAAAAGGAATTGACGTATTGAGTGCAATTGAATTAGCATATGACCATGTTGAATAATCGGAATTTTTAAGAATCAAAGTCCAGCCACCACCATCAGTAGTCATATCAGCATAAATTTTAAATGGATTACCGCTATTGATATTAGGATTTTTTATCCAATAAAATCCATCCGTTGAATTCGGATAGTCTTGTTTAATTTGGTAAGCACTTGTAGACGCTGTACTTGGGCTTAAACCGTCATTTTCTGCATAAAATCTGGTGCGAAATGTATTAAAGTTATTGGTTATTTCTTGTGGAGATAATTCTCTATTATATACCTTAAAACTAGACACCTGCATATTCATCCTCCAATTTGTATCAGCTCTCCATCCAGAAATTCTTCCTACACCAGAATTAAAATTAGCATTAGCAGAAGTAAATGTTCCCGAAACATAAGACATGGATTGGCTTTCTCCATTTACATAAATCTTATTATTCGTTTTTGAACCAGCATACATCACAAAAACAAGTTGCCTCCACCCGCCAGTAATTCCTAGATAATCGGCTTGTGTACTGCTAATCCCGTATTGATCACCAGTAGAAGTATTGAACCCTATATTGCCTCCACTTGTCCAAACGTCATAATAATTAAATCCAAAGAACATCGCACCAGTACCTGCACTTCCTAGTAATGAAATAGGTTTAACCCACATCTCCACAGTGACCACATTAGTATTTCCAATATTCGCAGTAAAATCGGCATAACTTGTTGTATTATTAAATGTTAAATATCCGCCATTGGCCGGACTGTATGTTGTATTGTATAAAGTAACATTCGAACCATTTCCTGACAAATCATTCCAAGTAGTTCCAGACCCACTATAACTCGTGGTATTTCCAGCATCTAAATGCAATACTAACCCAGAATTTGATAGGCAAGTAATTGTTACACTTCCATCTCCAGTAGCATTTGCAGTTCCAAATGAGCTAATGCTTGATATTGATTTTGAAGAACCACCGCCTCCACCGCCATTGGCACTTCCGCCTCCAGCTCCGCCACCGCCACCGTAAAATCCAGCTCCGCCACCTCCTGCACCTTGCCAAACGGTTCCAATTCCTCCAGTTCCTCCATAAATATCATTCCCATCTGTCCCGTTTTGTGCAGGTGCATTATCGTATGCAAATCCTCCGCCACCCGCAATTGTTGTTGAAGCACCATAGCCATATTGATACCTCCCATTAGTAGGGTAATTTGTAGATCCTTGACCATTACTAGCCGAACCACTAGATGCATTAAGTGCTGCCCCACCGTTATACCCAGTAGTTCCACCTGTTCCTGCTCCGCCACCACCACCTCCGGCAACAACTAAAGCACTGGCAGTTGAAGGAGTTATGGAGTTAAACACCCCCGACAAGCCTCCACCTGCACCTCCAAAACCTGATGTATTGTCAGCTAAGCCTCCATTACCTGCAAAACCATATTTTGCGTTAGCAGATTGCCCAGGAAAACCACCCACAACAACATATACTACTTGGCCAGGAGTTACATTTATTGTAGAAGTAATATTGGCTCCAGCACCACCTGGCTGACCGCCACCACCTGTTCCTCCTTTGGCCCCGATGGCATTTACTTGAATAGAGGTAACTCGGTTTGGCACTATAAACTTTTGAATCCCTCCCGTATAAGAAAAAGAATAAGTAGAGGGAACAACTGGTTTTCTAATAGCTAAATTAGGAAATGGTGTTTGAGCATATGAACAAATTACAAACCAGACCAGACTTACTATAGTTACTATTCTTGACATTAATAAATGGTATCTCCATAAACATATCCCACCGAAGCAGTATTCATTACTAGTCCAATGGCACTATTGACAATTCTTGAACTTAATCCGTTAGCCGAATTTAAAGTTACTCCCGAACCTAATAAAGTAATCATCCCGTTGCCTACTTGAATAAATTGACAAGAAAATCCAATGGGTAATGTATTAGAAACTGTCACCGTAACAGTAGATGCTGCATTAATAAAAAAGATCTTATTGTTATCTGTTGCTGCCAAAGTAAAACTACTTGATTTACTTGAATCAATAATTAATCCATTGGCAATTTGAATCCAACTAGTCCCGTTCCAATAATAATAGCCTGGTACAACATTATTTGGCGCACTGCCTGCTGTAGCTGTATTATAAATCAATAAACCCGTAGCCGGAGAAGGTATAGTGGTGCCATCTGTTGCGCTAGTTAATACTATCCGTGGTGGTAAAAATCCTTTATTTGTTGCTGCAACCTCTAATTTAGCAGAAGCATTAGGCGTAGTTGTACCTATACCGGTTTGAGCGGTAGAAGTATTTATAAATACTATAATTACTGCTAATTTAATTGTTTTTATTACCGTATCCATATCTGATTGTAGGTGTGAAATTGATATCCATTCCCAATACTTGCTGCATAATCGTCTACTTCCCATCTGTAATCTTGCCCTCTTATTCCCCAATGGTAATTAGCTCCCAACCAAAATGGGAAATTGGTCATAGCTAAATTTCCTTCATTTACAAAATTACTTACAGCGCTATTAGGAATATAAGCCGAATGTGAGACTAATGCAGTATAACTACTATTAATTCCTGACATACTACCTGAACCTGTTCTAAAATAGGATATAGTATTTGCATGACTTGTTTTAAAATGAATTATTCTACTATGACCCGATGTAGCTCCGTAAAAACGAAGTTCTGTGAAGTTAAATGAGTTTAAATAGGAAGGAGCTGCGTGTCCCCAAGTGGTTGACGAACCTGATTCATCAGTACCTAAAACGGTTGACCCTAAAACAGGGAGACTATTAGTCTTGACTTGAAGCGCAGGATTGGTCCCTCCACGATGCAAATAATTAAGTACTAATGTCCAACCGCCGCCATCTGTAGTCATATCGCAATAACAATTGGTACTTGGCAGTACACCAGCTCCGTCTGGATCAATACTATATTGTCCTGAAGGCGACATGGGATAATAACTTAATATTTCCTTACAACTTTTTAGACTTGTAATTGAAGGGCCTGGCATCCATTTACCCGTTCCAATTAGTTGTAATTTTCCAGTTCCTACAAAATCAATTTTCCCACTATAAAAAACGGTTCCTGTTGGAACATTTATTATATGACCATCTTGAATGGTAATTCCATTTGCCACTTGAGTAGGAGATGCCCATGCAGAACTTAAATTAAAATTTATGGATCCAGCAGTAGTTGTAACCGTCTGTGCAAATAAAGACGGAAGGGTTAAAAAAAATAGGTAAATACTATGTAATCCGTTACTTTTCATTTACTTTTTCTGTTAGCTCTTTAACTTTTTGCTGTAATTGTTCTATTTGTTTTTGTTGTTCTTTTATGGCTTCTACTAATAAAGCAACCACTTTATCGTATTGAACCGATTTATATCCTTGAGAATTATTTTCAGTTTGCACTACTTCAGGAATAACTTGTTCGACTTCTTGCGCTATGAAACCCAATGAACGTTTTTCAGGAAATGCTCGTTCTGGAAATTCTTTGGTTTTCCAATCAAATGTAACGCCTCGCAATTGCAATACTTTTTGCAATGAACTTTCGATAGGCAAAAAATTCGTTTTAAATCGAGCATCAGAAGAACCAGCAATAGAATTGGCAATAATATCGCCTGCCACTTGTAAACGAACGGATGGAGTAGATGTACCAATACCGACGTTTCCTGATGCATTTATTCTAAATCGTTCCGAATTATTAGTGTACAATAATAATGATCCCACTGCGCTCTGACTTGATATTGTAAAATCATTAGAATTTGCTGAAGGATAACCAACCCAACCAAATCGTGTCAAAGCCCCTTGGGGAAAAAATTCCATATAGGTATGATCGCTCCCTTCTAAACGTAAGGTGGAACCGTTTGATCTTATATGAAGTTTTACTGCGGGCGTAGTCGTACCTATACCGGTTTGGGCAAAACCAATAAAGCTAAATAATAATACAATTAAATATATTTCTCTCATCTTATCGAATATAAATTTCTACTCTTGCAGAACGATTAATACCAGAATTAGTGGAACAACAACTTAATTGATCTCCGGCTGAATAATTAATATTAGTCGAAAACAATCCAGTCATCCCAATTCCACCAGAGACATCGTTAGAAGTCGCTTCTCCATTGGGATACAAACCTCCTCCATTTTCATTCCAACCGAATCCCCATCGCACATTTGCTGTAGAATTTGCATTGGAATAATTGAATCCATAAAATCTAACGTCTGTTTGGGCTGAAAATGCGGTTCCTTTACCAGCAAAATTATTGGCATCTCCCAAAAAAAGTCGGTTAGCCGAACTAAAAAAATTAATCGGTGTTATTCTAGTCCCACTATTAAAATTATTTTGTAACCAACACCAAACATTATATGAACCATTTGTATTTACACTTCCTCCAGTTGTACTCCCGTTATAATTCCATGGAATATCTGGCCACAAGCCCAATATATCTTTGGCATAAAAATAATTCATAGTATCAAATTTGGCATCACCATCATTTCGATTGGTATTTCCAGGATTTAAAGTATTAGCTGCTGTCCAATAGGTACTCGAATAATTAAAAGTAGTCCCCCTAGTTGCTTTCATCGCCATCATCCAACCACCTCCATCAATGGATGAGTTCAACAAACAATATATTTGTGTAGGACCTGAATAAGGTAAATTGATCCAATACACTCCGTCTGTGTAATTACTAAATGCGGTTTGAATGTATTTGGCACTTGGAGCTGCTAAAGCTGCTGTTGAACCATTCAAATTTGGGCTTGTTACAATTTCTTGCAAGTTATGTGTCCAGCTTGGGTAGTAAGTATTGGCTGGATGCACACTTGTATAAGCGCTAGGTGCAACAGCTTGAGTAGGCGATTTCCAGTATAATCTAAATCCAAAACCTCCACCACCTTGTTGCATTCTTGCTATAAACGAATAAGCCTTTCCAGCAGTCAAATAAATTGATCCTGTATGCGTACCTAATGCAGGTAAGGCCTGCCCTGAATAAGTTCCAATCACTGTAGTGCCTTCAATAATTAAATCACTTGCATCATCGGCTTCTAGCGTAAAAGTATAGTTTCCAGTTTCTAAAGGGATGAATGTTCCTTGTACCTTAAATCCAAAATAAGTTCCACTATTTGGCAAATTAACCCCTATTGAACTTAGTTCGGAGATACTTTGCCAATCTAAAATTTTAGTAGAATTGGTTCTGCCTGTTTGGTATAGAATTGTATTGGAATTAATGGTATTAAACATCGTATTCATCTCAGTCAAATTGGCAGGAACCACTGGATACTGAGAGGTTGACCCATTTCCCCCGCAAATACTGTAAATCCAATAATCAAATTGTATCCTAGGTTGTTTGGTAACGGCCTGATAGGGAGCCATCATTTGTGCCTGAACCTTGAAAAAGATTAGGAATAGAAAAAAAATAAAATACCATTTTTTTTTCATAGCTCAATTAATTTGACATATCCCCTGATGAAATATATACTCCTGATGAAATACACACTAAACTTAAAATAGCATATTGCCCCGCTGTTTTGGTAAAACTGTATCTATTGGAAATAGTTGCTGCAGAAGGAGATAAAGTTATTTGACCTGCTCCTTTTTGAATAATCATACAATTAAATCCGACAGATAATGAGGGAACTGTTACTGAAATAGCACTAGCATTGTTGAACGTAATGATCTTTCCGTTATCGGCATTAGTGAGGGTGTACGTAGTTCCTGTTTGATCGTTCATAACCGAACTAAAATTAGCCAAAGTACTGGTAGTTCCATTTCCTGTTAAAGAACCTGCTAAGGTTGTGGCACCCGCATTATCTATTCGGAGTCTTTCGGTTCCTGCTGTTCTTAACACAATATTATTGTTCATATCAGCCACCGTAGAAAATCCTGAAATATCAATGGAGGATTGTGTATTTGCATTAGTCCCTCCTCCGGCAGACAAACGAAGAAAACCATCATCACTGGTGTCAGATTGAGTGGTACCAGAGCTGGAACCGACTCCTCTTATTTCATAATTACCTATAATTCCGGTATTGATTGCAGGTCGATTACTTGCATTTGTAAAACCGTCATAGATTCTAATTCCACCGCCTACTAAATTTAATTTTGCTGTTGGGTTCGTAGTTCCAATACCTACATTCCCACCATTCGGATTTAATATTAAATTATAGTTTGTTCCATAAGCCGATTTTGACCTTGATTGCAACCAAGAAAAGGTACTTGAACTACTCAACCCAAAATCCAAAACATGACTTCCTGTTGTTCCACTTAATCGTAAATTACCATTTGCTAATGCTCCTGATGTAGCTGGGTCTGCAGAGGTAGTTTCTACCTGTAACTTATTTACGGGAGTAGTGGTGCCAATGCCGGTTTGGGCATTCCCTTTTAGGAATACCAAACCAAGAACAAATAATACTATTCCTTTTTTCATATTAAAACTATTAGAATAAGGCTCTAAAGGCAATCCATTGTGTTCCATCAGAAATTACACGAATCCAATTATTAGAAGCTTCTATTCCTAAGGTCGCCGTTGTAGCTGCACTGTTTGCTGCATCTACAACAATTTTTTGCAAACTTGTTGTGGCAATTGTAACCGTATTGGCACTAATATTTTTAATTGTAAATTCTTTTCCAGTATTTCCAACTGCGGTTGGCAACGTAAATGTAATACCCGATCCTGAAGACGCAATAACATAATTATCACTTGTAGTTAGTGTATAACTTGATGTTTTTGAGGTAATTGTCGATACTCCTGAAGCCCAAGTTGGTACTCCACTAGCTAACGTTAACACTTGTCCATCGGTCCCTTTAGCTAATCGTGTTCCTGTACCGTTGGTTCCTCCATAAATAATATCGCCAGCAGTTGTCATAGGTGACAATGCATCAAATGCCGTTGTTTTAGTAGTTGCTCCAGTACCTCCGTTTGCAATTGCAATGGTTGTTCCATTCCAAGTACCTGTTGTTATTGTGCCCACGCTAGTTAAACTTGAACTTACCACATTAGATGCTAAGGTAGTTCCTGTCAAAGTACCTGCAGCTGCCGCAACTGTAATATCAGCACTACCATCAAATGCTACGCCATTGATGTTCTTTGTAGCTGCAAATTTTGTAGCTGTTGCTGCATTTCCTCCGATGTTCAAATTAGCTACTGGTGTAGTAGAGGTTACCACAAGCGGCGCTGTACCAGTTGCAACGTTTGAAATTAATTGACTCGCCGTAACACCTCCCGCAGCGGTGATAGCACCTGTATTTGCTAAGGTTATCTTAGTTGTTGTTCCTGCACTTCCATTGCCATCATTAATTTTAACCCCCCCCGTAAAACGGAATGTAGCGGCACCATCATTGTTGTCCACAATATCTCCATCATCAGATAAAATAATTCCTTGTCCTGTTGTTCCTGCTGCGTTAACGGTTAAATTTTGGTTTACTACAGTTGAACTTCCTGAAAAAGTTTTTACTCCAGCGATAGTTTGATCAGTTGTTAAGTCTACAAAGTTTTTAGTAGAAGATCCTGTACCACCGTTTGCAACAGGCAAAGTTCCCGTAACTCCAGAAGTTAAAGGCAATCCTGTTGCGTTAGTTAAGACCGCGGCCGAAGGAGTTCCAAGCGCAGGTGTTACCAAGGTTGGTGATGTAGCTCTTACTACATTACCAGATCCTGTAGTGGCAATTTCTTCTATTACCCCTGCTCCTGTTGATACACGACCTAAAACTGTATTTGTGGCACTAACATTTTGAATTTTTGCATAGCTAACATTGGCATCTTTAATCTTCGCTGTTTCAATTGCATTATCTGCCATATCTCCAACTACAATTGTTCCATCGGCAATTTTAGCAGAGGTTACTGCATCTGCTGCAATAGTTGTGGTAGTTACTTTTCCTGTTCCAATGGTTGCAGCAAAACTTCCTGTTCCTGAACCTGTAACATCACCTGTTAACGTAATGGTTTGATCACCTGTATTTGTACCGCTCGTGGTTCCACTTACCGTAGCATCACCACTAACTGTTAATGTTTTTGAAGTAGTACTTCCTCCCGAAATAGTAAAGCCAGTAGCAAGTGCTGTTGGAGTTAATCCATTGACGCTTGTTGCAGTTGCGACTCCTAAAGTAGGAGTTACCAATGTTGGTGAAGTAGCAAATACTAACGCTCCCGAACCTGTCTCGTCAGAAATTACTCCTTTCAATTCTGAAGAAGTTGTGGCTGACAATACACTGATTTTATCTGTAGTATACACCCCGTTGGTAACGGTAGATGCATTACCGTCTAAATCAGCAGTAATTGTTCCTGCTGCAAAGTCACCATTAGCATCTCGGGACACAATCGCAGATGCTGTATTGGCATCCGTAGCCGTAGTTGCAGAATTACTTACTTTTCCTGATGTAGCTATAGTAGCTAATTTAGTATCCACAATAGCAGCAGAAGCACTAATATCTGCATTTACAATCTCGCCATCTTTAATTTTAGCAGAAGTAACTGCGTCAGCTGCTAATTTTGCTTCAGTTATATTGGCATCTTTTATCTTGGCTGTTTCAACTGCATCATTAACTATATCAATAGTTAAAATTGAGTTACTTAAATTTAACTTAGAATAGGCAATAGCCGCATTAGCAGCCACATCGGCATTTACAATTGTTCCATCAGTAATTTTAGCCGAAGTAATTGAACCGTCAGCAACTCCAGCTGCTGCATTTAATGTGTCAACATAATCTTTAATTAATTTAACAGAAGGATATTTAGTAGTAGAGTTTGCATCAGCAGCAATATCAGTACTTTTATTAGCTATATTCTCTTTTAAATCCAACGCTGTTTGTGTAGCCGTTGAAACGGGTTTGTTGGCATCCGAAGTATTATCTACATTACTCAAGCCTACCATAGTTTTATCTATTCCAGAAACCGTTCCGGTAAATGTTGGCGAGGCTAAAGGTGCCTTTAAATCCAACGCTGTTTGCGTAGCCGTTGAAACTGGTTTGTTGGCATCCGAAGTATTATCTACATTACTCAAGCCTACCATTGTTTTATCAATTCCAGAAACCGTTCCGGTAAATGTTGGATTATTGATTGGTGCTTTTAAAGATTCTGCAGCGTTTGCTCTTGTAATCTCAGCAGCAATCGCAGTGGCATTAGCCGTTACATTAGCTGTCAATGTAGCCTCTGCGGCAGTTGCTCTGTTTACCTCAGTAGTCAAATCAGTAGTATTCGCTTTCAATGCTAATCCAGGAACGGTCGGTGCGGCAGCTGTACCTCCCAAATCACCTGCCAATTGAATTTTACCTTTTGTTAAAGAAGATGCATCTGCAATGGTCGCTCCTGCAACTTGAGTATCTACATAAGTTTTTACTGCTTTCTCTGTTGGAAATTTCACATCCGAATTGGATGACAAAGTAACGTCCGTACTTTTATTTGAGGTGTTTTCTTTGGTAGCTAATGAAGTTGTTACATCGGAACTATTTGCTTTCAATGCTAATCCAGGAACGGTCGGTGCGGCAGCTGTACCTCCCAAATCACCTGCTAATTGAATTTTACCTTTACTAGTTGTAGTAGCATCTGGAATAGTTGAACTTACAATTTGACTGTCTACATAGGCTTTAGTCGCCGTTGACATAGGTTTATTTATATCTGAAGTATTATCCACGTTTCCTAAGCCTAAATTAGTACGTGCACCTGCTGCTGTAGTAGCCCCTGTACCTCCATTGATTAAAGCAACTACGCCCGAGACATTAGTAGCTGTATTTGCAGCATTTGCAAATGGCACCGAAGTCAACACTTCGCTTGAAAGTTCTTCAAACTGATTACATAAGCCTGTTGGATCAAGCGCCACTTTCAATGTTTTATTTTCGGTTGCATTCCAATTAATCCCACTAAAAGAAGTGGCATATCCACCTGTTTTATTTCCTGTACCTATAGTGATATTGACCATTCCAAAAGTGTCTGTTGTTGTTTTTATCACTTCCTCATACTCTATTCCCGTATTAGTATCTAAAAAACTAAATTGCAAACAAATTGCTTTGTTAGTCATTGGTACATTATTCACATTAACTCCCGGAATGTTTTGACCTCCAGGAGCATAAATTACTGCTTGATAGGTAATTCCTTTGTTTTGCGAAAAACCCAAGGATGAAACTAAAAATAAAACGATGTAAACTATTTTTCTCATTGGTTATTATCTTTTTATTAAATCAAAATATCCTCCAAATACAATTTGACTATTATTTATTGTAACATTATCAGAATTGTTTCCCAACTTTAGGCCTTTGCTAAGATTTAATCCGGCACTCAAATATCCCGTTTTGGTGAGATAATACTTTGCATATACACCCACCATAGGTCGAATAACTAATCCTGAAAATTCTTTTTGATGTACTAAATTGTATACTGAATTGTCAATCTCTTGTTTGCCTCTCAACATTGTAGCCGCGTTCAGACCCACTCTAGCACTCAAGAAAAAATAAAACGATTCATAAAATTGATAATCTATCGTATTCTGAACTCCTAAATAAGCCGTTGTATATGACAATTTATTGGTTGAAGACACCCCAGTCCCATTGTATTCATTTAATGTGAGACTGGCTGAATATTTTAATTCTTTCAAATTTTTGTATTTCAATGGTGCAGTATAACCTAACTCATAGGCATCTCCAATACCATTGATTTTGATTTTTTCAGAAAATGAAGACCTATTTCTGTAGGAGTATGAGCTAAAATTTTTACCTAAATTAAAAAATACGCCTTGAGAATGGGCAGTAAAAGTAAGTAGGAGAAAAAGGATGTGGGGTACAATTTTTTTCATTAATATATTTTTTTAATTTGCTTTTATAATTTTGGTGGTAAATAAATAACGACTTCCTTCAAGCCTAACCATGTATTCTCCTTCGGCTAATAGGAGATTGGTGATTGTTACAATATTATCGACAGCTTCTTTTTCTTGACGCAACAAAAGTCGACCATGAATATCAAATAATGTGATTTGAATTTTACCATTCACTGGTGAAGAAAATTTAAAATTAACATGATCAATTACAGGATTTGGGTAGACCTTAGTATCAACAGCTTCATTAGCAACAATTGCCACATTGGAAGTTTTACTTTGTTGAAATCCTTGACTTACAATCAATTTATTAGTTCTATTGGTTCCAACCACGGACTGCTGAGCAATAGTCTGACTGACTTTCACACCTTTAGAAGTAACAATAGTGTTACCTTGTGCTGACAACATTTGATGATGCAATTGTTGTCCAAACATAGCGCTCGAAAAGAAAAAAAATAAAAGTATTCTCATTGTAATTTGCATCTGTGGGGGCAATGCAATTTATAACTTGCAAATCTATTAATAATTAGGTAATTATAAAAAAATAATGATGAAAAAACAATGATTCGGCCTGTGTTTTTTTGTTAATTTCGTAAATATATAACAGTTAATTTATAAATTAACTAATAATTAAAAATAGAAAGACCTTGATAGTAATTTATCAAGGTCTTTTTATAGTGCAGAGAGGATGGGATTCGAACCCACGATACAGTTACCCATATACAAACTTTCCAGGCTTGCTCCTTCAACCACTCGG
>JACCDS011497588.1_pt1 | contig 19896 bp, 15 predicted proteins | sample 7446441 | NCBI WGS metagenome assembly JACCDS01 (sample SAMN15323445, study PRJNA562643) | freshwater metagenome | isolation source: river surface water | place: USA:Blue River Watershed | collected 2017-08-17
CGCCGGTCACAAAAATATAATTCGTTGTCATGCTGAACCTGAGAGTTTAGGTTTAAAGACGGTGGAATAACCAGGACGGGAAAACAGTATACTGGAAACCGCTATCAGCCACAATTGATGAATCACATCCCTCTCCCAAAGCATTGCTGCGGGTAACATAGCGGATAGCGGTAAACAAAATTTTGACCTGCGTCACAAATCTGACGTCAGGCTGAATCGAGTAAGCTCGAGCGCACACTTTATGCGCGGTGCAGGAATAATCAGCTTTTTTCCGTTGCCTTCACCTGCTGCCAGGCGGCCTCCATCTGTTCCAGCGTCGCCCCCGGCATTGTCAGGCCCTGCGCGCTGATAATAGCTTCTACCGCGCGGAAACGTCGCTCAAACTTGTCGTTGGCTTTCTGCAGCGCCGTTTCGGCCTTGCTGCCCAAATGACGAGAGAGGTTAACGGTCGCAAACAGGAGATCGCCAATCTCTTCTTCCAGTTTTTGGGGATCGATAACGCTTTGCTGCGCTTCATGCATGACTTCGTCAATCTCTTCATGCACCTTATCGACCACCGGCCCCAGTGTGCTCCAGTCGAAGCCCACGTTGTGGCATCGTTTCTGAATTTTATGGGCGCGCATCAGGGCTGGCAGGGCTTTGGGAATATCGTCCAGCGCGGAGTGCTGCGCTTTTTCTGCCCGTTCGGCGCTTTTAATCGCTTCCCAGTTTTTTAACACGTCTGCGCTGTTCTCTGCCGTGCCGTCCGCAAAAATGTGTGGATGGCGGCGTTCCAGCTTGTCACTTATTGCATGGCAGATATCATCAAAATTAAAACGCCCCTGCTCCTGGGCCATCTGGGCATAAAACACCACCTGAAACAGCAAATCGCCCAGCTCCCCGCGCAGATCGTCGAAGTCCTCGCGCTGGATGGCGTCCAGCACTTCATAGGTTTCTTCCAGCGTGTAAGGCGCGATAGTGGCAAAGGTCTGCTCGCGATCCCACGGGCAACCCTGCTGCGGATCGCGCAGGGTTTTCATAATGCCCAGCAGGCGATCAATTGACGTCATAGGGAAATCCTTCAGGTGTTCAGTTGGCATAACAGCGGTGATAAAAGCAGCCAGGCGCACGTCGGTCAAGACATGCGCCTGATAACGGACGATTAGTGCAGGCGGCGGGCATCGATAATGTCAGGCACCTGATTCAGGCGAGACAGCACGCGCCCCAGGACCTGATGGTTATAAATCTCGATGTCCATATCAATGGTGGCGAGCTGTTTTTTGGTATCGCTGCGGCTTGAAACGCCCAGGACGTTAACCTTCTCATTCGCGAGGATGGTGGTGATATCGCGTAACAGCCCGCTACGATCGTTGGCCGTCACCCTTACGACCAGCGAGTAGCCGCTGGAGTAGCTTTCGCCCCATACGGCATCCACAATGCGCTCGGGCGCGGTGGAAATCAGCTCAGACAGCTGGTCGCAATCGGCGCGGTGAATCGAAATGCCCCGTCCGTGCGTGATAAAACCCACGATGTCGTCACCCGGAATCGGCTGACAGCAGCGTGCAATATGGTGCATCAGGTTGCCCACGCCTTCCACGACCACACGGCCGCTCTCTTTGCGTGACGTTGGCGCATGCGATTTTTGTGTGAGCTGGCGCAGAGCTTCACGATCCTGCTCTTCCGCCGTCGGCTTATTGAGCTTCGCCTGCAGGAAATTCACCATCTGATGAAGGCGAATGTCCCCCCCGCCGATGGCAGCCAGCAACTCGTCCAGCGAGGTAACGTTATAGCGCGGCAGCAGCAGTTTCTCGGCTTCACGCAGGCTGATATCCATCTGATTCAGCTCGTTATCCAGAATCTGACGGCCGGCAAGAATGTTTTTATCGCGATCCTGCTTGCGGAACCAGTTATGAATCTTGGCGCGGCCTCGGCTGGTGGTGATGAACCCCAGGTTAGGGTTCAGCCAGTCACGACTCGGGTTCGGCTGTTTTTGGGTGATGACTTCCACCTGATCGCCCATCTGCAGCTGATAGGTGAAGGGCACAATGCGGCCACCAATCTTGGCACCGATGCAGCGGTGACCGATATCGCTGTGAATGTGATAAGCGAAATCCAGCGGGGTAGAACCTGCCGGCAAATCGACCACGTCCCCTTTTGGCGTAAAGACATAGACGCGGTCGTCAAATACCTGGCTGCGCACCTCTTCCAGCAGCTCGCCGGAATCCGCCATCTCTTCCTGCCATGAGATCAGCTTACGTAGCCAGGCAATGCGCTCTTCGTGACCTGCCGCGCCACGCGCATGGCTGGACGACGGCCCTTCTTTGTATTTCCAGTGCGCGGCGACGCCCAGCTCGGCGTCCTCATGCATCTGGCGGGTACGGATCTGGATCTCGACGGTTTTGCCCTCGGGCCCCAGAACCACGGTATGAATGGACTGATAGCCGTTAGGTTTGGGGTTGGCGACATAGTCGTCGAACTCGTTGGGCAGGTGGCGATACAGCGTGTGCACCGTGCCCAGCGCGCCGTAGCAGTCCTGCAGTCGCTCGGCAACAATACGCACCGCGCGAACGTCAAATAGCTCATCAAACGCCAGCGACTTCTTCTGCATCTTGCGCCAGATGCTGTAGATATGTTTAGGACGGCCGTACACTTCGGCCCGCACGCCCTCTTTTGCCATCTCTTTGCGCAGATTATCGACAAAGTTATCGATGTACTGCTCACGGTCGATGCGGCGCTCGTGCAGCAGCTTAGCAATGCGCTTGTACTCGTCGGGATGCAGGTAGCGGAAGCAGTAATCTTCCAGCTCCCACTTAAGCTGACCGATGCCCAGGCGGTTCGCCAGCGGGGCATAAATATTGGTGCTCTCTTTCGCCGCCAGTACGCGTTCATCTTCCGGCGCGTCTTTAACTTCGCGCAGGTTCATGATGCGCTCAGCCAACTTCAGCACCACGCAGCGGAAATCTTCCACCATGGCGAGCAACATACGGCGGACATTATCCACCTGCTCAGAAGCCATTGAATCGTTATGAATGGCTTTCAGCTGACGAATGGCGTCCATATCGCGGACCCCGTGCACCAGCGAAACGATGCCCGGACCGACGGTTTTTTCCAGCTCTTCTTCGCTGACCACTTCGTCATTCGCGAGCGGGAAAATCAATGCGGCGCACAGGCTTTCGATATCCATGCTGAGCATCGAGAGAATTTCCACCATCTCGATGCCGCGCCACAGCAGCAGCGACTGGTGAGGATGCCCCTGAGTCTGCGCTTCACAATAGCGCCAGGTTTCAGCAAGGCGATCACAGGAATGCGGGTTAGCAACGCCAAGACTGGCGATCCACTGGTCAAGGGCAAACTCCCCTTCCGTATTTAAATGCGCACTTCTGACCGCAACCATATCCTCTCCTGCACAGCGCCCCTGCCGGACACTTATATTTTTTTTCTGAACAGCACCATGGATTCGAGATGACGGGTATGAGGAAACATATCCAGCATCGCGACCCTTTCCAATTGGTAACCCGCTGACAGCAATGTTTCACTGTCACGTGCGAGTGTCACAGGATTACACGAAACATAGACCACGCATTCTGGCGATAATTTGACGACATGTGCCATGACACCTGCCGCCCCAGCGCGAGCCGGATCGAGTAATACCTTGTTAAATCCCTGCATAGCCCAGGGCTGGCGCGAAACATCTTCTTCCAGATTATGCTGGAAGAATTTGACGTTTTTTAGCGCATTCACGTCAGCATTATACTCTGCCTGCTGCACTAATGCTGCAACGCCCTCCACACCCACGGCACTTTGTACCGATTTTCCTACAGGAAGCGTAAAGTTTCCCATGCCGCAAAACAGATCCAGCACCCGATCTTCAGGTTGCAAATCCAGCCACGCAATGGCCTTCGCCACCATCTGCTGATTCACCGTATCGTTGACCTGAATAAAATCCTTTGGACTGAAGATTAGCTCAAGCTGGTGAGAATGATAAAACGGCTGCCGATCGCCAGATGCGCGCAGCGTCTCGCTTCCATCATCCAGAAACAGCATCAGTTGGTGCTGATGCGAAAAACGTTCCAGTTTTGCAATATCATCGGTACTTAATGCATCGAGATGGCGCAATAACAGCACCGGGCCGTTGTCAGCCAGCACCAGCTCAACATGACCTAAGCGTTTGACAGCATTAAGCATAGTGAGACAATTGCGCAGCGGAATAATCAGCGCTTCAAGCTGGGGCACCATGATGGGGCACTGCTGGATATCGACGAGATCGTTGGTGGCCGCCTGGCGAAACCCCATCAGCAACTGCTGTGTTTTGTTCTGCCACTGCAGGCCAAGCCTGACGCGGCGACGGTAGCCCCAGGCCGGTCCGGCAATGATCTCATCAACCGCCACCGGCTGGTTCGCTGCCTGGGTCAACATCCGTGCCAGCGCACGTGATTTACTTTGCTGTTGTAACGCCTCGTCGACATGCTGCTGCTGACAACCGCCACAGCGGCTAAAATGGGGACAGCGCGGCGCAACCCGTGAAGGACTGTGGTTAAGCAGGCGCACGGCTTTCGCTCTGGCATACTGGCGTTTATCCTCCAGCAGGGTGACCTCGGCCTGCTCTCCGGGCAGCGCGCCCGAGACAAACAGGGTTTTGCCCTTGTAGCGGGCAACGCCCTGACCAAACGGGTCGAGGTCTTCAATGGTGACGGTGATCCGTTGTTGGGTCGTCACGCGCTGTTTTGCGGAGTAAAATTGCGCCATAGTGTGGTTCTTTCTCTTTAAGATTCGATGTGCACAAGGTTCAGCAGATGCACAGGGACGTTCATGCCGGACAGCAGGCGACTATTATGACCAAATACAGCCTGCGGGCGCGAATGATGATTTTAATTTTGGCCCCAACGTTGATGGTTGGGTTACTGCTCAGCTCATTTTTTGTCGTGCATCGTTATAATGAGCTGCAGCGCCAGGTCATCGATGCCGGGGCCAATATCATCGAACCGCTGGCGGTTTCTACCGAATACAGCATGACATGGCACAATCGCGACGCGCTGCGTGAACTGGTCAGTTTACTGCATCGCCGCCATTCCGGGATCGTGCGCGCCATCTCCGTTTTCGACGATAATAATCAGCTTTATGTCACCTCTAATAATCACCAAAACCTGAGTCTGGAAAGCAAGCAGGCTATTCGCGCGCTGCCTGAGGATGTGTCCGTTGAAGGCAGTGGCAACCTGCTGATCTTACGAAAGCCGATTATCTCTGAACGTTACGCCGTGGATGAGCTGCCGGGTCAGGATGCCAAACCCGCAGGTAACCCGTTGGGCTATGTGGCGATAGAACTGGATCTGCAATCCGTGCGCTTACAGCAATATCGGGAAGTTTTTATCGCTACCCTGATGCTGCTGTTCTGCCTGTGTATTGCCATGCTGTTTGCCTATCGCCTGATGCGGGACGTCACCGGCCCTATTCGTAATATGGTCAGCACCGTTGACCGAATTCGTCGTGGACAACTGGACAGCCGGGTTGAAGGCCATATGCTGGGTGAATTGAGTATCCTGAAAAACGGTATCAACGCGATGGCGATGTCGCTCACCGCCTATCACGAAGAGATGCAGCACAATATCGATCAGGCCACATGGGACCTGCGGGAAACGCTGGAGCAGCTGGAGATTCAGAACGTCGAGCTGGATCTGGCCAAAAAGCGCGCGCAGGAAGCCGCCCGTATCAAATCCGAATTTCTGGCAAATATGTCGCATGAGTTGCGTACGCCGCTTAACGGCGTGCTGGGCTTTACCCGTCAGATGTTGAAAACGCCGCTGCGCACCACGCAGCGCGACTACATGCTGACCATTGAGCGCTCGGCCAACAATCTCCTGTCCATCATTAATGACGTGCTTGATTTTTCCAGACTGGAAGCCGGCAAGCTGATGCTGGAGTCCATTCCCTTTCCGTTGCGCGCCACCCTGGATGAAACCCTGGTTTTGCTGGCCCCATCCGCCCATGAGAAGGGGCTGGAGTTGACCGTGGTCTGCGATAACAGCGTGCCGGACAACGTGATTGGCGATGCGCTCCGCCTGCAGCAGATCCTGATCAACCTGATGGGCAACGCGATTAAATTTACCGAAAAAGGGACCATCAATTTACGGGTAGAACAGCACACGATTACGGCGACGCATGTTGAACTGGAGATTCAGGTTCGCGACACAGGCATTGGCATTTCTGAAGAGCAGCAGGCCCAGCTGTTTCAGGCCTTTCGCCAGGCGGATGCCAGCATTTCCCGCCGCCACGGAGGATCGGGGCTGGGCCTGGTCATTACCCAAAAACTGGTAAGGGAAATGAACGGGGAGATCACCTTCGTCAGCCGTCAGAACCACGGCTCCACTTTTTGGGTGCGCGTTAAACTGGACCTCAATCCCAATGCACCGAGTATGCCTCGAGTGCTGGATGCACTGTCGAACACGCGCATGGCCTATGTGGAGGCGAACCCCGACGTCGCCAGCGCGGTGGTAGAGATTTTAGGTGCCACGCCGTTGCAGGTTGAGCACAGTTTAACCCTGGAGGGCCTGAGCCAGTCGCGCTATCCCATTGTGTTAATGGCCATGCCGGTCAACGCCAGCCAGCCGCAGGTGCTTGAGGACAGGCTGATCCATACGCTTTTGGAGCGCGCCGACCAGGTCATTATGGCGCTGCCGAGTCCGATGATGTTACTGGCCGATGAGCTGAAAGTGCGTGGTATTGATGGCTGCATCGCAAAACCCGTCTCGCAGACGCGCCTGTTGCCGATGCTGCTGGAGCTGCATGCCCGTCACAGCAGCGAACTATCGGCCTCACCGCGTCTGCCGCTGACCGTGATGGCCGTGGACGACAATCCCGCTAACCTCAAGCTGATTGGGGCGCTGCTGGAAGAGCAGGTTCAACACATCGTACTGTGCAATAATGCGGAGCAGGCCATCCGTGTGGCCCACAGGCAAGTGCTGGACGTGATCTTAATGGATATACAAATGCCCGATATTGATGGCATTCGGGCCAGCGAGATCATCCGCACGCTGCCCAACCACGCAACCACCCCGATAGTCGCCGTTACCGCCCACGCTATTGACGGTGAACGCGAACATCTTATCCGGGCCGGCATGAACGACTACCTGGCCAAGCCTATTGATGAAAACAAGCTCGCTCAGGTCCTGGCCCGCTATATGCCCAGCCCGAGCACCACGGCGCCCGAGATCCCCCCAATATTACCCACGCTGGACTGGAAGCTGGCATTACGCCAGGCAGCGAATAAGCCGGATCTGGCGCGGGATTTACTCCGAATGCTGTTGGCATTCCTGCCGGAAGTGCACAGTAAAATGGCGCAGTTTATCGCCGACAACGACGCGACCTCCCTGCGTGAGATCATTCATAAACTTCACGGCAGCGCCAGCTACAGCGGCGTTCCGCGGATGAAACAACTGTGCCGTAAGCTTGAGAAAGAGCTTCATCAGGCAAGCGATATCGAAGCGCTGAAGCCGGAACTGCTGGAGCTTCAGGATGAAATGGAGAACGTCGCCAGACAGGCACGGCGCATCCTCTCCATGCCTTAGCCGGGCATACTGCGAAAGAACAAACGGCCCTGTCAGGTGAAGGGCCGTGAATACGCTTAGTGGAACCCGGCGATTTTCATTGTGGCAGCCACATTGCGCGCGGTGAGACGGACATTGTTTTCTGCCCCTTTTAGCGCCTCATCCAGCGAGCAAATACGGTAAAGCACGCTAAATACGGCATCCAGGCCATGCTGATGCACCACACCGACATCGTCAGTCAGGCTACCGGCAATGCCTATCACGGGAATATTAAAACGCTTAGCGACCTTTGCCACACCAATCGGCACCTTGCCCTTGATGCTCTGGCTGTCGATTCGTCCCTCGCCGGTAATGACCAGATCGGCATCTTTTACCTGCTCCTCCAGGCCCAGCGCTTCCGTCACAATCTCAATCCCACGGCGTAATTCCGCCTGACAAAACGCGTGCAGCGCAGCCCCCATGCCACCGGCAGCGCCGCCACCGCTGATCTGCAGCACATCAATACCCAAATCGCGCTGAATAAGCGCAGCGTAATGTGTCAGGGCTCGATCCAGTTGCTCAACCCGTTCTGGCGTCGCGCCTTTCTGGGGGCCAAACACCGCAGAGGCACCGTGATCGCCCGTCAGCGTATTGGTTACATCGCAGGCCACTTCAACGCGGCACTGCCGAATGCGCGGGTCCAGTCCGGTAACGTCAATGCTTGCCAGGTCAGGCAATGCGCCACCTCCCCGACCAATTTGCTCGCCCTGTTTATCCAGCAAGCGAGCGCCCAGCGCCTGCATCATGCCAGCACCACCGTCATTGGTGGCGCTGCCACCGATACCGATAATGATGTGTCGGACGCCTTTATCCAGCGCGTTTTTAATTAGCTCCCCAGTCCCAAACGAGGTGGTGATCAGGGGATCCCGCTGCGCTGCCGGTACCAGCTCCAGGCCGCTGGCCGCCGCCATCTCGATATAGGCGGTATCTTCATTACCGGACAGGCCGTAAAACGCCTCGACAGGTTCACCCAGCGGACCGGTGACCTTTAACCTGACCCGCTTTCCCTGGGTCGCAGCCACCATGGCTTCCACCGTGCCTTCACCACCATCAGCAACCGGTATTTTCACATAATGGGCATCGGGAAAAACCTCACGGAACCCCGCTTCGATTGCCGATGCCACTTCCAGAGCAGAAAGACTTTCTTTATATGAATCCGGTGCGATTACGATTTTCATAGGCAATCCAGGCGGTATTAATTAACGATCAGAGTGTGAAATCGGCCCGGCCTCCACAGAAGCCGGGCAAGGCATTAGCGAGAGATCTCAACCTTTGCTAATTTTTCATAATAGCAGGCCAGCGCGCTGTGGTCGGCACTCCCCTGTCCGTCATTACGCAACGCCTGCATCATTTCCATCACGGCCGCCGTCAGCGGCAGGTGCGCACCAAGGCTGTGCGAGGTATCCAGCGCGTTAGCCAGATCCTTGATATGTAAATCAATGCGGAAACCCGGCTTAAAGTTGCGGTCCATCACCATGGGTGCTTTGGCATCCAGCACGGTGCTGCCCGCCAGACCGCCACGAATCGCCTGATACACCAGTTCCGGACTGACGCCCGCTTTGGTCGCCAGCGACAAGGCTTCAGACATGGCGGCAATATTCAGCGCCACAATGACCTGATTTGCCAGCTTCGTCACGTTGCCTGCGCCGATATCGCCGGTATGAACCACCGATCCCGCCATGGCTTTCATGATGTCGTAGCACTGGTCAAACACGGCTTTATCGCCGCCCACCATCACGGATAACGTCCCCTCAATCGCTTTGGGCTCGCCGCCGCTCACCGGCGCATCCAGCATGTGAATCTGCTTTGCTGCCAGCGCATCGTGGACTTCACGGCTCGCCAGCGGCGCAATGGAGCTCATATCGATCACAATCAGGCCCGGTTTCGCGCCATCGATAATGCCGTTTTCGCCCAGGCAAACCTCTTTCACCTGTGGGGAATTTGGCACCATGGTGATCACCACATCGCACTGTTGCGCCAGTTCTTTGGCATTCGCCGCTGTGGTCGCGCCCAGCTGCACCAGCTCGGCTTCGTTTTCTGCATTATGATCGCGTACCACCAGTGAATAACCGGCTTTCAGCAGGTTTTTACTCATTGGTTTGCCCATGATGCCCAGGCCAATAAAGCCAATTTTCATGTCGTTTCTCCTGGATGATTACTTTTTAAATTTGTCGCACAACGCCTGCGTGGCACTGCGGAAAACACCGAGATCGCTGCCAACGGCAACAAAGGTTGCGCCCCATTCGAGATAGCGACGGGCATCGGCTTCCACCGGTGCCAGAATGCCGCTGGGCTTGTTGGCGGCTTTTGCCCGCTCAAAGATGTGTTTGATGACCGTTAACACCTCCGGATGGGCCGGCTGCCCGAGATAGCCGAGTGCGGCAGAGAGATCGCCCGGCCCGACAAAAATGCCGTCCACGCCGTCAACGGCGGCGATGGCGTCAATGTTGTCGACAGCCTGCTGGGTTTCTATTTGGACCAGCACCGAAATGTTGTCGTTGATGGTGGCGTTATAATTCGGCACCGTGCCGTACATGTTGCTGCGATGGGAAACCGACACGCCGCGAATTCCGGCAGGCGGATAGCGCGTGGAGGCAACTGCACGTCTGGCTTCGTCTTCGTTCTCGACGAAGGGAACAAGGATGTTATTCAAACCAATATCCAGCAGGCGCTTAATGATGACCGGTTCATTACAGGGTGGACGCACCACCGGCGCGCTGCGGCTGCCCTTCAGCGCCATTAGCTGGGGAACAAACGTGGTGATATCGTTCGGTGCGTGCTCGCCATCCAGAACTAACCAGTCAAATCCGGCCAGCCCTAACACCTCGGTCGAAACAGGACTTGCCAGGGCGCACCAACTGCCGATCAGGGTTTCACCTGCCAGCAGGCGGCGACGGAATTCATTTGGCCAGGCTGTATTACTCATGATTTGACTCCTGTGGAACGGGCTTCCTGAAGGAAGCCCAAAAAAGTTAACGCACCAGGCACGGACGCTTGTTATCAAACGTCCACTGTGGGATCAGGAACTGCATGGCCTGAGCATCATCACGTGCGCCAAGGCCATGCTTTTGATACAGCGCGTTAGCCTGCATGACCTGGTCCATATCCAGTTCAATGCCCAGGCCCGGTGCCTGCGGCACTGCGACCATGCCGCCTTCAATCTGGAAAGGCGTTTTCGTCAGTCGTTGATTGCCTTCCTGCCAGATCCAGTGGGTATCAATAGCGGTGATCTTGCCCGGTGCGGCAGCGGCAACATGGGTGAACATCGCCAGTGAAATATCGAAATGGTTGTTGGAGTGCGAACCCCACGTCAGGCCAAACGCGTGGCACATTTGCGCCACGCGCACGGAACCCTGCATCGTCCAGAAGTGCGGATCGGCCAGTGGGATATCCACCGACTGTAATGACAACGTGTGGCCCATTTGACGCCAGTCAGTGGCGATCATATTCGTCGCCGTCGGCAGACCGGTAGCGCGCCGGAACTCGGCCATCACTTCACGCCCCGAATAGCCCTGCTCTGCGCCACAGGGATCTTCTGCATAGGCGAGGACGTTTTTAAGCTGCTTACCCAGCGTAATGGCTTCGTCAAGCGACCAGGCACCGTTGGGATCGATAGTGACGCGCGCCTGGGGGAAGCGCTTCGCGAGTGCAGTAATCGCTTCTGCCTCATCACTGCCGCTCAGCACGCCGCCTTTAAGTTTAAAATCGTTGAACCCGTATTTTTCATAGGCCGCTTCGGCCAGCCGCACCACGGCATCCGGCGTGAGCGCTTCCTGATGGCGCAGGCGATACCAGTCGCAGGTATCGTTGTCCTGATGCTGGTAGGCCAGCGAGGTCTTGTTGCGATCGCCAACGTAGAACAGATAACCCAGCATTTCGACTTTGTCGCGCTGCTGTCCGTCGCCCAATAGCGAGGCGACATTGACGCCCAGATGCTGCCCCAGCAGATCCAGCAGTGAGGCTTCGATGCCGGTGACCACGTGAATGGTGGTGCGAAGATCAAAGGTCTGATTACCTCGCCCAGCGGCATCGCGATCGGCAAAAGTGGCGCGAACCCGGCTCAGGATGTTTTTATATTCGCCAATCGTTTTGCCCACCACCAGCGCGGCAGCCTCTTCCAGGGTTTGACGAATCTTTTCGCCACCGGGGATTTCACCTACGCCGGTATGGCCTGCGTTGTCTTCAATGATCACGATATTGCGGGTGAAAAAAGGCGAATGTGCGCCGCTCAGGTTCAGTAACATGCTGTCATAGCCGGCAACCGGGATGACCTGCATGGCGGTAATTTTTGGTGTGGTATTCATCTGTTATCCCTTAAGCAGAGGCCCGGCCAAAGGCCGGCCGTTTACGGTCAAATGTCCAGCCTGGTAGCAAGTACTGCATGGCTGTGGCGTCATTACGTCCGCCCGCCGGCAGTGATTTGTAGTGTTCGTTTGCCAGGCGGAGTCGTTCCCAATCCAGTTCAATGCCCAGGCCAGGCGCATCTGGCACCGTGATTTTGCCCTGACGGATCTGCAGCGGCTCTTTTGTCAGGCGTTGATCGCCCTCCTGCCAGATCCAGTGCGTATCTATGGCGGTGGGATTACCGGGCGCGGCGGCACCGACGTGGGTGAACATCGCGAGAGAAATATCAAAGTGGTTATTCGAGTGGCAGCCCCAGGTTAAGCCCCATTCATCGCACAGTTGCGCGACCCGAACGGCGCCGCTCATCGTCCAGAAGTGTGGATCGGCCAGTGGGATATCGACAGCATTGAGCATCAGCGCATGGTTCATTTCACGCCAGTTGGTGGCGATCATGTTGGTGGCGACCGGTAATCCGGTCGCACGACGAAACTCGGCCATCACCTCGCGCCCTGAATAACCCTGCTCGGCGCCACAGGGATCTTCTGCATAGGTCAGGACATCCTGCATGCCCTTACAGAATCCGATCGCCTCGTCCAGCCACCACGCGCCGTTAGGATCGACGGTGATGCGCGCCTCGGGGAAGCGCTTTTTCAGCGCCTGCGCGGTGGCGATCTCCTGTTCGCCCGGCAGCACTCCGCCCTTGAGTTTGAAATCTTTGAAACCGTATTTATCCTGCGCCGCCTCGGCCAGCCGGACAACCGACTCGCTATTCAGCGCTTCCTGATGGCGCAGGTGATACCAGTCATGCTGCGCCTTCTCACCCGTCAGATAAGGCAAATCGGTTTTACGGCGATCGCCTAAGTAGAACAGGTAGCCTAAAACCGTCACCTCATCGCGCTGCTTACCCGGTCCAAGCAGTTCGGCGACCGGCACGCCCAGGCATTGTCCCAGAAGGTCCAGCAGTGCGGCTTCCAGTGCCGCGACCGCGTTGACGCGCAGCTCAAAGGTCCAGGCCCCTTTGCCAAAAGTCTCGAAATCGGCGGACTGATTCCCCTGATGAATCTTCTGCACCAGCCGGTTCATACGGGCGACCTGCTGACCGATCACCTGCGGCGCGGCCTCGATTAAGGTCTGATAGAGGGTTTCTCCCCCCGGTGCTTCACCCAGCCCGGTGTGTCCTGCACTGTCGGTCAGGATCACGATATTGCGCGTGAAGCGGGCATTGTGTGCCCCGCCAATGTTGAGCAGCATACTGTCGTAGCCAGCCACAGGGACCACCTGCATAGTCGTAATAACGGGCGTCGATTGCGTATTCATGCAGGCTCCTTAGCGTGTTTTCAGCTCAATGCGTTTGATGTTATCCACCAGCACCAGGTAGCTGAGTACGGCAACGAACGCGTGGATACCGACATAAACCAGCGCGCCGTTATAAGAACCGGTAGAGGCAATGATGTAGCCGATCGCGATGGGGGTAATAATGCCGGATGCATTACCGAACATATTGAACAGACCGCCGCTCAGGCCGCTAATCTCTTTCGGTGCGGTGTCCGCCATCACTGCCCATCCCAGCGCGCCAATCCCTTTACCAAAGAAGGCGGTTGCCATGAACAGCACCACGACCCAGTCCGTCTCGACATAGTTACAGACCACCATGGACGTCGAGAGCAACATGCCGAGCACAATCGGGGTTTTACGGGCGATATTGAGTGAGCCGGTTTTGCGCATCAGCCAGTCAGAGATCACCCCGCCGAGCACGCCACCGATAAAGCCGCACAGCGCAGGCACCGAGGCGACAAAGCCCGCTTTAAGGATCGACATGCCCCTTGCCTGCACCAGATAAACCGGAAACCAGGTGATAAAGAAGTAGGTCAGGGCGTTGATGCAGTACTGGCCAATGTAGACACCGATCATCATGCGCGACTGCAGCAGTTGCTTGATCTGGAACCACTTATCACTGAAGCTGACTTTTTGCTTCTCGCTTTTCTGATCCATATTGATCAGCGCGCCGCCCTCCGCCATGTAGTCCAGCTCCGCTTTGTTCACGCCGGGATGATCGCAGGGATCGTAAATCACTTTGAGCCAGATAAAGCTCAAAATAATGCCCAGCCCTCCCATAAACCAGAACACGTGCGCCCAGCCCACCGCGGAGGTCAACCAGCCCATGATGGGCGCGAAAATTACCGTCGCGAAGTATTGTGCGGAGTTGAAAATCGCCACGGCAGTGCCGCGCTCCTGAGCCGGAAACCAGGCTGCCACAATACGGCTGTTACCCGGGAATGAAGGGGCTTCCGCCAGCCCGACCATAAAGCGCAGCATAAACAGCGCCATGACGATGGTGTAGCCGCTGAACACGTCCACGAACCCCTGCAGCAGGGTAAACAACGACCAAAGAAAGATACTCCAGAAATAGACGCGCTTAGAACCAAAGCGATCCAACAGCCAGCCACCGGGGATTTGCCCAATGACATAGGCCCATGAAAAAGCAGAGAAGATAAACCCCATCCCCACGGGATCGAGGCCAATTTCTTTTGCCATGGCCGAACCCGCGATAGACAACGTGGCGCGGTCACCGTAGTTGAATGAGGTCACAATAAATAGCATGACCACTATCCAGTAACGCGCGTTCGTCCGTTTTTGTACCGCCTCCGTTGTCTGGTGATAACTACTCATGATGCACTCCTGAAATATAGCGAAAGCTACATTCGCTCTGACTGCATACACATCGCGTTGGGTATCAGAGAGATGTAGGTTAAACACGGCGATTTTTTTTAATGGCAAACCGATAATGCGTCGTGACGAATAACCTGATCGGGAAAACGGAAATCAGTATAGGAAGCGGGTTTGGGTGAGGCATTGGAACATCACCCTGGAATAAGGTGAATGAACGATGATTTTTTGGGCTAATGCATAAACTGCTGCGGGACGTTTCACGTTATTTGTAAAAAGTCACAAAAAGCCCCCCCAAAGAGACGTTGATAAGCGGCTTTGTGAGAATCTTCACTTGATTTAGTAAAAAGATAATAAAACCGCGTCATCTCTCAGCCGAATATAGGTCAATTGCACAATGTGCAGGCGGTAACACCTTCTTATACTGACGGTGGCAAATACCGAACCTGTGACACCTGACGTCTCATAATGAATGCGCCGTACCAGCAAGGCGCTACGCACTGGAAGGTGAGCGATGAACCCCATTTCAAAAGAGCAACCGCTTTACATTAAAGTTCACGAAAACGATAACGTTGCGATTGTGGTAAACAGCCAGGGGCTGACTGCGGGCACCACGTTTAAAGATGGATTAACACTAACCGAACATGTACCGCAGGGGCATAAGGTGGCGTTGGTTGCCATTCCTCAGGGTCAGCCTGTGTTGCGCTATGGTGAAATTATTGGCCTTGCCGTTCGTGATATTGCCCAAGGCAGTTGGATCGATGAATCACTCATTGCGCTTCCGGACGCACCGGATTTGCAGAGTTTGCCCCTGGCGAATAACGTGCCGCCTGACTTACCGCCGCTTGAAGGTTATACCTTCGAGGGCTATCGCAACGCTGACGGCAGCGTGGGCACCCGTAACCTGTTGGGCATTACCACCAGCGTTCACTGCGTGGCGGGCGTGGTGGATTATGTGGTGCAGATGATAGAGCGTGATTTGCTGCCCCGTTATCCCAATGTGGACGGCGTGGTTGCGCTAAATCATCTCTACGGCTGCGGCGTGGCAATCAACGCGCCTGCGGCGGTTATTCCTATCCGTTCCGTCCACAACCTGGCCCTTAACGCGAATTTTGGCGGGGAGATCATGGTAGTCAGTCTGGGTTGTGAAAAATTACAACCTGAGCGCTTGTTGACCGGTACGCCCGACGTGCAGCCCATCTCGCTGGATGAGGAGGATATTGTGCGTTTGCAGGATGAGAAGCTGGTGGGCTTTGGCGCCATGGTGGATGAGATCCTCCAGGTCGCAGAGCGCCATCTGAAACGGCTTAACCAGCGCCAGCGTGAAACCTGCCCTGCCTCGGAACTGGTCGTGGGCATGCAGTGCGGCGGCAGTGATGCTTTTTCTGGCGTGACGGCGAATCCCGCGGTGGGCTTTGCTTCCGACCTGCTGGTGCGCAGCGGCGCGACCGTTATGTTCTCTGAGGTCACCGAGGTGCGCGATGCCATTCACTTACTGACACCGCGCGTGATCAATCAGGAAGTGGGTCAGCGGCTGATTGAAGAGATGGCATGGTATGACCGCTACCTTGATCAAGGCAAAACCGATCGCAGCGCCAATCCCTCACCGGGCAACAAGAAAGGTGGGCTGGCAAACGTGGTGGAAAAAGCCCTGGGTTCCATTGCCAAATCAGGCCGAAGCCCGATTGTGGAGGTTCTGTCGCCCGGACAGCGTCCGACACGACGTGGACTGATTTTTGCCGCGACGCCCGCCAGCGATTTTGTGTGCGGCACGCAGCAGCTCGCCTCAGGTATCACCCTGCAGGTCTTTACCACCGGCAGAGGAACCCCGTATGGCCTGGCGGCAATCCCGGTGATAAAAATGGCTACCCGTAACGCGCTGGCCGAGCGCTGGCATGACCTGATGGACATCAATGCTGGCACGATTGCAACAGGCGAGGAAACCATTGAGCAGGTTGGCTGGCGGTTGTTTGAATTGATACTGGACATTGCCAGTGGCAGAAAGCAAACCTGGTCAGATCGCTGGGGAATTCGTAATCAGCTGGCCGTATTTAATCCCGCGCCGATAACCTGAGAAACGGGAGCGCGCAGGGCAATGACGGAACGCGCTGTACGCAGAATCCTGTTATCGTAACACCGCTGCCGCCGGTGTAATCCGAACGGCAGCGGAACAGCGTAGCAGCCTTGATCTTATCAGAGCTGCTTGCCCCACTGCTCAACCCACGGCGTGGTGACGGATTCAGGTTCTGGATGTTCCGTGGCATCAACCAGCAGAACCTCACCTACCCGTTTAGCCTGATGCTCCTGTAACAGGGCATCAAAGCGCTTACCCGCACCGCAGAAATTCTCGTAGCTGCTGTCGCCCAAGGCAATAACGCCGTAGCGCAGCCCTGGCTGGTGGCCCAGCTTGTCCTGCACGTCATGGAACAGGCCAGAAATAGTATCCGGAAAATCGCCCTGACCGGTGGTTGATGTAATCACTAAGGCGACATCATTCGCATAGTTTTGCCATTCGGCTAACGTAGGATCTTCAAAAATCTTCACGTCATGGCCCTGCTGCTGCAATGCCGGTTCTGCTTCTTCTGCAACCAGTAATGCATTGCCATAAACGGTGCCTACAAAAATACCAATTTTCGCCATTTCTTTTCCCCTTTATTCCGTCCCGCTATCCTGACCTGAGCCAGCTATAAACTCAACCCGTGGCACATCCGGCATACAGGCCTGCCAGCCAAACTGATCCATCACCCGTTGCCAGACAAGATCAAGTCCGGCGCGAATAACCAGGGGTTCTCCCGTCACCGGGTGGCTGAGCGACAAGCTGCTGGCATGCAACATTAAACGATTTGCGCCAAAGTGTGCAGCCGCCCCCCGATTCTGACGCAAATCGCCATGGGCCGAATCGCCGATAATGGGATGGCGAAGATGAGACATATGCCGACGCAGCTGATGCTTGCGTCCGGTTTTGGGTTTGAGCTCAATCAGGCTGTAACGTGCAGTGGGATAACGACTCACTGCCACCGGCATTTCTACGGTTGCCAGTGAGGCGTAATCGGTCACCGCAGGCTGAGGCGCGCGGGGGTCGCTGACAAATTTGTCGGCAATTTTATCCAGTTCTTCGACAAGCGGATAATCCAGCCGATCGCGGCCTTCCAGCCAGCCGCGCACCACGGCATGATAGGTCTTCTCCATCTGATGATGCTCAAACTGCTGGGAAAGCAGGCGGCCCACCTCACTGGACAGGCCCATTAGCAGAACGCCCGATGTGGGGCGATCAAGCCGGTGCGCCGTGAAAACATGCTGGCCTATCTGGTCGCGTACCGTCTGCATGACAAACTGCGTTTCATGGCGATCAAGCCAGCTACGGTGGACCAGCCAACCGGCGGGTTTGTTCACCGCCACCAGCCACGCATCCTGATAAATGATCTCTAACATCAGGCAGACTCATCCTCCAGAAGGGCATCCAGCTGCTTTAACGTCAACACCAGCAGGGCACGACCGGGCTGCCCGGGCGTTAACGCCACTTCAAAATAGGGGGCGATCGCGACGTTCTTCGGCAACGGCTGCCCGGCACCAATGATGGCCTGAACGCGCGGTATCAGCACCCACTGTAACCATTCCAGCGGCTGAAGCGTATCAAGGAAGAAAGGTTGCTGGCTGGTGAACGCGTGATCGTCTGGCGCAACAGACTGCCAGAGATCGTGCTCGCGCATTATCGCTTCGACCTGTTCGAGTCGTTGCAAAATTAAGTGTTCCAGCGTCATGCTTCACCTCTGACCGGATAAAAATGGGCGGCAAGCATAACCCGCAGGCATAAAAAAAGGGAGCACTGTATTAAACAGTGCTCCCGGTTCGTTTGCAGCTTTCCCGCTACGTTAGTGCTCCCTGCTCATCCGTGACAACTTTTCCCGTGCGAATTCCATTCGCGCATCATCCTGACAAATCCTTAGCATCCAGGCCCGCCACCTCTTCTGAGGGGCTCTCATTCTCCGTCCTGGAGGTGTCCTTTAACTCAATCCAGAGTGTCCTGCTTCATCCTGAAGCCTTCCTTGTGACGTAAACTCCGTTACGCTCCGGCCTCCTGGCTACCGTCATCCTGACGGCTCCTGTTGTCCAGGACATCCTGTCCGCGAGTGATATTCTCGTCAGAAATTACTCAGAGCACAAGGTGGTAAAACGCCTTATAACGATATCTTATGAAAAGCGCTCATCAGCGCAGCTAATAAGTTAATGATTTACAATATTTTTACATCTTTCCGAAATGATCACTGCGTGAAGGATAGAGCGATCTCTCACAGAGCTTGTAAGAGATCTCTCACACCGCCGATAGCGGATATCTGCAACTAGTCACTAAGCGGTTGTAAATCATTAAGAAATGATGGGATATCAGGTGCCAGCGTCTGGCGATGTTTGCGCCCTGGGGTTTCGAGAATGACATGTCCGCTCAGGTTACAGAGCGAGATAATGTTTTCTTCGGAATCCGTTGTCGCGATAAACAGCGTCGGCGCCTGCTTCAGCCGGCGCTGCATCACTAAATGACCAATCAGATTTTCCTGCAGTCGGACAAAATCCTCTTCGCTCCAGACCTGCAGAAGCGTTAGCCTGATTTGGTCGTGAGTGGCGCGCATGTCTCCCGCGAACTGGTGGGTATAAAATGCGGTAATCTGCGGCTGGAGCTGGATATCCAGCGCGCGCTCAACGGCATCCAGAGACGGCGGCAGGCTAAAGGGCTGCGGTTGCCACAGCGCCCGCTCGCCACGATTTTCAATCAGGCAGGGTGAAGGAACGCCATAAAGATCGCTACTGGCCGGTGCATGGCCATTATTCTGCTGCCAGTGCAGACAGTATCGGGTGGTAAAATCAGTTAACGCTTCAGCCGTTTGCTGCATCATTCAAATTCTCACTTCTGATAGGTTACACTTACTCACTTTGATGACCTCAGTGGTAACCGTTATGTCTTCTTATCAGCCGGATCCGGCGCTCAGCAACCTGACGCTTGGCAAGCCCACAGCTTATCACGATCGCTATGACAACAGCTTATTACAGGCCGTTCCGCGCAGCATGAACCGCGAACCACTCGGCCTTTATCCTGATAACCTGCCTTTTACCGGAGGCGATATCTGGACGCTATATGAACTCTCCTGGCTCAACAGCAAAGGCGTTCCGCAGGTGGCGGTTGGCGAAGTGGTGCTGGACGCCCACAGTCGTAATCTTATCGAGTCCAAGAGTTTCAAACTCTATCTTAACAGCTTTAACCAGACGCGGTTCGCAGACTGGGGCGAGGTGCGCCAGACGCTGGAGCAGGATCTGCGTGTCTGTGCCGAAGGCG
>JACCDS010145132.1_pt1 | contig 19889 bp, 17 predicted proteins | sample 7446441 | NCBI WGS metagenome assembly JACCDS01 (sample SAMN15323445, study PRJNA562643) | freshwater metagenome | isolation source: river surface water | place: USA:Blue River Watershed | collected 2017-08-17
AGGGTACGGGTGCGAGCCGCCGTCTGCGCAACACGGGCCGCACGCCCGGCATCGTCTATGGCGGCGCCGCCGAGCCGCAACTGATCGAGGTCGATCACAACGCGCTGTGGCACGCGCTGAAGAAGGAAGCCTTCCATTCGTCCATCCTCGACATGAAAGTCGACGGCAAGGCGGAAAAGGTGGTCCTGCGCGATTTCCAGATGCACGCCTACAAGCAGCTGGTGATGCATGTCGATTTCCAGCGTATCGACCCGAACGCGAAGCTGCATGTGAAGGTGCCGCTGCACTTCATCAACGCCGACATCGCACCGGTCGTGAAACTGTCGGGCGGCGTGATCAGCCACGTCCTGAATGAACTCGACGTCAGCTGCCTGCCGAAAGACCTGCCGGAGTTCATCGAGGTCGACCTGTCGAACATGACCGATGGCGCGTCTTTCCACGTGGCCGACCTGAAGCTGCCGGCCGGCGTCACCGCCGTGCATGCCAAAGAAAACCCGACCATCGCCACCGCCGTTATCCCGCGCGGCGCGAAGTCGGACACTGCGGCCGAAGGCGACGCGGCGAAGTAATTGCTGCTGCGTCAGCACCGGAAAGCCCGTCCCTGCGACGGGCTTTTTTACACGCGCGCTATCCCGGATAATCCCGCAATTCATCGACAAAACCCATGCCCAGCGCACCCATCCGCCTGATCGTCGGACTCGGCAACCCCGGCTCCGACTACGAACTGACCCGACACAATGCCGGCTTCTGGCTGGTCGACCAGCTCGCGCGCGGCGACCTGCGCAAGGAAACGCGCTTCAACGCGCTGGCCGCCAAAACCCGGATTGGCGGCAACGAAGTGTGGCTGCTCGAGCCGCAGACCTTCATGAATCGTTCGGGCCAGTCGGTCGGCGCCATTGCGCGCTTCTACAAGATCGCGCCGGATGAAGTACTGGTCGTGCACGACGAACTGGATCTTCCGCCCGGCGCCGCCAAACTGAAAAAAGGCGGCTCATCGGGCGGACACAATGGGCTCAAAGACATTAGCGCGGCCCTCGGCACTCAGGATTACTGGCGACTGAGGATAGGCATCGGCCATCCGCGCGAACTGAAACTGCAGCAGCCGGTGGTGGATTTTGTTTTGCACCGGCCGCGCGCGGAAGAGCAGGTGCAGATCGATCAGGCCATCGAGAAGGCCGTCGATGTCATTCCGCTGCTGTGCGCCGGTCAGCATGAGCAGGCCATGATGATCCTGCACACCGGCAGCGGCAAGAACTAACCCCTTCTCGAATACCCGGCGCGCGGCTGAATCTGCTCGCGCGGCAATACGATAAATCGGGCAGCCCGGCGAACTGCCCGCTATCCGTCCAGAACATCCCCTCGAAGGGCTCGGCAAACCAGCCCGCCCTGCATCGGCCCGTCCTGAAGGCCACAGCCGGCATTACTCGCGGAAAACTACGCGGCTTTGAATAAAGATCAAAGGCGCTGACCGCGCTTAATGAAAAAATCCGGACTCAGCACACAAGCGTGAGAAATCATCAGAGCCAAATGGCCGAAAATCAGCCAGATTGTCCGGGACGACCAATCAATCTGTTTCGAAAATCTAACATGATTCTCTGGATATTCTTTTAAATCAATAAGTTAGATTATTTTTTGAATGATTGTCCAAAGCCTGTATTCATATTTTTAATACTTAGAATATAATTCGCCCGCTGGTGCAGGCGACCGCTCGACGGAAGCCGTTGACCATCCGCAACTTAATTCATCGGGGAATACCATGACGACCTACAAAGAACTGCAAAACCAGATTGAAAAACTGCAAAGGGAAGCCGAGCAGGCGCGCAGAAATGAAATCTCGGCAGCGATTGCCGAGATTCACGCAAAAATGAGGGAATATGGCATTTCGCCGGAAGACCTGGGCTTCGGCGCAGGCGCCAAGCGCAAGCCGCTGAAGGCAACCCGTCGTCCGGTGGCGCCGAAATATCGCAACAATGCGACCGGTGAAACCTGGAGCGGCCGCGGCAAACCGCCGAAATGGATGGCCGGCCGCGACAAGGCGCAATTCCTGATCACGAACGCCGCCTGATACCGTTCGTCGCTTCAAGCAAAAAGGCCGCAAAGACGCGGCCTTTTTACTGCACAGCGTTGCACCGGCGCCAGCAGGCGCTAGCCCCGCAGCGGCAGCAATAGCGAACGCAGCAAAATACCGGCGTCAGTCAGGAAACCACGCCGCTCGAGATAACGCTGCGCATAATCGAGTCGCTGCGGCAGCACCTTTTCCACATACGCGGTTTCCAACGCCTCCCCCTCCAGCCCGCGCAGCAGCTTTCGCTCTTCGGCGAATTCCACCGTGGCCAGATCAATCAGGCCGGGTTTCACCGACAGGACGCGCTTGCGCACCTCGGTCGGATAACAACCGACATAGCGCGGCATTTCGGCGCGCGGCCCGACCATGCTGAAATCACCGCGCAGCACACTGATCAGCATGGGCCATCGCACGATGCCGGTGCGGCGCAGCAGCGCACCGAAAGGCGTGACACGCTCGCCTTCGCAGCCGCCGACGGTTTCCATCGCGCCGGGGTCCGATACGGCCGTGCGGAATTCGAAAGTCTTCACCATCCGGCCATGGCGGCCGACGCGATGCGGGCGCACCAGCACCGCCCCGCCATCGCGTTTCAGCAGCAGCGCGACCAGCAGCGCCAGCGGCAGCAGCAGAATGCCGATCAGCGTGGCGAGCACAAGGTCAGCAATGCGTTTCAAGCTCAGATCCTGTTTCAATCGATTTTTCCTGTGACATGCGCCGCGTGCGGCAAGGGCAGCAGTCTAACCGTATCGCGCACACGGCAGATTGTGATGGCCATCACAAAGACGATCGCCCCGCGAACCTAGAGTTCGGGACTTCATATATGCACGACTTTTCGTGGCGCCGGTGCCGGGCATTACGGTAGCATTCGGCGTGCAAAACAAACTACAAAATCCTGCCTGGGCCCGTCTCGTCATGACAAACAAACGCACCGCCGCTCCCGCTCGCCCGACTGCATTCGGCATACCCGCCTTGAAACTGACCGCCGCACTGGTCGCGTCGGTGCTTTGCCTGCCGGCGCAGGCACTGAGCCTGATGGAGGCTTATCAGGCGGCGCTGGAAAAAGATCCGGCGTTTCAGGGGGCGCGCTTCAACCGGGCGGCGGCCAATGAATACGAGGCGATCGGACGAGCGGCGCTACTGCCCAGTGTCAGCGCGTCTTACAACTTCAGCAAGAATGACGCTGACCGTACCATCGGCACCCAGCCACCGGCGAACCTGAACTACACCAGCCGGGTCGCAACGATCCAATTGCGACAGCCGCTTTTCAATCTCGACGCGTGGCAGCGCTATCAGGGCGGGAAAGTCCAGGCCAACTTCAGTGAAGCGAAATTCGCCGGCGATGCCCAGAATCTCATCAGCCGCCTGACCGTCGCCTACCTGACCGCGTTGCTGACCGAGGACCAGTTGCGGCTGGCTGTTGCCCAGCGCGATGCGTACCAGGAAAACCAGATCTCCAACCAGAACCTGTTCGACAAGGGAGCGGGAACCCGCACGGATGTGCTCGAGGCACGCGCGCGTTTCGAACTGGCGCAAGCGCAAGTACTCGAAGCGCAGGACTCCATGAGGAACAGCCGTGATGAACTCGCCGTTATCGTCGGCAACGATCCGGGGACGCTGGAGAGTCTCGTGCCCAGCCTTCCGGAACTGCCTTTGTCGCCGGCCACCCTGGCCGAATGGGAGTCCGTAGCCGCTGCAAGCAATCCCGATGTGCGCTCGCAGCGTCACGCGGTCGAGTACGCGCAGACGGAGGTCGAGCGCAATCGCGCCGGCCATTACCCGCGCGTCGACCTGGTCGCTTCACACAGCCGCAACACCGCCGACTCGCTGTTCACCTTCAACCAGCAGTCCACGATCAATGCGATCGGCGTGCAAATGTCTCTGCCGATCTATAGCGGCGGGGGCGTCGATGCCCAGACCCGGCAAGCAGCCGCCAAGCTGGGCGCCAATCGTGCCGACCTCGATGCGGCCCTGCAGAAAACGCTCGTCGAGGTGCGCAAGCAATTCCAGCTGTTGAACAGCAGCCGCATCCGGATGGGTGCGATGGAGCAGGCCGTGCGCTCTGCAGCGGAAGCGGTCGAAGCCACCCGGAAAAGCGTCGCCGGCGGACAACGCGTCAACCTCGACGTACTGACAGCGATGCAGCAACTCTTCATCGCTCGGCGCGACCTGTCCGAAGCGCGCCATGGTTACCTGCTGGCCTATCTGCGGCTGCACACCGCAGCGGGCACACTCAACGAGCAGGAACTGTCCAGAATCTCCGCCTGTTTCGAAGCCCGCCCCTGAGGCGGGGCCACGAACTACGCCTTCCGCCTACCGCCGCCCACTCGCCGATGCCAACCCGACAGCCTTCCCCGGATGCCGCGCAAAAACGCTCCTATATGAAGAATCGGGAGCGCGCGCCTGAACCTCTGGCCATCCCGATCAATGTGACGCCGGCGGTCGCCGCGCAGTTCAGGCATTTGCAGCAGGCCTTTGCCGATGTCTGCAACGCCATCGCGCCCATCGTGCGCGATACGCGCTGCTGGAACCGGGTCGCACTGCATCACCTCGCCTACCGCAGCCTGCGCGTGCGCTTCCCGCAGCTGGGCTCGCAAATGATCTGTAATGCGATCTACTCGGTATCGCGCACCTGCCGGACCGTGTTCCAGTCACCGGCCAGTCCCTTTAATGTTGCGCGCCTCGGCGACCGGCCCTTGCCGCAATTGCGGTTCTCGCCGGAGGCACCGGTCTACTTCGACCGACATACGCTCAGCATCCGCGACGGCATCGTCTCAATGCTGACGCTCGACGGCCGCATCCGCTTCCGGCTCAGCATCAGCGAAGCCAATGAACAGCGCTTCCGGGAAGAGCGCCTGCGCGAAATCCTGCTGCTCGCGCACGCCGGCCAGTACCAGCTGCGTTTCGTTTTCGCCCGCCCGACGGACGGGGCGCGGTCGTCATCGGGGCGCGATGACGCCGCAGACGCGCCGAAAAATGAACTACCCGAATATGTGGTCCTGCTCGACGAGGGCGAGACCGATCAAGTCAAAGAGTTGGGAGAAGTCGCATGACAACCAAGCCGCCAAACCCGGCAAACCAGCAACCGGCATCCCTGCTGGCCCGCACCCTGCGTTCACAGATGCCGGCATTCCGCAAGGCGTTCGGTTTCAGCATGGTGGCCAGCCTGCTGGTGCTCGCGCCCACCCTGTACATGCTGGAGGTCTATGACCGCGTGGTGACCAGCCGCAGCAGCACGACACTCATATCGCTACTGATCTGCGTCATCGGTATCTACATGGTGATGGAAATGCTGGAGGTGGTGCGAAGCCGACTGCTCCAGCAGACCGGCTGGCGCGTCGATGCGGCGTTACGCGAGCACCTGCACGATGCCACCTTCCAGGCCAGCCTGCAGCATGGCGCCGGCTCGGTCCAGCCGTTCAGCGACCTGAGGACAATCCGCGACTTCATCGGTTCACCCGCGATCACCGCCATCATGGATTTGCCGTCGTCGCTGGTCTTCCTGGCCATCGTCTCCCTGATCAACCCGTGGCTGGGCGTGGTGGCCCTGTTCGGCGCCGTGGTGCAGTTCCTGATTGGTCTCAGCACCGAGCGAAAGACCATGCCGGTGCTGACCGAAGCCAACCAGGCCGCGATCTCTGCGCAAACCTATGCGAACGGCGTGCTGCGAAACGCCCAGGTTATTTCAGCGATGGGCATGTTCGGGCGCATCTACGATCAATGGATAGGACGGCAGCGCAAGTTCCTGAAACTGCAGGCGACCGCGTCGGATGTCGCGGGCGGGAATGCAGCCACCTCGAAATTCATCCAGACCATGCAGGGCTCGCTGATCCTGGGGCTCGCGTGCTGGCTCGGCGTCAAGGGGCACCTGCTGGGCGGAGGCGGGATCATGATCGTCGCTTCAACGCTCGGTGGCCGCGTACTCACGCCGCTGGTGCAGCTGGTCAGCCAGTGGCGCACTGTGGTCAATGCACGAGACGCCTATCGCCGCCTCGACGGATTTCTCGGCGCCGGCCCCGATGAGCGCGAAAACATGCCACTGCCGGCGCCCGCAGGTCGCCTGTCGGTCGAAGGCGTCGTGGCACCGGCGCCCGGCACGACCGTCCCGATCATCCGGGGCGTGAGCTTCGCATTGCAGCCGGGCGAGACGCTGATGCTGATCGGCCCGTCGGCGGCCGGCAAAACCACGCTGGCGCGGGTCCTGATGGGCATCTGGCCGACCGTCTCGGGCAAGGTACGCCTCGACGGCGCCGACCTGCATGCCTGGAACAAGGAAGAACTCGGTCCTCACCTCGGTTACCTGCCGCAGACGGTGGAGCTGTTCGATGGCACCCTCGCGGAAAATATCGCCCGCTTCGGCGACATCGACCTCGACAAGGTCCGGCAGGCGACCCAGATGGTCGGCCTGATGCCAATGGTGGATGCGCTGCCGAACGGTTTCGACACCCGGATCGGCGAAGAGGGCGCCATCCTGTCCGGCGGACAGCGGCAACGCGTCGGCCTTGCGCGCGCCATTTACGACAATCCGAATTTCGTGCTGCTCGATGAACCCAACTCCAGTCTCGACGAGGCCGGCGAACAGGCCCTGATGAATACCCTGATGTCCCTGAAGGCGCGCAAGTGCACCACCATCGTCATTACCCACAGGACCAGCGTACTGCCGGCCGCCGACAAGATCCTGATGCTGCGTGAAGGCCAGGCCGCCGCCTTCGGCCCGCGCGACGAGGTGCTGGCCGCCATTCGCAAGGCAAGTGCGCCGCGACAGGCACTGCCTCCCGCTGCAGCGCCGGTTGCGGCCAATCCGCAAATCGCAGGAGGTGCCGCATGAGCCGGCTCGCCTTGCCGCTGCGGGCCGATCCGCAGCCCCACTCGCTGTCAAAGCTGCTGTATGCGTTTCGCCGTGAACTGCTGTGGGCCGGCGGCTTCAGCCTGGTCGCCAACCTGCTGACCCTGACGCCCACGCTCTACATGCTGCAGATCTTCGACCGCGTGATGCTCAGCCAGAGCGCGGTCACCCTGGTCGCGGTGACCTTGCTGGCCGCGCTTTTCATGGCGGTCATGGCTTTCGCCGAATGGATTCGCTCGCGCCTGCTGGTGCGTGCCGGTGTCCGCTTTGACGAGATGCTCAATAGCCGCATCTTCCGCGCCAGCTTCGAGGCCAGCCTCGAACAGTCGCGCGCGGATGGCGCGAACACCTTCGCGGCCCTGACACGACTGCGCCAGTTCCTGACCGGGAACGGCATCATCGCCTTCTTCGACCTGCCGTGGACGCCCATCTACCTGGCCGTGCTGTACGCGATGCATCCACTGCTGGGATGGGCAGGCGCGGTCTTCACGGTCCTGCTCGCCTTGCTCGCATTTGTGACGAACAAGCTGACCTCCAAGCGGCTGGAACGCGCAACCACATCGGAGACCGAGGCCCAGACCTACCTGGCCGGCAAGCTGCGCAATGCGGAAGTGGTCGATGCACTGGGCATGCTCGGCAATCTCAAGCGCCGCTGGCTGCAGCTGTATCGTGAACAGGCCAACGCCCACTGGTACGCACAGGACCGCGCAAGCAAGACAGGCGCCTTTGCCAAGTTCGTTCAATACTCACAGCAGTCGGTCATTCTGGCCATCGGCGCATGGCTGGCGATACGTGGCGAAATCTCGCTCGGCGCCATGATTGCCTCGAACCTCCTGATGGGCAATGCACTCAGACCGATCGGTGTACTGGTCGGCACATGGAAAGAATTCGGCCAGGCGCGGCAGGCGTACAACGACATTCACCAGCTGCTCGATAAATACCCGGAGCGCCCGACCGGCCATACCGCCGCCGAGGTGAGCGGTCAGATCACCCTGCAGCAGCTCTCTGCCCAGGCGCCCGGCCGGAAGAACCTCATTCTCGACAATCTCGATATCCGTTTCGAAGCAGGCGAAGTGATCGGCATTGTCGGCCCCTCGGGTGCCGGCAAGTCAACGCTGGCTCGCTGCCTGATCGGCATCTGGCCGCACATCAGCGGCAAGGTCATGCTGGACGGTGTCGACCTGCGCGACTGGGCGCGCGACGAACTGGGTCCGCACATCGGCTACATGCCGCAGGACATCGAGCTGTTTGAGGGCACCGTCGCCGAAAACATCTGCCGCTTCGGTGAGGTCGACTCCGACGCCATCATCGACGCTGCGCGCCGCGCAGATATTCACGAGATGATCCTGCGCCTGCCCATGGGTTACGACACACCGGTCGGCCAGGCCGGCCGGCTGCTCTCCGGTGGCCAGCGGCAGCGTTTGGCACTCGCGCGGGCGATTTACGGCTCGCCGGACGTGGTCGTGCTCGATGAGCCCAATGCCAACCTCGATGACGTCGGCGAGGCCGCGCTGATGCGCGCCATCAGAGATCTGCAGGCCGCCGGCAAGACGGTCTTCATGGTGCTGCACCAGCGCAATCTGCTTGCGCTGGCAGACCGGGTCCTCGTGCTGGCCGACGGCCGCATTGCCCAATTCGGAAAACTCGACATCGGCGGCACCGCCGGGCAGCTTGCCCAGGCACCCGCCGCCAGCTGACAAGGAAAACAACCATGAAAAACTCTGCGTTGCGTCTCTCAAAGCAGAACGCCAGCGACGCCACCAACGTCGTCGAACTGACCCCGGACCTGCCCACCGATACGCGCTCGACCATCCGGCTGGGTTTCATCGCCCTGGTCGTCGGCTTTGGCGGCTTCCTCACCTGGGCCGCGTTCGCGCCGCTCGATGAAGGTGTGCCGGCTACGGCCTCGGTCACCATCGATACCAAGCGCAAGGCGATACAGCACCAGACCGGCGGCATCATCCGCGAGGTCGCAGTGCGCGAAGGGCAACGCGTCAAGGCCGGCGACATGCTGGTAGCGCTCGATGAAGGCGCCGCCCGTGCCAATTTCGAGTCAGTGCGACAAAACTACATGGGACAGCGGGCCACCGAGAGCCGCCTCATGGCCGAGCTTGAGCGACGCGATACGATCAACTTCCACCCGGATCTCATGTCGGCGCAAGGCGATCCGGTGATTAACCAGCACATCGTCACCCAGACCCAGCTGTTCCAGTCGCGCCGTGCCTCGCTACGCAGCGAACTGGCCGGACTGGACGAGGCCATCGCCGGCCAGGACGCCACGTTGTCAGGAATCCGGCTGCAGCTCGACAACCGCAAGGTGCAGGCGCAAAAGCAAGGTGAGCAACTGAAGAACCTGTCCGAACTGGCTGCAGACGGCTATGTACCGCGCAACCAGGTACTGGCGCTGGAGCAGTCGCAGGCGGAATTGAGTGCAACGATGGCGGAACTCCAGGCATCGAAGCTGCGCACCGAACGCTCGATCGCGGAGCTGAAACTGCGCAAGGCACAGCGCCTGACTGACGGCGCAAAGGAAGTCGCCTCACAACTCGCCGATGTACGCAGGGAAGTCCAGGCAGGTCGCGAAAGGCTGGACGCGCTGACGGCCGAACTGGGCCGCGTCACCATCAAGGCGCCCGTCGATGGCCAGGTGGTCGGACTGATGCTCGCCTCCGTGGGCGGCGTTGCCGCACCCGGACAAAAATTGATGGACATCGTGCCGAATGACGAGGGCGTGGTGCTCGAGGCACGCATTCCGACTCAGGTGATCGACCGCATACGAACCGGCGACCCGGTCGCCGTTCGATTCTCTGCATTCGCACACTCACCGCAATTGGTCGTCGATGCCGTGATCAATTCGATTTCAGGCGACGTCGTCACCGAGCAGACCGGTGGCGCCACCCTGTCTTACTATCTGGCGCGTGTCAGCCTGACGCCTGAAGGCATCAAGATGCTGGGCAACCGCACCCTGCAGCCCGGCATGAACGCCGAAGTACTGATCAAGACCGGCGAACGCTCGCTGCTGACCTACCTGCTGCACCCGCTGACCAAGCGAATCGCCGCTGCAATGAAGGAGGAGTGATCGAAGCCGGCGCATGTCACGCACTGCGCCGGCTCACTCAACCTGCCACCGGCCACCCGGTGGCTACAACACTGACTGCAGGGTCTGATACCCCCGGACGAATGCCGGGGGACCGGTCCAAACTCACGGCTCTGCGGACGCAATGAACTCCGGGTTCAGGATGGGCAAGTCGAGGCCATAGCGCAGCGGCTGTCCCTCCAGGTCCTTCACCGAGCCGCCGGCCACTTCCAGCACGCACTGCGCAGCGGCTGTATCCCACTGGCTGGTGGGGCCGAAGCGCGGATAGATGTCAGCCGCACCCTCGGCGATCCGGCAGAATTTCAACGAACTGCCTGCTGCCACGAAGCTATGTGCCTGCTGCAGTCCGGACAGCCAGGCCTCAAGCCGCTCACCACCGTGCGAACGGCTGCCGATCACCCGCAGGGGCTGGCGCGCATCGCAAGGCGTGGTGGCTATCGGGCGCAATCCGGCGGCATCCCGCTTCCACACGCCGAGTCCGCGCGCACCGAAAAACAGCTCGCCCAAAGCGGGCGCCAGTACGACACTGGCCACGGGCACACCGTCCTCCACCAGCGCGATGTTGACGGTGAATTCACCGTTGCGCTTGATGAATTCCTTGGTGCCGTCGAGCGGGTCGACGAGAAAAAATCGATCGCCCGCCATGCTGCCGGCAGAGCGCGATTCCTCAGACAAAATGAACACCCCCGGGAAATGCGCGTCGAGCCCGGTGCGAATCGCATGGTCAGCCCGCAAGTCGGCCTCTGTCAGCGGCGACGCGTCGTCCTTCTGCCAGGTCTGCCCACCGCTCTCATACACGGCCATGATTTCCCGACCGGCCGCTTCCGCAATCCGGCACAGCGTGTCGAGTTCTTCCCTTGTCATGCTCATCGTCCCATTGCCCACAATAATTTGAAACCAATCGACAGTAGTACCACGGCCAGCGTGCCGCGCAGGAATCCGTGGGGCAGTCGCGCCGACAACATGGCACCCAGGATCACGGCGGGAATCGAACCCAGTAGCAGATTGCCGAGCAGGCCTAAACTGACATTGCCGATCAGCAGATGTCCGAGGCCGGCGAACACGGCGAGCGGGATCGCATGAACGATGTCCGTCGCGATCAGGCGGGGCGGGGTCAGGCGAAGCGGATACAGATACGCCAGAAAGACCGCGCCAAGCGCACCGGCGCCGACGGAAGTCAGCGTCACCAGAACGCCCAGTATGGCACCGGCCAATACCGTCAGCGGCGCCTGCGCCGCCTTGAAGTGCTCACCGTCCGTGGTGCGCAGGCGCCGGCCGAGCGCATGCAGCGGGCGCTGGAACAGCATGCCCAGCGCCGTGACCATCACGGCAACCGCAATGGCCGTCTTCAGCAACACCACAGCGCTGGCATCGACCGGATGCAATTTCATCCACAACAGGGTCAGTGCGGCGGCACTCAGGCTGCCGGCCCACAGGCGCTTGACCACCTGCCAGTCGATCAGTCCGTGGCCATGATGCACGCGCGTCGCGAACAACTTGGTGCATGCCGCAAACCAGAGATCGGTACCGACCGCAGATAAAGGAGCGACGCCGAAAAAGAGCAGCAGCAACGGCGTCATCAATGCCCCGCCACCCACGCCCGTCAGTCCCACCAGCAGGCCGGTGAGGGCGCCTGCGGCAATCAGCATTCCATCCATAGACAAGAGTGTTATTTTCCTGCAGACCTCTCGCGGACCGGCATGGACCGGTTCGGAGCATTGGGCAGGATTTATTTATTGGCACGTCGGCCCGAAAACATGCCGGGTCGGGATGCATCGCCCGGCACACGGAAAGAGAATCGCCGGCACGAGATTGCATGCATCGATAATCCATGGGTTCGCATTGTAACGGACCACCCGACAGCAAAAGCCGCAATCGGCCGCCGGCCCTCCCATAAGCGCCGTTATAATCCGCCACCAATCAGCAATGCCAGTCAGTTAAGGCAAGCCGCTGGATCCCGGCCTGTGCCGGGATGACGTTTTCAGGCAAATAGCCCTTGATACGTCGTCCCGGCGCAGGCCGGGACCCAGTGTCTTTTGATGCGACCGTGAAAATTTTCCGCCTAACTGACCAGCATTACACCAATCAGGAAAATTCGGGATAGATATGGCCGCTTTAATGATTTGCACACCGTGCTATGGGAAAGTCGTCGGCGAAGGCTATCTGCATTCCATCATGGCCACCGTCGAACTGCTGCGCGCGAACGGGCATCGCGTGGAGGTGGAAACGCTGGGCAATGAGTCGCTCATCACCCGTGGGCGCAATAATATGGTGGCCCATTTCCTGGCGTCGGATTTCGACAAAATGATGTTCATCGATGCGGACATCACCTGGCCTGCGGCGGCGGTCCTGAAGCTGCTGGAAAGCGGGCATCCGGTCTGCGGCATTCCCTATCCCACCAAGAAAGTCGACTGGGAGCGGGTCGCCAATCTGGTTAATCGCCCTCGCGAAGAACCGTTCAAGCCGGGCGAGCTGCGGAACAGTTCCCTGATCTTCACCATCAACCGGACCACCGCAGGCTCGAAGGCGGAGGAGGGCTGGCTTGAGGTGAATGCGCTGGGCACCGGATTCCTGATGATGGATCGTGCGGTGCTGGAAAAGATGCGCGATCATTACCGCGCATCCCTCACCTATGCCAATGATGTGGCCGGCTACGCCAGCTATGCGCCGCCGGAGCACTGCGTCGGGATTTTCGAATGCATGATCGACCCCGACACCCGGCGCTACCTGTCCGAAGACTATGCGTTCTGCCGGCGCTGGCGCGACATCGGCGGCAGCATTCACTGCCATACGCAGTACCGGCTGGTGCATACCGGCAGCATGGACTTCTGAAACCGCACGCTGCAGCAAGCCCTGCGGTCCGCCTGATGCCAGTCAGTCAGGCGTGAAGTTATTTACGCTCGCATCCAAAGACACCGGGCCCCGGTACTCGCCGTGACGACGACTCAACGGCTATCGACCTCGAAACCGCATTCCAGCGCAGTTACCGGGATGCGCGGGAAACCCGGTCAATCCGCTCACCGACCAGGGCCAGACGCTGATCAAGTGAAGACACCTCGTCCTGAATCCGCAATACATTCAAATCCGGTACCGAGCTGATCAGCCCGTTCAGCACAGTCCAGTTCAGCAGGCCAGTGGAAAAGCGCGTATTTCTTTTCAAAGTCGGCGTGCTGTTCTCGCGGGTGAAAGGCTCGCCGAAAGGCAACAGCACGACCAGATCCATCAGCCGGGCTTTGTCGTGGAAATTCTGGTGCAATTCAACAGTGACGTTGTCAGCCTTCGGCTCGCGCGCCCAGAAAAACAGCCAGATATCCAGCAGGTCGGCCTCCCATCGATCGGCGACAAACTCCCGATGCTGCTGATAAAGCTGCGCCCTTTTTTCTTTCCACTCGAGGAAAGACCGGATCCAGCGTCTTTTTACCTCGGTGATTTCTTCCTCTGCAGCCTGGTTTTCCCGCAGCTGCTGGATCGTACGCTTCCACTTGAAAATATCGCCCAGCCCCTCCTCAATGAATGGAAGACTGTATTTTTCAGCGATTGCCCTCCCCAGGGTCGTCTTGCCTGAAGCGACCTGGCCGTTTAACGCAATTCTCAATTTTTCTGTCCTTCAGCCATTTTCCGTACCAGCCAAACAGGATAAACGCATTCCACCGGAATATAAGCCGCCCCGACAATGACAAGCCTGCCGCCTGTTTTCAAACGGTTGACAATCTACAGCCCCACATTATGATCGACGCGCACAAGCTGCAGGGCATGAGAAGCGCAGGAAGCCCGGACGGCAATGCCAGGACGTCCGGAATACCACCACGGCGCACCAGCGAGCACACAAGATAATCATGGCAAAACCGTCCAAGGGGCGCGGCTACGCGCCGCAGCCCGGGAAAAAAACTGCGGCACTCGATGCCGTGACACACCAGCTCTTCCTGCAGGGCCTGAGTTTGCACCGGGCTGGAGACCTCAGCCAGGCCAAAGCGATCTACGAAGCCATCCTCGAAAAGCGGCCCGAACACGTCGACGCCTTGCACCTTCTGGGCGTGGTGTTCAAGCAGAGTGGCCATCTGGCAGCGGCCGAACAACTGATCAACCGCGCGATCAGTATCCGGCCGGATTATGCGGAAGCCCTCAATAATCTGGCCAACGTACTTGTCGATATGCAGCGCGCGGATGAAGCACTGTCCTGTTATGACCGCGCAATCGCCATCAAGCCGGCTTATGCCGATGCGTTCAACAATCGCGGCAACGCACTCATGGCCCTGCAACGCATCGGCGATGCGCTGGAGAGCTTTGAACGAGCCATCGCCATCAAGCCGAATTACGCCGAGGCGCTCAACAATCGCGGCAACGCGCTGAGCAAGCTGAAGCAGCCTGCCGAGGCATTAGCGAGCTTCGATCAGGCCATCGCCGTCAAGCCGGATTATGCCGAGGCGATCAATAATCGCGGGACTGTTCTGCTGACACTGAAGCGCAATACCGAGGCACTAGCAAGCTTTAATCATGCCATTGCGATCAGGCCTGATAGCGCAGACGCGCTGAACAATCTGGGCAACGCGCTCATGGAGTTACATCGTCCCGATCAGGCGCTGGCCGCTTTTGAACGCGCGATCCACATCAAGCCGGATTATGCCGAGGCGCACTACAATCGCGGCCTCACCCTTGCGGAGCTGAAGCGCACGGAAGACGCACTGGCAAGCTATGAAAAGGCGCTTGCGCTCAGGCCGGATTACGCTTTTTTATTCGGGAGAAAACTGCACACGCAACTGCAATTATGCGACTGGGATCATCTTCCCGGGCAGCTCGAGCGGCTGCAGCTTGCCATTACCGAGGGCCGGAAAGTGTCACCGCCCTTTTCGACACTGGGCGTGATTGACAGTCCCGTACTGCATTTGAAAGCAGCGAAGATCTATACCGATGCGAAATATGCCGGACCACAGCTGCCTGCGTATTTCGACAACAGCAGATCCGAGGGAAAGATCCGGGTGGCGTATTACTCTTCCGATTTTTACAGCCATGCGACGTCGTACCTGATGGCCGAACTGCTGGAATCCCACGACAAGAACAGGTTCGAGGTGTATGCCTTCTCGTTTGGGCCCAACCAGAAAGATCCGATGCGCCACCGAATCGCCGCCGCATGTGATGAATTTCTGGATGTCAGCCACCTGTCGGATCACGAAGTTGCCATGCTGTCCCGGGCGCGGGGAATCGATATCGCCGTGGATTTGAAGGGCTTCACGAAAGATTCCCGAACCGGGATATTCGAAAAGCGCTGCGCTCCCCTGCAGGTCAATTATCTCGGCTATCCCGGCACGATGGCCGCGCCCTGGATCGATTACATCATCGCCGACCGCACCCTGATCCCCGAAGATTGCCAGCGTCACTACACGGAGAAAGTCGTTTACCTGCCGCACAGCTATCAGCCCAACGACTCCCGCCGACAAATATCGGACAAGGTATTTACACGCCTCGAGGCCGGCTTGCCGGACAGTGGATTCGTATTTTGCTGTTTCAACAATAACTACAAGATCCTGCCGGCGACATTTGACGGCTGGATGAGATTGCTGCGTGCAATCGACGGCAGTGTCTTATGGCTCCTCGAGGATAATCCTGCGGCAGCTCAGCATTTACGCAAGGAAGCAGCACTCAGGTCGGTCCATCCGGACCGCCTTGTCTTCGCCAAACGCATGGATCTGCCGGACCATCTTGCCCGGCATCGGCTGGCTGATTTATTCATCGATACGCTGCCCTACAATGCGCACACCACAGCGAGCGATGCGCTGTGGGCAGGGCTGCCGGTGTTGACGCAGATCGGCGAATCATTTGCAGCGCGGGTGACGGCCAGTTTACTGAGCGCCGTCGGGCTGCCCGAAATGATCACGCATACCCGGGAAGACTATGAAGCGACTGCTATTCGGCTGGCAACGCATCCTGAAATGCTCAGCCACATCAGGTCAAAGCTGCACACGAACCGACTGACTTCGCCACTGTTCAAGGGCCGGCTGTTTGCACGGCATATCGAGGCCGCCTTTTCGGCGATGTACCAGCGTTATCGCAGCGGACTGCCACCGGATCATATTCATATCCGGCCCGATAACGAATGAACTGCCAGACGGGCCTGCCGTGCTGGTCCGCAGGCGAACAGTGCGAGTGCGCAGAATGGCGGCCTTGTGCTTCGGGCGTGCGATAAAATCGGCACGAAAAAATCGCGAATCCCGTTTTTACTTGTTATCTGACCTGACACTCACACCGTGATCGAACATATCAAGAAACTTGCCGGCTCTCGCGTCCTCGTCATTGGCGATGTCATGCTGGACAGTTACTGGCATGGTCCGGCGCTGAGGATCTCGCCCGAAGCACCGGTTCCCGTGGTGAAGATCGACCTGCAGGAAGCGCGGGTAGGCGGTGCCGGCAACGTGGCGCTGAATGCGGCCATGCTGGGGGCGTCCACGCAATTGCTCGGCCTGGCCGGGCAGGATGCGACGGCCGACCAGGTCGAAGCCTTGCTGGGGGCCAGCCGGGTTCGCAGCCGGCTGCAGCGCGTCTCGAACAGCAACACGATCACCAAACTGCGCATCCTGTCGCGCAACCAGCAGCTGATCCGGCTCGATTTTGAAGACCATTTCCCGGAATGGGATGCGGCAGCCCTGCAGGCGGATTTCGCGCAGTGCCTGCCGGACGTCGATGTCGTGATCCTCTCCGACTATGCGAAGGGGGCGTTGCGCCGCTCGCGTGACCTGATCCTTGCAGCCCGTCAGGCGGGAAAAATCGTGATCGTCGATCCGAAGGGCGATGACTTTGAACGCTACCGGGGCGCCAGCCTGATCACACCCAACCTGTCCGAGTTCGAGGCCATCGTCGGCCACTGCCACAGCGAGGCTGAGATCGAGCGCCGCGGGATGGCCCTGCGCGACCAGCTTGAACTCGATGCCATCCTCGTGACGCGCAGCGAAAAAGGCATGACCCTGCTCGAGCGCGGCCAGCCGCCGCTCCACCTGCCGACGCGCACGCAGGACGTCTATGACGTGACCGGTGCCGGCGATACGGTGGTCGCCACACTGGGCGCGGCGCTCGGCGCCGGCATGCCGCTGAAAGAAGCCGTGGCGCTGTCCAATGTGGCGGCGGGCATCGTGGTCGCCAAACTCGGCACGGCAACGGTCACGCCGGCCGAGCTCGAACAGGCGCTGCAGTCGAGCATGAGCGCCGGCCATAACGGCGTGTGCACCGAAGACGAACTGATGACGCGCATCGCCCTCGCGCGCTCGAAGGGTGAACGCATCGTGATGACCAACGGATGCTTCGACATCCTCCATCCCGGCCATATCGACTATCTGGAAAAGGCGCGCGCCTTGGGCGACCGGCTGATCGTCGCCGTCAACGATGACGCATCAGTGCGCCGCCTGAAAGGCGAGACCCGCCCTGTCAACCCGCTGGCCAGTCGCCTGCGCATGCTGTCCGCCCTCGCCTGCGTCGACTGGGTGCTGCCCTTCCATGAAGACACGCCGGAGCGGCTGATTTGCAGACTGCTGCCGGACATTCTCGTCAAGGGCGGCGACTACAGCGAGAACGAAGTCGCCGGCGGCGACTGTGTGCGGGAGGCGGGCGGACAGGTTCGTATCCTCGATTTCGTACCCGGTCATTCGACCACCTCGCTGATCCGCAAGATCCAGGGCAGCGAGCCGACAACGGAAGCAACATGATCATCGTGACTGGCGGTGCCGGCCTCATCGGCAGCAATATCGTTCTGGCGCTCAACCAGCGCGGACGGCATGACATCCTGGTCGTCGACCATCTGAAGAATGGCCGCAAGATGCACAATCTGGCCGACCTCGATATCTGCGACTACATGGACAGGGACGATTTCCTTGCCCGCGTCCGTGAGGGACGCGACTTCGGTCCGGTCGAGGCAGTGTTCCACCTCGGTGCCTGCTCCGCGACCACCGAGTGGGACGGCCAGTTCGTCATGCGTAATAACTTCGAATACTCGAAAGAGCTCCTGCACTGGTGCCAGCAGGCCGGTGCGCAGTATCTGTATGCGTCATCGGCGTCCGTCTACGGACTCGGCGAGCGCGGATTCCGTGAAGACCGCGCGTGCGAGAAGCCGATCAACATGTATGCGTATTCGAAATTCCAGTTCGATCAGTACGTGCGCAGCGTACGTGCGCAGCTGCGCCATCAGGTGGTCGGCTTCCGCTATTTCAATGTGTACGGCCCGCGCGAGGCGCACAAGGGGTCCATGTCCTCCACGCCCTTCCATTTCAACAATCAGGTGCTCGCGACGGGCGCCTGCAAGCTGTTTGAAGGGACCGACGGCTATCCGCATGGCGGACAGCAGCGCGATTTCGTGTTCGTCGAGGACTGCGCCGCAGTCAACCTGTGGTTCATGGATCATCCGGACAAGTCCGGCATTTTCAATCTCGGCACCGGACAGGCGCGGCCCTTCAACGATATCGCGCAGGCCGTGCTGGCCTGGCACAAGCGCCATCGCTCGGTGGAGGGCCACATTGACTATGTGCCTTTCCCCGAGCATCTGAAAGGCGCGTACCAGAGCTATACGCAGGCTGACCTGGGCGCGCTGCGTGACGCAGGCTACGATGGCCGCTTCCATGATGTGACCGAGGGCGTGACGAAGTACCTCGACTGGCTGAACGCCGGCGATGCGTCAAGGCGCCGGGCATCGTGACCGCCGGCGCAGCGGATACCACGCGCGCGCAACGCACGATCTTTCTCGATCGCGATGGTGTCATCAACCTCGACAAGGCCTATGTCCATCGCTGGGAAGATTTTGAATTCGTGCCGCAGGCGCTCAGCGCGATGCGCGTTCTGGTGCAGGCCGGATTTCATATTGTCGTCATTACGAACCAGTCCGGCATTGCCCGGGGCATGTTCACCGAGCAGCAGTATGCCGCGCTGACGGCACAGATGCGCGAGCATCTGTCTGCAGAGGGCATCCCCTTGCTCGATGTGCTCCATTGCCCCCACCACCCCGAAGGCAAGGTCAAGCGATACGCGATCGAATGCCAGTGCCGCAAGCCCGCGCCCGGCCTGCTGCTGCAGGCGGCAGAGCGGCATGGCATCGACCTGTCGCAGGCTATCCTCGTCGGCGACAAGCCGTCTGATATTTTTGCCGGAAGAAATGCAGGCGTCCGCAGCGCTTATCTGGTGCAGTCGGACAATCGGGAAAACGTAGCCAGCCTGACGGCTGCCGATGCCACGTTTGATGACCTGTATGCGTGTGTACTGTGGCTGTTGGGACAGAAATCCAACCAGTCCTGTTGAGCGTGTTTACCGCAGATAGCGGCGCCAATGTCTCGCGTCGCCGGAAGCCGTCCCTGATGTCATCGCCCCTTACTCACACGGAACACTTTGACGCAAACCGATGCATTGCTCTCGCTGCATACCTCCATCAACCAGGCCGAAGCCACCAGAGACATCTACACCCATCTGGGCATTTTTCTGGCGGATTAGATTGCGCGGAAAGTCGAACTTCCCAGGAAGCCTGGCACCGGATATTCCGGGTTTTTATGAGGATGAGGGTGACTTCCATGCAGCGATGAAATGCTATGGGGCTTGCAGCCTCATAGCGGCGACAACCGATCAGTTCGGCTCAGACACCCGGCCGGACGGACTGCTCATGCATTACGCGCTGCTGGTTGATGACACCCGGGGTGCATCGCAATTTTTCGGCATTGATACAGGCAAGGTCATGGTTGGCGACACGCCCCGGGCCATGTCCCTGTTTGATATTGACTCCCGGACCCGGATTCTTGTTCTTCGCTTTCTCCGGCATTCCACATCCTCAATATTTCGCATACCAATAAAAAATGGAGAGGGCATTGCTGCCCCCTCCATAAGACTACACGACTAGGTCAATCAGGCTACCGATTGGAACT
>JACCDS011064152.1_pt1 | contig 19846 bp, 17 predicted proteins | sample 7446441 | NCBI WGS metagenome assembly JACCDS01 (sample SAMN15323445, study PRJNA562643) | freshwater metagenome | isolation source: river surface water | place: USA:Blue River Watershed | collected 2017-08-17
AGATACGGAAAACCGCGGCACTGAAGTTCATTTCCTGGCCGATCCGGAAATTTTCGGGACGGTGGAATTCCATTATGAAATTCTGGCCAAGCGCTTGCGTGAATTGTCGTTCCTGAATAACGGGGTGCGTGTCCGTCTGGTGGATCAACGCACTGGCAAGGAAGAAGACTTCGCGTTTTCGGGCGGTGTGAAGGGTTTTGTTGATTACATCAACAAGAACAAAACCGTGCTGCATCCCAATGTGTTCTACTCAACGGGTGAAAGCAAGGTGGGTGAAGCCACGATCTCCGTTGAAGTCGCCATGCAATGGAACGATTCCTATGCTGAAAACGTGCTGTGCTTTACGAACAATATTCCGCAGTCGGATGGTGGTACGCACCTGACTGGTTTGCGTACGGCAATGACACGTGTCATCAACAAGTACATTGAAGAGAACGATATCGCGAAAAAAGCGAAAGTCGATATCACCGGTGATGATATGCGCGAAGGTCTGACCTGCGTGCTGTCGGTAAAGATGCCTGATCCGAAGTTTGCCTCACAGACCAAGATGAAGCTGGTGTCGTCAGAAGCTCGTCCGGCAGTGGAAGAAGTGGTTGCCCAGAAGCTGGCGGATTTTCTGCTGGAGCGTCCGGCGGATGCCAAGGTGATTACCGGTAAAATCGTTGAAGCGGCCCGTGCTCGTGACGCTGCCCGTAAGGCACGTGAAATGACACGCCGTAAGAGTGTGCTTGATGGTGTGGGTTTGCCCGGTAAACTGGCTGATTGCCAAGAAAAAGATCCGAGCAAGTGCGAACTTTACCTGGTGGAGGGTGACTCCGCCGGCGGTTCGGCCAAACAGGGCCGTGATCGTAAGTTCCAGGCGATTCTGCCGCTGAAGGGGAAAATCCTGAATGTGGAAAAAGCCCGTTTCGACAAGCTGATCGCCTCGCAGGAAATCGCCACACTGATTACCGCCCTGGGTACCGGCATCGGCAAAGATGAATATAAACCGGAAAAACTGCGTTATCACCGCATCATCATCATGACCGATGCGGACGTTGATGGTGCCCACATCCGTACCCTGCTGTTGACCTTCTTCTATCGTCAGATGCCCGAACTGGTTGAGCGTGGTCACATCTATATCGCCCAGCCGCCGTTATACAAGGTCAAACACGGTAAAACCGAGCGTTATCTCAAGGATGACCACGAATATCATCAGTTCCTGCTGCAGATGGCGTTGGATGAAGCCAAATTACAGCCGGCTAAGGGCCAGGCCATTGAAGGTGAGGCACTCGGCGATCTGGCACGCAGCTTCCTGCTGTCTGAAGCCATTATTGATCGTTTGTCCTATCTGATTCACCCGGAAGTACTGCATACCTTGGTGAACGACAACCTGCACATTGACCTGAGTGACGAAAAGGCCGCTCAGAGCGCCGCAAATGCATTGACTAAGGCCATGGGGTCAGGACCCGTCCGTGCGTCGCATGAGAAGCCTCTGGAGATCGTTCCTGCCTATGATGCGAATCGTGAAAGCTGGGTGCTCCGACTGGAGCGCTGGCACCATGGTAATTTGAAACTGGGCCTCATTGATCAGGATTTCCTGGCGTCAGGCGATTACACTCAGCTGCGGAAGACAGCAGAATTGCTGGCGGACCTGACCCATGGTGGCGCAGTGATCCATCGTGGTGAAAAGCAAAGTGCGGTGTCGCGCTTCAGTGAAGCCATGCAGTGGCTGTTTAACGAAGTGGAACGTGGCATCGGTAAGCAGCGCTATAAAGGTCTGGGTGAAATGAACCCCGAGCAGCTATGGGAAACTACCATGGACCCGACGGTTCGTCGTCTGCTCAAGGTTCAGATTGAAGATGCCATCGGCGCTGACCAGATCTTCTCGACCCTCATGGGTGAGCTGGTTGAACCGCGTCGTGCGTTTATTGAAACCAACGCGTTGACCGCCCGTAACATTGATGCGTAATTGGTCTTGAAACCGCTGAACGGCTCGCTGCGGCGGGCCGTTTCTTTTTATAGTGACAATATAGCCACGTTCGAAGCAGTAGCCCGCGCGTTCGGAGAAGTTAATCGGTATGACCAAAAAAACTAATAAAAACAACACGTTGGAGCGATTGCTTCATAGTCAGGGGTTCGGATCCCGAAAAATGTGCCGGCATTTGATTCGTATCGGGGCGGTGCGCGTGAATGATGTTTTGGTGGATGATGCCGATACGGTGCTTGAGACTGAGGGGCTGGTTTTCTCCGTGGAAGGGTTTGAGCGCGCATGGCCGTTTTGTGAAAAGGCCTATTTGCTGCTTCATAAGCCCACGGGTTACGAGTGCTCGCGGGCACCCAAACATCATCCCAGTATTCTCTCGCTCTTACCGGACCCGTTGCGTGAGCGTGATGTGCAACCGGTTGGCCGGCTGGATGTTGAAACGACCGGACTTTTACTCTTGACCGATGATGGCCAGTGTATTCACGTGTTGACCTCGCCCAAGCATGCGGTACCCAAAGTGTATCGGGCAACACTCGCCGAGCCGGCGGCAGCATCGCTATGTGAAAAACTCATGGCCGGTGTACTGCTCAAGGATGAGGCAGAAACCATCGCAGCCGATGCTTGCCGGTTGATTTCGCCAACGCTTCTGGAAATGACGATTAGCCAGGGCAAGTATCATCAGGTCCGCCGGATGATTGCGGCGGCCGGTAATCATGTCGATGCACTGGAAAGAGTCGCCATCGGTGAGTTGCTGCTGCCGGATGGCCTGGCACCCGGAGAATGGCAATGGCTCGATGCTGAGCAGATGCGCCTAGCCGGTTGGTCTCCCAAATAATGAATCGTGTTTCACGTGAAACAAATTGAGCGGTTGTAAAATAAGCTGATAAGAATGTTTCACGTGGAACAACTTGCTATCAAAGACGTCAGAGGAAACCCATGGCAACAATGACGCTGACAGAAATGCGCTATATCAGTGCGTTAGATAAAACACGCCACTTTGGTAAGGCCGCCGACTATTGTCACGTGAGTCAACCCACGCTTTCAGTGGCCATTAAGAAAGTTGAACAGCAGATAGGGGCGCCCTTGTTTGAACGTGGAGCGTCCGAAATTAGAACGACGCCGCTGGGTGAGCTGATTGTTGCCCAAATTAAACGTGTGCTGGATGAAACCCTAAGACTGGAAGAGATTGCCACCCAAAGCCGGGATCCGCTAAAGGGACCGCTGCGCGTGGGTGTCATCTACACGATTGCGCCCTATCTGTTGCCATCGCTGATCCCGGTGTTGCACCGCCTGGCACCGGATATGCCCCTGTTCTTACGGGAAGACTTTACGGGCAACCTGATTCCCATGCTGAAAGATGGTGAGCTTGATGTCCTGGTGCTGGCATTGCCGGTGGATATGCCCGGCATCGTGACGCAGAAGGTTTACGAAGAACCGTTCCGCGTCGTCGTGCCGTCTACGCATGGATGGGCTACGCGAACACAGGTTAATCCGGAAGAGCTGGACGGAGAACAATTGCTTTTGTTAGGCAGTGGCAACTGCTTCAGAGATCAAGTGCTAGAAGCTTGTCCGAGGTTGCAGCCTGCCGAAGGGCTGGCAGGGTCGATGGAAGGAAGCTCACTGGAGACGATTCGCCATATGGTCGCCAGCGGCGCTGGCATTGCCGTAATGCCGAGCTCTGCTGCCGATCCGCTGGTTGGCAAGGAACCCATGGTTAAAGTGCTGCCGTTTAGTGCTGACAGCACGAAGACGGCTGATAAAAAGCACGCAGCCACTGCTGCCAGAACGGTGGGTTTGGCTTGGCGCGCGACTTTCCCAAGGCCTAAAGCCATTGATGCCGTTCGTCAGGCCATTCTGTCTTGCGAATTACCGGGTGCGCGGACAACGAAATAAGGCGACAGATGTTTCACGTGAAACATGACATCGCAAACTAGGCATCAAGGCAGGCGCGCAAGCGCATGATGAGTGCTGCGCGATCTATTACCGGTTTATTGGGCCACGCCCGTTTCTGGTTTGCCCAAATCGGATCGGGAAAATGTGAGTCGTCGCTCCAGCGGGGGACCACATGCCAGTGTACGTGTGGTACGACATTGCCTAAGCTCGCCAGATTAATTTTCGTCGGTGCCATGAGATCCCTTAGAGCGGACTCGGTGACGCATACAGCCATCATCAGTGCGGAACGTTGTTCAATGGGCAGGTCGGTCATCTCTGCGGCGTGGTGGTTCAGTATGATACGGCAGAATCCCGGCCACGCTGGATCGTTGACCAGAATTATTCTATATAAATCAGCGGCATACAAAATGTCTTCGTCTACGGCGCGACAAAGCGGGCAGGTTGATGTCATGGTATGGGGCAGCCTATTTAAATCGCTCGTAGCGAAGGTGTTTTGAGGCGGATTTCCCCGGGGTTAAGGCTGGCGAGATGAGATTTTCAGCACGCGTTGCTCTAATCGGGCGACATCATTGCGCAGTTGATCGACGTCGGCAACAAATTGCCGGATCTCCGGGTTGGGCACAATAACCGATTGGCCTTCTGCCACATGCTCGCTGAACTGATCTTTTAAGCGCATCACCAGTTGCTCGGCGCTCTGTTTGAGCGCGCGCATCGTGGTCATCGCGCGATGCGCGGCGATGTCGCCGACTTTTGAAGCGAGGAAAGCTTCAGGGTCGGGCCGAATCTGATCCATCACTTCGTTCAGCGTGTTCGCTAATTCGACATTGCCACGAATTTTTGCGGCCTTGATCACGCCTTTTCGGCCATGGCTAACGAGTAGTGCAGCAGCGTTTGCCGGAAGTTCGATGGATAACGTGGGTTCGTCTTGACCGAAAACCTGGTGCGCTGCGAGCAGCCCATCCGGTTCAATGCTGTAGCGAAGTAGTGTGCGATCCGCCAGCGTGATGCGCAGCGAAGCACCGGCAAAACCGGCAAGCTGTCCTGCCGCCCACGGATCGTCCCGTAGGGCACGATTGATGACCGGCAGTGACAGGCTGTGCAGCATGGTTCTAGAATTTTTCGCCGATGTGCAGGGCTACCACGCCGCCGGTCAGGTTGTGATATTGAACCCGATCAAAACCGACCTGCGCCATCATGGTTTTGAGTGTTTCCTGATCTGGGTGCATGCGAATCGATTCTGCAAGATAACGGTAGCTGTCTGCATCTTGGGCGACGATCTGCCCAACTTGCGGGATAATCTTGAAAGAATAGAAATCGTAAATCGGCGCCAGCAGCGGTGTGACCTTGGAGAATTCGAGCACCATCAATTTGCCGCCCGGTTTCAGCACCCGGCGCATTTCTGCGAGCGCGCCATCCTTATGCGTCATATTGCGCAGACCAAAAGCCACGGTCACGATGTCAAAGTAGCCGTCGGGAAACGGTAGCTTTTCTGCATCGCATTGGGCCGTCTTCACGACGGTGCCGTTGTTCAGCAGACGGTCGCGGCCGCAGGTCAACATGGCGTTGTTGATATCCGTGAGCCAGACTTCGCCGCTCGGACCGACTTTCTTGCTGAAGGCTTTGGCCAGGTCACCGGTGCCCCCGGCGATATCCAGCACTTTCATACCCGGACGTACACCACTGCGACCGATGGTAAAAACTTTCCAGAGACGGTGCAGGCCACCGGACATCAGATCGTTCATGATGTCGTACTTGGTGGCGACTGAATCGAAGACCTGGCGGACGCGGCCAGCCTTTTCTCGTTCGTCGACCGTTTCATAACCGAAGTGGGTGGTGTTGTTCGGGTGTGTCACATTAAACCTTGCGCTGATGGCCGGCTTGAGCAAGCCGCTGTAGATAACTCTGCCAGAGTTGGTCATGATTTCTGGCGAATTCGTTGAGGATGTCCCAAGAGTATAGACCGCTGTCGTGGCCATCCGAAAACAGTAGTTTAACGGCGTAGTTGCCTACGGGGGTAATCCCCGTGATACGAATGTCTTCCTTGCCGATCTGCAGCACCTCATTGCCGACACCGTGACCACGGACTTCGGCGGATGGCGAGTGGACACGTAAAAATTCGGCGCTCAGCACCACTTCACCGAGATCTGGGTAAGTCAGAAGCAGGGTCTGGCCTCCGGAACGCAGGCGCAGCTCGTCCGGAATCGGGGTGGTGTTCTGTAGTCCGGCCATTATTCCTTGGCTTTGGCGGCTTTTTTCGCTGCCGGTTTTTTGGCCGCTGCTTTTTTGGCAGGGGCTTTAGCCGCTTTCTTGGCAGCAGGTTTTTTCGCGGGTGTTGTCTCTTCGACGATATCGGACGATTTGCCGGCGGCCTTTTTAGCGGCGGTCTTGGTTGCGCCGGTTTTCACGGGGCGCGGCTCGAATTCGAAGCCGACTTTGCCTTCTTTATCCAGCGCCAGGAAGGCCGAGAACTTACGGCGTGTGCGGGCTGAGACGAACTCCTTGAGCAGGTCGGTCTTGCCGGCCGTGAGCAGTTTGGACATCTGCTCGGCATCAATCGGCTGCTGCAGAATGATTTGACCCGAGCGGAAGGTACAGCTCTTCTCGGGTCCGACAGACTTTTCGCAAACGTACGAGGTCACGTAAGGGTAAACGCTCGCCGCACATTTGGGGCATTTGCCAACGGCGGTCACGCCACTAAAGTCCACGGGCTCCGTGGAGGCATCATCCGATTGGCCGAAATCAAAGGCCGGTTGGTGTTCGTCGTTGAGTTTAATCAGTGCGGCAAACGGGCGGCCCATCTTGTTGCGAAAGCCGTTGAGCGGGCCGACCTGACGTTCCTTGATCAGTGTTTCGATCTCAGCCGCTTCAAACTGGCGGCCGGCAACGGTTTTCCACAGCCCATACTCGCAGCTGCCGCACTGGAACTTCTTGTAGGTTTCTTTCATGACACCGCCGCACTTGGGGCAAGGCGTTGTCAGCCTGCCGAAGTCGCCGGGGATGGTGTCGTGCTCGAAGTTTTTGGCCTTGGCGACCATGTCTTCGGTCATCTGGGCAATTTCGGCCATGAACTGTTTGCGCGACAGTTCGCCGCGCTCCATGCTGCCCAGTTTGGATTCCCATTCGCCGGTCAGTTCCGGTGACGTGAGTGCCGTGACGCCCAGGCCTTCGAGCAGTGTCATCAGGTTGAAGGCCTTGGCCATCGGGATCAGTTCGCGGCCTTCGCGTAGCAGGTATTGCTCGGCGAGTAGGCCTTCAATGATCTGGGCGCGCGTCGCCGGTGTGCCCAGGCCGCGGCCGGCCATGGCGGCGCGGAGTTCATCATCATCAATACGCTTACCGGCGCTTTCCATGGCGGAGAGCAGCGTGGCTTCCGAGTAGCGTGCCGGCGGGCGGGTGGCCGAGGCCTTCAGGCGCACATCTTCGGTCTTGACCGATTCGCCGTCGGTGACTGCCGGGAGGTTGGTCTCTTCGTCGCTTTCTTCCTTACCGTAAACGGTGAGCCAGCCCTTCTTGACCAGGACCTTGCCCTCGGTTTTGAAGGGGTGCTTGCCAACGCGCGTAATGCGGGTGGTTACCAGGTATTCGGCTGCCGGATAGAAGACTGAGAGGAAGCGGCGCACGACGAAGTCGTAGAGCTTGGCTTCGACTTCGGACAGGCTCTTGGGCACCGTGCCGGTCGGGATGATGGCAAAGTGATCGGAGATCTTCGTGTTGTTGAAGATGCGTTTGTTTGGTTTGACCCAGCCTTCTTTAACGATTTCGTTGGCGAATGGTGCGTAGAGATCGGGCAGGCCGGCCAGTACATTGTGCACGGTGGGCAAATAATCTTCCGGCAGCGCGCGCGAATCGGTTCGCGGGTAGGTTAGAACTTTGTGGCGCTCGTAGAGCGCCTGAGCGATCGACAGCGTGGTTTTGGCAGAAAAGCCAAAGCGCGTGTTCGCTTCACGTTGTAGGCTTGTTAGATCAAAAAGCAGCGGAGATAGACGATTTTCTGGCTTGGCGGTGTCAGTAACGATGCCGGGTTTTCCCAGACATTCGCTGCGTATCGCTTCAGCTTCCGGTTCTTTCCAGAGTCGTTCGGCACGCGCATGTTCATCCTCGCCTTTCTTGAAAGTTTCGTCGAACCAACGGCCGGTGTAAGTGCCGCCGGCGGCTTCGAATTCACCTTCGACTTCCCAGTAGTTGCGGGGCACGAAGGCGCGGATTTCTTTTTCGCGCTCGACGACCAGCGATAGCGTCGGTGTCTGTACGCGGCCAACGGTGGTCAGATGGAAGCCACCGGTCTTCGAGTTGAAGGCGGTCATGGCGCGAGTACCGTTAATGCCGACCAGCCAGTCTGATTCCGAGCGGCAGACGGCGGCGTCGCCCAGGCCCTGCATCTCGGCGCCATCGCGTAAATGCTTGAAGCCATCCTGGATGGCGTCTTTGGTCATGGATTGCAGCCACAGGCGCTGCACGGGCACTTTGGCCTTGGCGTACTGGGCGATGTAATTGAAGATCAGTTCGCCCTCGCGGCCCGCGTCACAGGCGTTGATGAGGCCGTCGATGTCCTTACGGCGCAGCAGCTTTTGCAGTACTTTCAGGCGGGGTGCCGACTTTTCGATAGGTTGCAGGTCGAAATGCGGCGGGATCACGGGCAGATGGGCAAACGTCCACTTGCCGCGTTTGACTTCGAATTCTTCCGGGCAGATCAGTGCCAGCAGATGGCCCACGGCCGACGACAAGACGTAATCGTCACTTTCATAATAGTCGTCGTGTTTGGTAAAGCCGCCGAGTGCTTTGGAAATATCCAGAGCGACTGAAGGTTTCTCGGCAATGATCAGCTTTTTTCCCATGAGGTGGTTCTCGTAAGTAACCGGCGCATCATAGGAGGGCTTGCCGGGATTGGCAAGCCGGGCACCCGGATGACGGATTTAGTTGTAGATCGGGTTGGCGTCGTCGAGCAGGGTTTCGACGAGTAGTCCGTCAATCGCCTGGTTGCGACTCCAGAGCACCATCAGGACGATGATTTTGAAGTGTTCGAGGCTCAGATCCTCCATGGCCATCGCCCGGTCAATGATCAGTTCGCGCAGGTCGGCCGGTACGGCATTCTGGTTTTCGAGAGCAAACAAATAGGCCAGACAGTCGTGACCCAGATGCTCATATTCGCGGTCTGAGAAGATGCGGACTGAATGGGCAGAGGGGGCGCTGATTGCCCGATAGCGTTCACCGCTCAGGCCCGCCAGCCAACCGAAGGCCTGGTCAATTTCCTCACGCTCAAAGCCGGCCTCCATCAGGGTCTCTGAAAGCGGTGAGCCATCGGCCGTGGTTTGTGGGTCGCCGGCGCCAAGTTCTTCGAAGTGTTCGAACAGGTACACAAGAATATCGAGCATGGAGCAACCTATGGCTTGGAATCGAATCAATCGACAATCTGGCACAGTGCGGTATTTAACTGCGGATCAGCCTTTGATAGCGGCCACCCGGCAGGTTGGTAACGACACCCTCCAGACTGAGTTCGGTCAGCATCGCAAGAACCGCGTCGGTCGTCAACCCGCTACGGCTAATTAATTGATCCAGCGTGCACGGATCATGCCCCAATGCAGCCAGCAGAGGTTGGTGTGCCGGGTTGACGGGTGCTGTTGGTTGCGTTGCCATGGGTTGCGGGGCATGCTGGGGACGGAGCTCTTCAAGAATGTCCTGTGCACACTCCACCAGTTTGGCGCCCTGTTTGATGAGCGCGTGACAGCCTTTATATTGGGGGGCATGAATTGAGCCCGGAATGGCGAAGAGATCCCGTCCCAGTTCTCCGGCCAGCCGTGCCGTAATAAGTGAACCAGACGCGGGTGCGGCTTCAACGACCAGACAGGCCTGCGATAAGCCGGCGATGAGGCGGTTGCGGCGGGGAAAGTTGCTGGCGGCGGCGACGGTACCCAGCGGAAATTCGGAAATAATGCAGCCCTGACCGGTAATCAGATGCGCCAGCTTTTTGTTGCGGGCCGGATAGACACGGTCGATACCTGTGCCAATGATGGCGATGGTGCCGCTCGGTGCATCACTACGCGTGTTGGAAAGTAAGGCGCCCTCATGGGCGGCGGCATCGATACCTAACGCCAGACCGCTGATGATCGTGAAACCGGCATCGGCCAGTACGCGTGAGAAGGCCCGCGCGTTTTCCATACCCTGGGGGGTTGCGTTGCGACTGCCCACAACACCAATGGCCGGGCGGTTCAGAAAGCCAGGGTCGCCGTTGACATAGAACAGGCAAGGGGGATCACTGGATTCCAGTAGCCGCTGCGGGTAGTGCGCATCAGCCAGGGTGATGATGTGATGCCCTGCTTCCTGAGACCAAGCCAAGGTGCGGGCAATGAGGGCTTGCTGGATGTCATTCTGCAAACCGTCAAATAGGCTCTGGGCAGGCTTGATGCCAATGACACCGGCCACGGCGCTGAGCCCGGCCGAGAAAATCGCGGACGGTTGGCCGAAGGCCCGCAGCAGTTGCTGTTGGGTGCGCGGACCAATACCGGAAGGCAGCGTCAGATTCAGCCAGTGTGTGAGCTCGTCTGGTGCTAGGTAGGAAGAAGCTGGGTTCATAAATAAGGCCTTAGCGCTTGAATGGCGCGTTGATGCGAATGAGATCGCCAGGTTGGACCGCCTGCGAGAGTGCGTGAATCTGCACAATGGCGGCATTGTCGTAGGCGGTGACAACGCGACCGTCGGCCACTCGGTGCCCAGGCGTTTTCTCACGGCTGATGGCGGGATTATCCTCGAAGACACTGTTGCTATCGTTTTTCGGGTCTTCAACGGCCTGGTCGAGTTTACGACCAAAGGTCGTGGCCGCTGGCCGCCAGAGGCTCACCGGGCGGCCTTCGCCCAGCCCGGCCTGGCAGCCGCCCGAGATGACGACCAGCTCGCCCCGTGTGGCCATCAGGTCCATGTGGCTGGCCAAGGCGATGACTTCGGATGCTGGGGGCGGTGATATTGCAGCAGCAGCGCAGTGATCTGCGGTCCGATGTACGGCTTTGACCTCGGCCCGGGTCATGACGCTGTCGCCGCGCATGGTTTCCTGATACAGCACATCAAGCCGCATCCAGTCAGTATTGGTTGAAACGGGTTCAGCAATTTCGCGGATACGTGCGGCCTCGCTCAGCGTATGGCCCTGGGCGACCGGGATGGCCAGCACACCCAGGATTTTGCCATCGGGCGAGCGCAGCCGTAGGCCCTGTCGGATCACGGTGAGCGGTGTGTTGGGCGACAGTGGATCAGAAGCTTTGCCAAGCTGGATGTGGATAAGACTGTGGGTGTCCATCATCTGCTGATTCAGCGTGGTTCCCGTGATCCGGGGCAGTGTGACGAAGGTGGCTTCCGGCACAATCAATGGTAATGGCGGGGCCGCCTGAACAAACGCCGATAAACCACACAGCCCAAACAGGGTGAGCACGATCAGAACAAGCCGGTTGAATTTGAGACCCATCGCTATAATATTGACCTGAAAGCGCTGACCGACGTGGTGGCGCATGACAAGCATAAATCAATTTCCACATCTGCAACGTAGATGTGTGCCACTCAGAGATGACGCATGGCCCTGCTCCCGATTCTGCGATTTCCCGATGAACGCCTGCGCACCGTCGCTAAGCCGGTGACCGTATTTGATGCCGCTTTGCGCCAGCTGGTGGCGGATATGGCCGAAACCATGTACGAGGCGCCGGGCATCGGCCTGGCCGCTACCCAGGTTAATGTGCACCAGCGCGTTGTGGTCATTGATGTATCGGAAGACCAGAAAGCGCTACAGGTCTTTATTAATCCGGTGATTGAGTCCACCAGCGGCATGCAGACCTATGAAGAAGGCTGTCTCTCGGTGCCCGGCATTTACGATAAGGTGGATCGCCCCTCTGATGTGCGGGTGCGCTATCAGGACCTGGAGGGCAAAGCGCAGGTCCTGGCCACGGGTGATTTGCTGGCGATCTGTATCCAGCACGAGATTGATCATCTGAACGGCAAGGTGTTTGTCGATCATCTGTCGCAGCTCAAGCAGACGCGGATCAAGAACAAACTGGCTAAACTGGCCCGGCAGACCGTATGACCTTACGCGTGGGTTTTGCCGGTACCCCGGCCTTTGCCGAGCAGGCTTTGCAGGCGATTCTGACGGCCGGTTTCGAGGTCGCGGTCGTGTTCACGCAACCGGATCGGCCTTCAGGTCGGGGAATGCAACTGACCCCTTCGCCGGTCAAACAGTTGGCGCTGGCGCATCAGATTCCGGTGGAACAACCGGCCTCGTTACGCCCGGAGCCTGCCCAGGCGCGGGTGCGTGACTATCAGCTGGATGTCCTGGTGGTGGTGGCGTATGGATTGATTCTGCCGCAGGCGGTGCTGGAGATGCCGCGCTACGGTTGCCTCAATATCCATGCCTCGCTGTTGCCGCGCTGGCGGGGTGCCGCACCGATTCACCGGGCGATTGAAGCGGGCGATCAGGAAACCGGTGTCTGCATCATGCAGATGGATGCCGGTCTGGATACGGGCGGCGTGGTCGATGCGGCACGCCTATCCATAGAACCGAGCGATACCACTGCGCTGCTCCATGATCGACTGGCCGCCCTGGGGGCCGAACGCATCGTTGCCGTACTCCGAGCACTGGCGTCGGGTACGGTGCTGGTGGCCTCCCCGCAGCCGGAGGCGGGCGTCACCTACGCGCATAAGCTGGAAAAACAGGAGTCCTTGTTGCAACTGGCCCAAAGCGCTGCTGTACTGGATCGACAGATTCGTGCCTATAACCCCTTCCCTGGTGCCGTACTCCATCTGGGTGACAAGCCCATCAAGATTTGGCGTGCCCATGAGGTTGCGGCCGAAGGTGAGCCCGGAGCGGTGCTGGCGGCTGATGCCTCGGGGGTGGTGGTTGCTTGTGGTGAGGGCGCGTTATGTCTCGAGGTGCTGCAGGCATCCGGTGGCAAACGCCTCGCTGCCGCTGATTTTCTGCGCGGGCATCCGATGCCGGTAGGCACTCGCCTCACTTGAAAACCGTGGGTTGCCACCCATCTACATCGCGCTAAGCGTTTATTAAGCTGTGTTCCGCTTTAATGAGCGGCATGTCCAACAACGTTTCTGCATCGAGGAGCGGGCATCATGGGTAACTGGTTTAAAACGACAATTCTGTTTGCCGCCATTCTGGCGCTGTTCATGATGATCGGTGGCCTGATTGGTGGCCGCGAAGGCATGCTGATGGCGCTGCTGATCGGCGGTGGCATGAACTTTTTTGCCTACTGGTTTTCAGACAAGATGGTGCTGCGCATGTATAACGCGCAGCCGGTCGATGAGACCTCCTCGCCTTATCTGTACAACATGGTCCATGAGCTGGCTGGACGTGCCGGCTTGCCGATGCCCCGTGTTTACCTGATTGATGAAGCGCAACCCAATGCCTTTGCGACAGGCCGTAATCCAGAAAACGCGGCCGTGGCTGCCACCACAGGCATTGTCAGTCTACTCAGCGAGCGTGAGTTACGTGGGGTGATGGCGCATGAACTGGCGCATGTGAAACATCGCGATATTCTGACCTCCACCATTGCCGCCACGCTGGCCGGTGCCATTTCTGCGCTGGCCAATTTCGCCATGTTTTTTGGCGGCCGCGATGAAGAAGGTCGGCCCGCTAATGCCGTGGTCAGTATTATTGTGGCGATCATTGCACCGCTTGCCGCCGCATTGATCCAGATGGCCATTTCTCGGGCGCGTGAATTTGAAGCAGATCGTGGTGGGGCTGAAATCAGTGGTGATCCGCTGGCACTGGCCAGTGCGCTGGGCAAAATTGATGCCTATGCCCGTGGTATTCCGTTTCCGACGGCTGAAGCGCACCCTGCCACAGCACAGATGATGATTATGAATCCGCTGGCTGGCGGCGGTATCGATACCTTGTTCTCGACACACCCGAAAACCGCCGAGCGCATTGCCCGTTTAGAGGCGATGGCTCGCAGCTAAAGTTACTCCCGGAGTGCCTGAGTCACCACCTGCGCCAGGCGTCGGGCGGCCAGCGCCAGGCGGGCGCGCGTGATATCTCGGCCCTCCAGCCAGTAGTCCTGGCGGATGATAAAGGAGCCGGGGACCTCGTCATTGGGGATCAACCCCGTATAGACCTGATCACGGGCAATCACAAAGGATTCTTCGATCCACAGGCGCGGTTGCGTGGAAATGTCCGAGCCAGAAATCTGCGCTGCCTGGCGAGTCAGTCGATTGACCTCGCTGTCAAAACGGCTGCTGCCAGGTCGGGCATGGCCGGGGAGTTCATCCCACCAGCGGTGCAGGCTTAACGGGTCCGGCGGGCGACGCCCGGCGTCGACCACGATGACCGTGTTGCCTCCTGCATCAAGCTGGCCTGGCCGCAGGGGGTCAGCACGGCTGGCCGTATGTAGTGGTTGATGAGCATCCGCGATCAGATGGCTGACCCAGGCCAGCGCCACGGCGCGAACCTCGGCGGGTTGTGCGGGGTTGGCCAGTAAGCGCAGTTGTTCGTCCAGTGTCTGTTCCAGGAGCCCGTGCACGGGTTGCTGCTGGAATGGCAATGCCACATTGCGATCCGCAAAATGCCAGCGTCGCGTCGATTGACCGCTACGGGCACGCTCGATCCACTGGCGCGTGTTTGCCGGAGGGGCGAGGTTCTCGCTGCTGTCGGATTGATCCCGTAATTCGTCGGGCCAGAGCGCCGCAGCCATCCAGGCGGGCTCTCCGGTGAGATCACGCGTATTCGGTATGACCCGCTGTCGTGCCAGTAAATCACTCACCCGTTGTTGGATTGCCGGGCTGAGGTTTGACCAGGCAACGGCAATTACCTCGCGGTGTCCGGTGGTATTCCAGGCCCAGCTTGGCAGGCTGAACAGGCAGAGAGCTCCGATAAGGCACCGTAGGCATATCTGCCGAAAGCGGCGAACGAAACTGAATGGAAGATAGCGCGGCCTCATGCGCAGATTATGCCTCTAGTTGGTGTTGTAAACATGCTACACTCAAAACAATAATGAACCGCTCATCAACGACCTTACGCCTGCCCAAAACTCCGGCCCGTCAGCGGGACCGTGCATCGGGTTCTTCGCCAACGCGTCACCCAGCGCCGCGTCCGGCGCCTCGGGCACCCAAGACGCTGGCCCCGGATTCGCTGGCCTGGGCCATGCAGACCGCCGCCGCTTGTGTCACGGAGGTGATTGCATTTGGGCGCAGCCTGACGGTGGTCTTGAGCGAGTTGCGGCAGCGGGATCTGCCGCCTAATGCCGTGCGGGCGCAAGCCATCGATCTGGCCTATGCGACATTACGTCGTTATCGTCGTGCCGATGTCGAGCTATCGGTCCTGCTGGATCGACCTACGGCAGAAGATGAGCTGCGTAATTTGCTGCGCGTGGCGCTGTGCTGGCTGGAGATGCATCCTGATCGGGCGCACGTGGGGGTGGATCAGGCGGTGGAAGCGGCCGCAATGCTGTCCGGTGGGCGTTACCGTGGATTTGTGAATGCCATTTTGCGGCGGGCACTGCGTGAGCGTGCCAGCCTGGATCAAACAATTGCGTGTGATGCTGAAGCGACCTGGCAACATCCGCAATGGTGGTTGAATCGCCTGCAGGAAGATTGGCCGGAGCAATGGCAGGCCATTGCCGCGGGCGGAAATCGCAAACCGCCCATGGGGCTGCGCGTCAATTCGCTGGTGACAACGCCCGACACCTATGCTGCGCAATTAGCGGCGGCGGAGATTGCGTTACAAGACCGGATGCCGGAGGATGGCCCGGATGCCTTGCTGCTGGCGCAGCCTCGGCCGGCCGAAACGTTGCCGGGTTTTGCGGCAGGACTGGTATCAATACAGGACATCGGCGCGCAGCAGGCGGCGCGACTGCTCAATGTACAACCGGGGATGCGGGTACTGGATGCCTGTGCCGCACCGGGCGGCAAAGCCGTGCATCTGCTGCAATCGGCGGCGATTTCTTTGACCGCGGTGGAGGTAGATCGTGAGCGCTGTGCTGCGTTGACACGGGCGCTCGATCCTGCACGCTTTCCACCTGATCGGGCCGTTCAGATCATTTGTGCCGATGCTGCGGAACCGGTAGCGAGCTGGGCTAAGCGCCCTTTTGATGCCATTTTGCTGGATGCGCCTTGTTCCGGTTCCGGTGTGGCCGGTCGGCACCCGGATGCCAAGTGGTTGCGCCGCGATGAAGACATTTATGCGCTGGCCCGCACACAGAAACGGCTATTGAAAGCCATGTGGTCGTTACTCAAACCGGGTGGGCGGTTGCTCTACGGTACCTGCTCGGTGTTTGCGCTGGAAAACCAGCAACAGATTGCCCGTTTTCTCGAACAGCATCCGGACGCCCAGTTGGTGTTGCAACAGCACTTGTTGCCCGATGCGCGTCATGATGGGTTCTTTTATGCCTTGCTGAGCAAGCACGCAACATGACGACCCGGCGCCACTTCCTACGGATGGGGTGCCTGACTGTGCTCGGGTTGATGTGGCCTATGGCGAGCGCGCAGGCGGGCGCTGATATCCGCCAAGTGACTTTAAGTGTCAGCGAAGACACGATGGTGCTGACAGGGACTTTTGGCTTACAGCTCTCTCCGGCGCTCACGGATGCCGTCAACCACGGCATTCCGTTGGTCTTCCAGATTGAGAGCCAAATAAGACGCCCGCGCTGGTATTGGGTGGATGAAGCGCTCTTTACCGCCCATGCTGATCGTCGTCTGACTTATAACGCGCTTGTCAGAAATTACCGGGTCAGCGAGGGCCAGGACGGGCGCAACTTTCAGAATCTGTCGGATGCGCTTGATTACGTGGCCCGCCCGGTGAGCTGGATAGTGCCCGCGGGCCGTCTGCGCAGTGGTGAGCCGGTGGAGACACTGGTGCGTTTTCGCCTGGATCCGGCTTTCTTGCCCAAACCTTTTCAGGTCGTGTCCTTTGGTGATCGCGATTGGCGGCTGGACAGCGACTGGCGAACATTCCGCCTGACGGTGCCGGCCATCAGCGCAACGGGAGGCAGGTAATGCGTCTGGCCATGTTCATCATGACGCTGGTTTCCGTGGCGCTGCTGTTTCTGCTGACGCAGGCGGCATCGAATACGGATTTTTTCGCACGGCATTATGGCTGGCTGGTTGGCCTGAATATTCTGCTCGGCATGGCCATGGTGCTGGTGATCGGACGGCAGCTGTTCCGCTTGTGGCGGGATCACCGACAGCAGGTTTTTGGTGCCCGCCTGAAGTTCCGTTTGATGCTGATGCTGGCGATTATGGCACTGGTGCCGGGTGCGCTGATTTATGCTGTTTCGGTGCAGTTTGTGACCCGCAGTATCGAAAGCTGGTTTGACGTGCGTGTGGAACAGGCGTTGGAGGCCGGGTTGAACCTGGGGCGCGATGCACTGGATGGCGTGACCGTGGGGTTGGTATCAACCACGCGTGATGCGGCACTGGCGATTGCCCAGCGGGAGCCGGCGCAGGCGCCGCCCGTGCTGAGCAAGTTGAAGCAGGTGACCGGTGCGCAGTCCACAACCTTGCTTCAGGTTAGCGGTAACCGGATCGATGTGCTGGCGACCACACAGGCTCGTGGTGAATCACCCGTATTACCGTTACCCGGCCAGGTGGCCGAAGCCCGTAAAAACGGGGCATTCTCCGTGATTGAGGCCGATGGCACCGGTTTGCCGGTGTTAAGAGCGCTGGTTGCACTGCCGGCCCCGGTTGGGCATGCCGAACACCGCTTACTGGAAGTCGTGGTGCCGGTGCCAGCCAAACTGGCCAGTGATTCTGAGGCGGTACAGTCGGTCTATCGTGAGTATCGTGAACTGGAGCTGGCGCGCGAAGGCTTGACCCGGCTCTACGCGCTGACGTTGACGTTGACGTTGCTGCTGGCATTGGCGGCGGCATTCAGTGCGGCATTTATTTTGGCCCGTCGTTTCACGGCACCGCTGACGATTTTGGCCGAGGGTACGCAGGCTGTTGCCGCTGGCGACTTCTCGCCCAAACAGACCGTGGTGAGTCATGATGAACTGGGTATTCTGACGCAGTCGTTTAACCGCATGACCTTCCAGTTGCGCGAAGCCCATACCGAGACGGAGCGCCATCGGGCGGATCTGGAGCGCGCCCGCGCCTACCTGCAGGAAGTGCTGGATAACCTCTCGGCGGGGGTCCTGGCTTTTGACCGGCGCTTCGTCCTGAAAGCTGTTAATGGTGCCGCGGGCAAACTGCTGGCGGAGGATTGGGTCGGGCTCCTCTCTGAGCCACTGGAAGGCTGGCCGCGTCAGGAGCAACTGGCGCGTACGATCCGTGATGGTTTTGCCCGTCATGGGGATGCTGCTTGGCAATTAGAAGTTGAACGTGTGCTGCCCAATGGCCGGAAACAGCAACTGATGGTGCACGGATCTGAGTTGCCGGAACTGTCGGGTGGTGGTTATGTGGTGGTGTTTGATGACATTACCGAACTTATTGCCGCACAACGGGCAACGGCCTGGGGTGAAGTGGCTCGCCGCCTGGCCCATGAAATCAAGAACCCGCTGACGCCGATTCAGCTGGCTGCTGAGCGACTGGAGCATAAACTTGTGTCCCGTCTGCCGGAAACCGATGCCGATATGCTCCAGCGTTCCACCCGCACCATCGTCAATCAGGTGCAGGCGATGAAGCACATGGTCGATAGTTTCCGGGATTACGCCCGTCTGCCGCCAGCCAATCTGATGGCATTGGATGTGAACGAGCTGCTACAAGAGCTGCTGGTGCTCTATGAGGCTTCCTCAACTCCGATTCGTGCTGATTTGTCGGAGCCGTTACCGAAAATTAAGGGAGATCCGGCGCAACTGCGGCAGATTATTCATAACCTGATTCGTAACGCCCAGGATGCGACGGAAGGTCTGCCCAATGCTCGAATCGAGGTGTCGACACGTCTTCTGGGCAAGCAGGTTGAACTGCAGATTGCCGATACGGGCGCGGGCTTCCCGCCGGAAATCATGGCCAATGCCTTCGAACCGTATGTCACGACCAAACCCAAAGGCACGGGGTTAGGCTTGCCGATCGTCAAGAAGATTATCGAAGAGCATGGCGGAAAAATCACCTTGTCCAATCGAGAGACGGGGGGGGCCGAAATTCGTATTGTTCTGCAAGCAGCAGACAGCGGTGGCGTCCCGCACACTGAATCACTGAAGTCGGTAGGAGCCTGATATGGCAGAGATACTGGTAGTTGATGACGAAGTAGGTATCCGGGAGTTGCTCTCGGAAATTCTGGCTGATGAAGGACACAGCGTGGTCGTCGCCGAGAACGCAACGCGCGCCCGTGAGTTGCGTGGTTCACGCCGACCGGATCTGGTGCTGCTGGATATCTGGATGCCGGATGCCGATGGAATTTCGTTGCTCAAGGAGTGGTCGGCCAATGGTTTGCTGACGATGCCCGTGGTCATGATGTCTGGTCACGGCACGATTGATACGGCCGTTGAGGCCACCCGTATCGGGGCGGTGGATTTCCTTGAAAAACCGATTGCCCTGCAGAAACTGCTGGCGACCGTGAAAAAGTGTCTGAAACCGGATGCTTCTGCTGCCCGTCAGAATTACGCAGTCGATTCGCTCCTGCAGATTGGGCTTCTCAAGAAATTCGGCCAGCGGATCGCGCAGTCGGCCAAACATTCGCCGATTCTGTTTTTGCGCGGTGCGCAGGGGCTAATCGCGGAGGTGGGCGCGCGTAGTCTTCTGGCGCCGCATGCCCCTTGGCTCAACCTGTCCCAGGAAAGCCGGGCCATCACCCAAGAAATGCTGGAGCAACATGCCGGTGGCGTACTGTTCCTGCCGGAGTTGTTTGGTGCCGGTCGCATGGCCCAGATGAATCTGGGCTTTGTGCTGGATCGTCTGGTCAAGTATCGCTTGACGCTGGTGGTCGCCAGTAGCGCATCGGGCGAGCAGATTATCGATAGCGGTGTGGATGCCGCACTGGTACAGCGAGTCAGTGATGTCTGGGTCGGGTTGCCCGCTCTGTCGGAATCGGCCAGTGATTTGCCGGAGCTATTACCCGCCTTGCTGACCTTGCTC
>JACCDS010013612.1_pt1 | contig 19827 bp, 14 predicted proteins | sample 7446441 | NCBI WGS metagenome assembly JACCDS01 (sample SAMN15323445, study PRJNA562643) | freshwater metagenome | isolation source: river surface water | place: USA:Blue River Watershed | collected 2017-08-17
CGCATCAAGGAACTCGGCGGACACCTGAGCAGCTCGGCCGCCAAGGTGGCCGAGACGGTGAAGGACGGCGCGGGCAGCGTGGCCTCCCATGCCGGAGACGCGGTGCAGGCGACCCGGCGCAAGGCTTCCGAGCTGGGTGACCGCGCCAGCGCCGCCGCCACCCGCGAGGCGATCGGGCAGATGCGCGACATGCTGGCGCTCGCGGCCGAGGAGTTGCGAGCCCGCCCGATCATCGACGGCCCGGTCACGCTCACCGCGCGCGTGGACCTGATGGTCACCGCCCTGGAGATCCAGTTCGTGCTGCACCCCGACACCCGGCTGCTGCACGCGCCGCGTCCGGCCTCGCCCAGCGAGGGAGATGGCACGCACGCCATCGAGCTGAGCGTCCGCCCGGCCGACCCGCCGCCGGGCTGAACGCTGCGGGCCGGGGCTGCTGGGCTGCTCAGGCGCGGGCGAGCGCGCCGATCTTGGCCGAGTCGCGGGCCAGTTCCTCGCGGATGGTCAGGCGTCGGAACCAGACCGTCACCGCGCTCGAGGTCAGCACGATGAACAGCGAGTACAGCACCGGGATCAGCAGCACCTCCTGCTGCTGCGTGCCGGTGAAGGTCAGCAGCACGATCAGCACGCCGAGCGGGCCGTTCTGGATGCCCGTCTCCAGCGCGATCGTGCGGGCGCGACGCCGGTCCTGGCGCACCAGGCGGGCGAAGGCATAGCCCACGCCGAAGCCGAACACGCCCAGGCCGATCGCGCCGAAGTACACCTGCCACGGCGTTGAGGCCAGCAGCATGTGGTTGCGCGGCACCCAGCTGATCATCAGGAACAGGATCACGACGATGCCCAGCGCGCCGCCGATCATCTCGATCACCGCGCCGACGTTGGCGTTCCACTTGCGCAGCAGCATGCCGATCATCGTGGGCACCAGCAGCACGAACAGCACCTGCGCCACGTTGCCCGGCGGGATCTTCCACTCGCCCTCGATGCCGGCGGAGAAGATGCCCAGCGTGGTCGGCACCAGCAAGACCGCGAACAGCGTCGAGACCACCGTCATCAGGATCGACAGGCTCAGCACGCCCTTGCTGAAGTAGTTGAAGATGTTGCTGGTGGTGCCCCCGGGCAGGCAGGCCATCAGGATCAGGCCGACCGCGTAGGCCGGCGGCAGATCCAGCAGCATCGCGAGGGTGTAGCCCAGCACGGGGGTCAGCACATAGGTCGTGACCAGGCCGATGCCGACGCCGGCCGGCTTGCGCAGCGCGATCACGAAGTCCTTGAAGGTCAGGCTCGCGCCCATGCCGAGCATGATGACCATCATCATCACGCCGAGCAGGCGGGTTTCGGTGTCCGACAGCATGGTGGTTCAGCCTTTCGCCGGGGTCTGCAACGTGGCCAGCACCTGCGCGCGCAGGTCGCGCCGCAGGATCTTGCCGACGGGGGTCTTGGGCAGTTCGTCGCGGAACTCGATGCGCGCGGGCACCTTGTAGCCGGCCAGCAGACCGCGGCAGTGGGCGGCGAGCGCCTCGGCGGTCAACGTCTCGTCGCGCCGCACCACGAAGGCGCGAACCGCCTCGCCGGTCTTCTCGTCGGGGACGCCGATCACCGCCGCCTCGATCACGTCCTCGTGGCGGGTCAGCGCATCCTCGACCTCGTTCGGATAGACGTTGAAGCCGCTGACGAGGACCATGTCCTTCTTGCGGTCGACGATCCGGAACGTGCCCTCGGCGTCCATCACCGCCACGTCGCCGGTGGCCAGCCAGCCGTCGCGCAGCACCTCGGCCGTCGCCTCGGGCCGCTGCCAGTAGCCTTGCATCACCTGCGGTCCGCGCAACAGCAGTTCGCCGGGCTGGCCCACGGCCACTGGCTGGCCCTGGTCGTCGACCAGTCGCACGTCGGTCATCGGCGCCGGGATGCCGATGCTGTCGCGATGTCGCTTCGCGTTCAGGGGCTGGAAGCACACCACCGGCGAGCTCTCGGTCAGGCCGTAGCCCTCCACCAGCGGCGCGCCGGTGACCTGCTCGAAACGCTCGACCACGGCGTGGTGCATGGCCGCGCCACCGCCTCCGGCGGCCTTCAGGTGCTTCGGCGGGAAGGCGGTGAACCACTCCTCGCCCAGCAGCGCGTTGTAGAGGGTGTTGACGCCGGTCATCCAGGTGATGCCGTGGTTCTCGATCGCGCGCTGCAGGTTCTGCACCGGCCGCGGACTGGGCACCAGCACGTTGCTGGCACCGGCATCGAACATGCAGAGGAAGTTCACCGTGAAGGCGAAGATGTGATAGAGCGGCAGGGCGGTCAGCACCACCTCGGCGCCGTCGGTGATGTGGCTCTCGCACATCGAGCGCATCTGCGCCACGTTCCACAGCAGGTTGCCGTGCGTGAGCATCGCGCCCTTGGCCACGCCGGTGGTGCCGCCGGTGTACTGCAGCAGCGCGAGGCTGTCATGGCCGAGATCGCGCCAGTAGCCGTGCACCTCGCCGCCGGCTGCGGCGCCCCGGGCCAGCGCCTCGGGCAGCGACGTGGCCTTCAGGCCATGCGAGGGCACCTGCCGGTTCCAGTACTTCATCACCGCATGCACGATCGGCCCCACCACTGGCGGGAAGAACTCGGGCACCCGGGTGATGACGACGTGGGCGATGTCGGTCTGCGGCAGCGCCTCTTCGAGCTTGTCGGCGAACAGGTCGACGATCACGACCGCCTTGGCGCCACTGTCCTTGAACTGGTGCGCCATCTCGCGCGCGGTGTAGAGCGGGTTGGTGTTCACCGCCACGCAACCGGCCTTCAGCACGCCCAGCAGCACGACCGGGTAGGCCAGCGTGTTGGGCATCTGGATGGCCACCCGGTCACCGGCCGCCAGGCCCAGCACCGCCCGCAGGTAGCGCGCGAAGTGGTCGCTCCTGTCCTGGACCTCGCGGAAGGTCAGGGCGCCGTACATGCCGTTGGGCATGACCGTCGTGAAGGCCGTGCGGGCCGCGAAACGCCCGCAGGCGGCATCGGCCATGGCGGGCAGGCTGGCATGCCGGGGCGCCGGAAGTTCGGCCTGGATGTGGGAGCCGTACTGTCCCACCCAGGGTCTCAGGTCGTAGGGGTTGATGGCGTCCATGGGTCTCTCTTCGGAGGTGCGGGCCGAACGAACACTCGACATGCTCGGGAAGATTCGCCTGGGCCCGGGGGAGTTCCTCCGATCGGTGTGGGGGTATTCCCGAGAGTGGGCCGTCTCGGGCTGATCAACGGCACATCGCCGACACAGCCCCGGCACAGCCCCGTCGCTTGTCCCTGAACCCCGGATCCACCTCAGGCTACGACCGCCAGCTCTCCTGCCGCATCCACCCCGATGCGCTTCCCCTTGACCGCGGCGCTTATGGCGTCAAGCAAGGCCACGCAATCCTTGGGTTCGGGCGTGTAGCAACCGAGTTCGGCGGCATGGCCCTCGTCGGTGCGGACCAGCACCGTGCCGGACCCCTTGGGCGAGAAGTTCAGGGTCGGGAAGCGGTGGTATTCGTAGGTCCGCTGGTCGTAGCTGGCACCGTGGTAGCGCAGTGCCCGGTTGGTGAAGGTCCAGCAGTTTTCCGCCGAGCCGAAGACCGTCAGATCGATGAGGGCGATGAGAGTCTCTTCGGGTGGGACATGGCAGGCGGCGCGGGCGTTGAGGGCCTTCTTCTCGGGAATGTCGTTGCCGACGTGGTACGAGCGCAGGGCCTTCGCGGCGAGCAGCACCTCGCGGATCGCCAGCGTCGACTCGGGGGCGAGTTCCTCGGCGCCGGTCGATTCGCCGCAAGGCCTGCCCTGGACATCGAACTCGATCGGTCGCTGACCGACGGCCGTCGCCAAGGCCTTGAGCAGTTGCAGCACGTCCCATTGGCTGGCGTTGCCCTGGAACGTGTTGACCCGGGTGCTCATGCCGTCCGGCGCCAGGATCTCGATGTGGCTGAAGTCGAACTTCTCGATGCGGCGCTGCGGCAGGTACATGTAGTCGACGACCCCGCGCCGGCTCATGGTCCAGTAGCGCAGCGCGGTGTCGGTGAAGACCAGGCCCTCCTTCCCCGAGCCGAAGATCGACTGGTCGATCAGTGCCAGCACCGTCTCATGGGACGGCACGCCCACGTGCTGGCGGGCGTTGCGCAACTTGCGAGCCGGGATCCGGGCTCCCACGAGGATGCCGGTGGTGCCTTCGAACCGGTTGATCACGCGACGGACCGCCCGTCGGGCGCTCGGGCTGAGTCCCACCGGCGCTGCCTCCGTGTGTCCACCATGAAGCCCTTGGGACGATTCGGTCGTCATGGTTGTCAAGGACGTCGCGGTGGATGCCGTGTCTGTGGTGGGCAGGCGGACGCTTCTCTTGGCGTGTTCGAGCCGGCCTTGGGGCGCGCCCGTCGCGCGCAACGCCAGTTCTTCGAGCAGCACCTGCCGTTCGGTCAGTCGTTCGCTGGCGAGTTCGATGCCCAGGGGGTACTCCACCACCGAGACTTCGGGGTCGGGCAGGGCCAGGTTGGGCGAGTCCACCGCCAGGTCGCGCCAGCAGCGCGCGAACATTGCCTGGATCTGCGCGAGCTTGCCGGGCTCGATCATGAAGATGATGCGGCGCAGCTCGATGGCGTCGAACAGCAGGTTGACCTCGGTCTCGCAGCCGGCGCGTTCGGGCGTGTAGCCGCGCAGGTCCATCAGCACCACCTCGGCCTGCCGGGCGATGGCGACCACCGTGGGGTACCAGGTGGCATCCGTGCAGGTCACCTCGACGCTGCGAAATCGCAGTCCCAGGTCGCGTGACCGGGCTCCGGCGGCCAGGACCGCCGGGATATCCGACTCGTCGGCCACCAGGGTGACGAGGCCGCGTCGGTAGGCCAGCCAGCTGTCGATCAGCCAGACGATCACCAGCGCCGAGGCGGCCAGAGCATGGTCGACGGGCAGGATCTCCTCGCGGTTGTCCACGAAACCGGCGATGTAGAAGAACAGGCCGATGAACACGAGCGCCGTGCGGCCGGACAAGATGGGGCTTCGAAAGCGCAGCAGGTCAGCGTCCATGACGGTGAAGAACGGCCCGAAGTTGAGCCATCGGTCCAGCACCGAGCCGAAGGTGGCCACGCCCGAATGCGAGCCCTGCACGTCCTTGTGAAAGACCCTGAGCATCAGCAGCATGTGGCCGCGCGGGTCGGCCAGCCGCAGCCAAGTCAGGACCTCCGCAAGCGACACCGCCAGGACCACGGCGATGCTCGCCCAGCCCCATGCTTGCCCGTCCTGCAGCTGCGCGATGCCCAGCGCGGCCAGCGACACCAGCAGCACCCAGCGCAGCGGTGCCTGCAGCGCAGGGGTGGACAGCCGGTGCAACAAGGTCAGCGGGACCAGGATGAAGGGCAGGGCACCCAGGCCCCCCAGCAGCCCGGGTCGCCAGCGCGGCGAGCCACCCACGCGGTACTGGCGGTGGTGCAGCGCGTAGCGCGCGAACACCACCAGCATCACCGGCATCAGCGGGTAGGACCACTCCGACAGCTCGCCGGTGTCGAGGCTGAAGACGGCGACCAGGGCAGCCAGCAGCACCATGTCCAGCACGACGGTGCGGCGCAACAGGCCACGCGCCTGTGCGGTCCAGCGCTTGTGGGTGTCACCGTCGTCGGATGACCAGGCGGCGTTGATGATTCGCAGGCTCAGCGCCCGCTCGGAAGGCTGTTCGACGGGCGGGACTCCGCCGGGGGCTGATCCCGATGCCGATGCCGATGCCGATGCCGATGCCTGCCCTGACGTTGACGTTGACGTTGACGTTGACGTTGACGCGCCGGAATGCGTGCGTGCAACGGCGGCTCGCTCGGCCATGCGCCGGGCCAGCATCCTTCGCAGCATCGACCGGGTGCCCATCAGGAGCACCAAATAGCCCGCCGCGTACAGCGGCACGATGACGAAGATCTCGGACATGGTGCTCACCCCCCGAATCCAGCTTGCATGGCATGGCGTGATCGGGACGGACCGCGCCGGACGTCACCCGCCAGCCTTGCCGGCGCCGTTTCTTCAGCCCGGTGGCGCGCTGGCGTCCGTGGCTGGCGACTGCCCGGACGGACCCTTCGGCGGTGCGCCGTGGCGCGACCAGGCCGAGACGTCCTTCATCAGCAGGCCCTCGACCTGTTCGACCAGCACGGCGTAGCGGTCCGGGCCGGTGTAGGGGCCCGTGCCGGTCTCGTAGAGAAAACGCTCGTGCTTGAGCTGCTCGGCGGTGGTGCGGTACTGGACCCAGTTCTCGTGGAACTTGAACAGGCCCATCGCGCCGGCCGAAATCGCGATCACGATGCCGAGCCCCGCCGAGACGGCCTGTCCGTGCGGCCCCTCCATGCCGAAGGCGACCAGCGACGGAATGAGCGCCGCCGCGACGATCTCCGTCATGCGCAGGCGCTTGTGCCAGCGCTGGTTCCAGGCGGCCTTGCGCTCGAACCAGTCGAGCTGGTCCTGAAGGCGCTGGGCGAGGTAGTCCTGATCGGTCATGCGCGGGGCTCCGGGCGGTGGGGCAGTTCGACCCTGCTGATGGTGGATGTTGGCGGCGGACATCCCCCAGGTCTTCATCCAAATGCGTGAGAAGTTGGGCCTCCGCGCGGGCCCACCCTGTAGGTTAGCCACGAACCCAGGCGGAAGATGCGAATTCGCAGATCGGGGTGCGAGTGCGCAACCGGTCACGACATGCGCGGAGGGGCCATGGGCTATCTGACCGACTACAAGAACGACATCTTCCTGAGCTATCGGCGTGTCTCGAACGTCGGTCCGGACCGCTGGGTCGACGCCTTCTGCGAGAACCTGCTGGCCGAGCTGCAGGACCGCGTGGGCGATGTGGAGATCTGGCGCGACACCGCCGACCTGCGTGGCGGCGACGCCTGGCGGGCCAAGATCGCCGAGGCGCTGGCTTCGACCGGGATCTTCCTGGCGCTGATCAACCGCACCTACTTCGCCAGCGACGAATGCCGCAAGGAGCTGGACCGCTTCCTCGGCCAGCTCAAGGCCGGCGGCGGGGCGGGCGGCGGCGCGGGGAGCGGGCGCAAGCTGATGCCGATCTTCAAGCACCCGGCGCGCGACCCGTCCGAGCTTCCGCCGGAGGTGCAGGAGCTGGGGCGTCACGAGTTCTTCGTGATGGACGATGCCCAGACCTTCCGAGAGCTCGACCCGAAACGCGACGCCGACCTGTACTGGGAACGCATGGTGCGCATGGCCACGGACATCAGCGTGGCGCTGGAGAGCCTGCAGAACCAGCAGAAGCAACGCTCGCTGGGCAAGGTCTTCCTCGCCCGTGTCGCACCCGAACTGCACCAGGAGCGCGAGCGTCTGCGCGGCGCACTGCGCCAGCGCGGGCTGCAGGTGGTGCCGGAGAACGAGTACCTCTGGAACGCCGCCGACCACGAGCAGCGCATCGTCAACGACCTGTCGGACGTGTTGCTGTCGGTGCATCTGGTCAGCCGCACCGGGTCGATCGAGCCGCAGACGGCCGATCGCGATCGCCGTCAGCTGGAGCTGGCCCATGAGCAGATGGCCAGACGCGGCAAGCCCGCGCCGCTGATCTGGATCCAGCGGGCGGCACGGACCGATGCGACGCAGCAGGGGCTGGTCGACTTCATCGAGCAGTCGCTGGCCAACGAGGGCGTGGAGGTGCTGCAGGACACGCTGCAGGAACTCGAAGGCCTGATGCTGGAGATGCTGCCCCAGCCGCGCGCGGCCACGCCAGATGCTGCAGCCGGTGCGCCCCGCGAGGTGGTGCTGCTGGCCGACGAGGCCGACATCGAGCCGCTGGGCGACTTCCGGCGCCTGCTGGGCGAGCGTCATGGGCGCGAGTCCAAGGTCTTCAAGTGCCAGGGCAGCGAGCCCTTGCAGGGCGACAAGCTGGCCGCCAGGCTGCAGGGCGATGTCGACCTGCTGATCTACTGGGCCAGCCAGTCCGGCGAGGCGATCGAGGAACTGCTCGATCGGCCCGAGCTGAAGCGCCATGCCAAGGCCGGCCGCATCGGCCTGTGCATGACCGCGCCGATCGCAGGCGACAAGAAGGGCTTCTACAGCGGCAAGGTCAGGACCTTCCGCGATGACGATCCGGGCTTCGATGCGGCCCTGAAGGCCTATCTCGACAGCGCCCAGGAGTTGCCGGCATGAGCGCGGTCGACCTGCCCACGCTGCTGGCGGCCAACCCGTTTCCGGGCCTGCGCTCCTTCGAGCCGGCCGAGGCCGACCGCTTCTTCGGCCGGCGCGACCAGATCGCCGCCCTGGTGACGCGCATGAGCCAGGCCAGCCTGGTGGCGGTTTCCGGGGCATCGGGTTGCGGCAAGTCCTCGCTGGTCAAGGCGGGCCTGCTCGACGAGCTGGCGCGTCGTCATCGGGAGGCCGGCGAGACCGACTGGCGCGCGGTGGTGATGCGCCCGGGCGGGCACCCGATCGCGGCGCTGGCGACGGCACTGGCGGCGGCGTTCGACGGCGGCGAGCCAGGGCATGACGTGCCTGTCGCGGATGAGTCCGCCGACCCTGAAGCGCTGACACCGCACGAACGCCGCATCGGCTCGCTTCAGGGCCAGCTGCGCCAGGGTGAGCTGGCGCTGCTCGACGTGCTGGCGCGGGCCCGTCTGCCCGCCGGCGTGCGGCTGCTGGTGGTGGTCGACCAGTTCGAGGAGATCTTCCGGCTCAAGGGTGTGTCCGATGCGGAAGAGGCCGCCGCCTTCGTGCGGTTGCTGCTGGCCGCCGCACGGGCGGTGGAGTCGGGCATCTGCGTGATCCTGACGCTGCGCTCGGACACGCTGGGCGGTTGCGCCGACTTCCCCGGTCTTGCCGAGGCGGTCAGCGGTGGCAGCTACCTGGTACCGCGCCTGACGCGCCAGCAGCGCAAGGAGGCCATCGTCGGCCCGGTGGCGCTGCGCGGGCATCAGGTCTCGCCACGGCTGGTGCAGCGCCTGCTGAGCGACGTCAGCTCGGACTTCGACGACCTGCCGGTGATGCAGCACGCGCTGTCGCGCACCTGGCGGCGCTGGGCCGCCGATTGCCTGGGCGCGCGCCCGATCGACATCGAGGACTACGAGGCCGTCGGCGGCGCCACCTCGGCCCTGTCGCGCCATGCCGACGAGGCCTGGGAGGACATGGACCCGACCCGCTCGAACGACGGCATCGTCGCCCGGGTTTTCTGCGCCCTGACCGAGCGGGTGGCCGGCGGCGTCGAGCTGCGCCGGCCGGTGGTGCTGCGCGAGCTGCGCCAGATCTGCGACGACGGCACACAGGCCTGCGCGATGCGCGTGGACGCCGTCGTGGACCGCTACCGCCGCGCCGACACCGCCTTCCTGGTCCCCGCCGGCACGACGCCGCTGGGCGATGACACGGTCATCGACATCACCCACGAGGCCCTGATCCGGCAATGGGACTCGCTGCGCCGCTGGGTCGACCAGGAGGTCGATTCCGTGCGCATCTACCAGCGCCTGGCCACCACCGCCGCGCTGCACGCCCATGGCGAGGCCAGCCTGTGGGGTCAGCCCGACCTGGGCCGGGCGATGGACTGGCGCGCCCAGCGCCGACCCAATGCCGCCTGGGCGCGCCGCTATGCGGGCAACTTCGAGCAGGCGATGAACTTCCTCGACGACAGCAACGAGGACGAGCTGGCCATCGCCGTCGCGCAGCGCGAGAAGCGTCGTGGCCGCAATGCGCTGGTGCTGATGTTCATGGCCTTCCTGCTCTCGACAGTGCTCGCCTGGCTGGCCGCGGACCTGGAGGCCCGCGGCCAGCGCGAGCGGACCTCCGAGATGACGCTGACCTCGCTCGCGTTCCTGTCGCACCTGCACGACGCAGGCCATGCGCTCAACCAGGGTGAGGATGCGGCCGAGGCCCGGGTGCAAGCCTGCGAGCGAGCCAGGGACTTCCTCGCCGGCATCGACTGGCGCCAGCGTCAGCACGACGAGGTGTGTGACGACTCGGTGGTTCTGGTGGCATCGGACACGCTGGCCCGGTTGAAGGCGAACAAGATGCTGGCGCAAGGCCAGACCGAGGACGCCGGCAAGGCCCTCAGGAACCTTGGCGGGGCCGAGGCGGCCCGGGTGCTCCTGAACCTGCAGCGCGTGGCCGATCTCGATTTCCTGGGCATGCACCGCGAACGTCTGATGCTGCTGGAGGACGACAAGGCCTATCGCGGCAAGACCCTGGACGAACAGCAGGAACAGGCCTGCATCGACCGGGTCAGGCAGCGCTATCGCCATCCGGTCCATCTGGGCACGGCCATCAACATCTGCACGAAGGAGGATGACCTCTCCGCCCTGCAGATCCGCCTGATCAAGACCTATGCCAGCCGGGCCCGCCTGAACCTGGCGGGCTTGAGCGAGAGCTCGGAGGAAGGGACGTCGGAGCCCTTCGACCTTGACGCGCCGAACCCGCCGACCACCTCGCCGTCCAGCATGGAGTGGATCTACTGGCAGACCGCCCGCAACGCCAGCCGGCCCGGCTCGCCGGTGGAGCGGCTGAACCTGGTGGCCACCGAGATGTTCTCGGAATGGCACATCGAGGGCGCGATGGTGCTGGTGCCGATCGGCTGGTTCTTCTGGCGGCGATGGCAGCGCCGTCGCGGGGCCACGTTCGATGCCGCGCCGTCGCCGCTGCGGCGAGCCGCCGCCAAGGTCGTCGACGTGCTGATCGCCGTGTCCCTGCTGCTGCTGGGCGTCAACGCCGTGATGCTGTTCGAGGGCCTGATGGCGCGGGCCGACCAGGCCCTGCACGAAGACCTGACCTTCGTGCTGCTGATCGCCTCCAGCCTGCCGGCCTGGGCCTATCTGCTGCTGGGCGATGCCATTCAGGTCCGCTACCGTCGCTCGGTGGGCAAGATCATGTTCGACCTTCGACCCGTGCTGCGCGACACCGCCGCTGGCGGGGCGCTGGGCGTCAAGGTGTGCCTGCGTCGACATGCCGCCTTGCTGCTGGTGAGCGTGCTGCCCATCATGGTCACCGTCGCGGTGATCTACGACAACATGGACTTCAACGGCCTGCGCGTGCTGCAGTTCCTGATCATCGTCGGCGGCTCGCTGTGGCTGCTGGCGCTGCGCCGCCGCAGCCTGGGCGACCGCTGGGCCGGGACCGAGGTGATCGACTCCGACAGCACGGCGTCCAGGGCCCGCGACCTGCCGCCGCGCTACCTGAGGCCGGCTGAAACTGCCGGCTGAACTTGCCAGCTGACCTTCCCAGCTTCACGCCAGGCCCCAGGAGAGCATCGCCATGGCCATCCGTCCCCACGCCTTCGTGGCGATGCCGTTCAAGGTCAAGCCCGGGCCGGACGGCCATGACGTCGACTACGACCGCGTCTACCGCGAGCTGATCGTCCCGGCCATCGAGGCGGCAGGGCTGTCGGCGTTCCGGGCCGATCAGGAGACGGCTGCGGGCAGCATCGTCAGCGACATGTTCCAGGAACTGCTCATCGCCGATCTGGTGGTGGCCGACCTGTCGATCGCCAATCCCAACGTCTGGTACGAGATCGGCGTGCGCCACGCGCTGCGCTCGCGCGGCGTGGTGCTGCTGTTCGGGGGCTCGGCACCCTCTGCGTTCGACCTCTACACCGACCGCAAGGTGCGCTACGGGCTGAGCGGCGACGGCCCCGATCCGCTCACGCTCGAACGCGACATCGCGGCTCTTGCCACCACCATCCGGTCGACGATGGCGACCTGGCACGACAAGCGCATCAGCCCTGTCTACGACCATCTGCCGCAGTTGCAGGAGCCCGATTGGAAGTCGCTGCGGGTCGGCGACGTGAAGGCCTTCTGGGCCCGCCACGAGGCATGGGAGCGTCGCGTCGACCTGGCCCGTCAGCAGCGTCGCATCGGCGACCTGATGGTGCTGGCCGACGAAGGGCCGGTGGCTGCCTTCCGCTGCGATGCCTGGGCCCGGGCGGGCAAGGCCTTGCGTCAGGCCGGCGAGTACCGGCTGGCGCTGGAGGTGCTGGAGCAGTCCCTGGCGATCGAGCCGGAGCGCGTCGACGCCGGGCGCGAGAAGGGCATGTGCCTGCAGCGCCTGGCCCTTGCCGGTGAATCCGGACATTCGCTGGCACGGGCCCGGCAGCATTACGAGACCATGCTCCAGTCGCGGCCCGCCGATGTCGAGACGCTCGCGCTGCTGGGCCGCATCGACAAGGACGCCTGGGTCGCCGCCTGGCGCCGACCGGGCAGCGACGCGGCGACGATGCGTGACGACGCCCAGTACGACGAGGCCCTGCTGGCAGCGGCCATCGCCAGCTATCGACGGGCGTTCTGCAGCAACCCGGCGCACTGCTTTTCGGGCATCAATGCGGTCACGCTGATGCATCTGGCCCGGCATCTGGGCCTGCCCTACGGGACCGATCACGCGCTGGATGTGATGACCGGCGCGGTCCGTTTCGCGGCCGAGAACGCCAGCAGCCCGGACGACCGCTACTGGTCGGCGGCCACGCTGGGTGATCTCGAGGTGCTGTCCGGATCGGTCGACGCGGTCAGGTCGGCCTACAAGGTCGCGCTGGCGGTTCCGGGGGTGGACTGGTTCGCGCTGCATTCATCGCGCGACCAGCTGCTGCTGCTTCAGGATCTCGGGTTCCGGCCCGATGCGGTGAGCGCCGCCCTGGCGGTGTTCGACCGCCAGATCCAGCGCATGACCCGTCCGGACGAGGCGTGGCGACCCCGGCAGGTGCTGCTGTTCAGCGGACACATGATGGATCGACCGGACCGCGAGTCGCCACGCTTCCCGCCTGGGGCTGAGCTGCTGGCGGGCATGGCCGTCCGTCGCGCGCTCGATGAACTGCAGGCCGGTCCCGAGGATCGCGCCTGGTGCCAGGCCGCCGCGGGCGGCGACATCCTGTTCCTCGAAGCCTGCCAGGCGCGCGGCGTGCGCTGCGACATCCTGCTGCCGTTCGAGGAGCCGGAGTTCGTGCAGCGATCGGTGATCCCTGCCGCGCACGGCGAGGACTGGGTGCGACGCTTCCACAAGGTCTGTTCGTGGCCCGCCACCACGGTCCATCGCATGCCCGAGCAACTCGGCCCCGTTCCGCCGGGCGTCGACCCGTTCGAGCGCTGCAACCTCTGGCTGCTGCACAGCGCCCTGGCCGATGGTGTCGACAAGCTGCGTTTCGTCGCCCTCTGGGACGGCGCTGGCGCGGGCGACGGTGCCGGCGGCACGGCCCACATGGTCGAACAGGTCCGGCAGCGCTCGACGCGGCTGCAGCTCATCGACATGGCGGCCATCGTGCGCGACAGCGGCGCGACGTGATCGCGCTGTGGTGCGCCCAGGCGCGGATCGACCGGGTCAACCGTGCGACCGGGCGCGGACAAGCCGCTGCGGTATCCCTCAGGAAACAACTCAAGGAGTCTTCATGAACGCCCTGGAAACCCGCATCCGTGCCCCCGGCCCCAAGCGCATCCTCGCCTGCGACGGCGGCGGAATACGGGGCATGATCAGCGTCGAGATACTCGATGCGATCGAGTCCTGGTATCGCAGCGCAACCGGCAGACCGGATGCGCGGCTGCATGAATACTTCGATTTCGTCTGCGGCACGAGTACCGGCGCAATCATCGCCACCTGCATCAGCGCGGGCATGTCCGTGGCGCAGATACGCGAGTTCTACGAGGGCAGCGGTCGCGACATGTTCGACAAGGCCTTCATCCTGAAGCGCCTGAAATACAACTACGAGGCCGAGCCACTGGCCCGGAAACTTCAAGAGGCACTCAACGCCGCGCTGGGTCATGCGCCGACGGCGCCATGGGCCCGGTTGGGCGACGCGGGACTCCAGTCGATGCTGATGATGGTCATGCGCAACCACTCCACGGATTCGCCATGGTTCGTGACCAACAACCCGGCGGCCAAGTACAACGATCGCCGCCGACCCGACTGCAACCTCGACCTGCCGCTCTGGCAACTCGTCCGAGCCAGCACGGCAGCGCCGACGTACTTTCCGCCGGAGGTCGTCACGCTGGGCGAATCCGGCGACAAGCCCTACGAGTTCGTCTTCGTCGACGGCGGGGTGACGACCTACAACAATCCGGCGTTCATGGCCTTCCAGATGGCCACCGCCGCACCCTATCGGATCGACTGGCCCACCGGCGAGAACCAGTTGCTGATCGTGTCGGTCGGAACGGGCAAGGCGCCGTCCGAGGCGCTGGAGGTGCAGCCCGACGAGATGAATGTCCTGTATCACGCACGCACCGTTCCCGACGCCCTGATGAACGCCGCGACCGACGGCTGGGACATGGCGTGCCGCACCCTGGGCCGGTGCCTCGCCGGAGATCCGATCGACCGTGAGGTGGGATCCCTGGTGAGCGGTGACCCCCACACGATGACCTCGACGGTGCCCAAGCTGTTCACCTATGTCCGCTACAACCCCCTGCTGACCCGCGCGGGACTGGATGAGCTGGACCTGCATGACATCCATCCCGAGCAGGTGCGCAAACTGGACGCCGTGAGCAACATCCAGCAACTCAGGCGGATCGGGCAGGCCTATGCGGCGAGCAGGGTCCGGCCGGAGCATTTCCAGCCATTTCTCCCCGGGCCCGGCGCATGAATCAGGTCAGGGCGCGAACCGGGCGTTTTCATCGTCGCGCATCCGCTTGCCCAGCCGGACGTCGCGCTGGAGCCGCACCTGCAAGCCGGTTGCGCGCCTGGTGTCGGGATCAACTCACGCCGGTCGGTCAAGGACGTGCGACGCAATCTCCGCACCGGATCGCACCACGCGCTGCCTCAGGCGCCGCGCATCGCTGCTGCGGCGCACCTGGCGCATCAGGAAGCGGGCGGCGCGGGCGAGTGCGCGGTCCAGGGCCGTGCGCCAGTCGCCCGCCACGGAGGCGACGACCACCGAGCCGGCGCCGTCGGTGCGCAGTTCCACCTGGCAGCGCTTGTCGATGCCGCCACGCGGGCCGTTGACGTCGGACATCTGGATCTCGGCGCGCGGCACCAGCGCGCGCAATCGGCGCAGCACGAAGCGCACGCGGCGTTCGGCGAGGTCGCGCAGCTCGCTGGCGAGCGGATGGCGGGACTTGAAGAGCACTTGCATCGGGAACTTCCGTGGTGGGTGACCCGGCCAATGTGAGGGGCAGGGCGGTTCCGGAAAAGCAGACTTTCAGGAACGGGAACATCGGTCGGGCCTGAACATCGAACCACGCTTCGGACGCAGACTCCAGGGTTTGGCGGCCCGTCCGGGCCTGCCCGCCCCTGGAGTCGCCACGATGCCCAATGCCCGCAGTGCCAATGCCGTCCGTCTCGAGTTCGCGCCCAAATCGCTGGTGCAGACCAACCTGTCGGGTGCCGCCTTCACCGATGAGTGGCTGTGGGTGGCGGGCGATGAAGCCTGCGGCCTGGATCGGCTGCGCCGGCTCGATCCGGTCGGTCGGGAGTCCCTGCGCTTCGGCGAGGTACGCGACTTCCCGCTTGCCGACCTGCTGGACCTGCCCGGCGCGGCCGACGAGGAGGCCGATCTCGAAGGCATGGCCGTGGCCGACGGCTACCTGTGGGTCGTCGGCTCGCACGGGCTCAAGCGCAAGAACATCAAGCCCGGCCGTGACGATGCCGACAACGCCCGCCGGCTGGCCCGGGTGACGCTGGACGGCAACCGGCGCCTGCTGGCCTGCCTGCCCATCGAGCCCGACGCGCAGGGCGAGCCGTGCCTCGTGCGGCAGGCCCGCGATGGTCGTCAGGCGATGTGCCTGAAGGGCGATGCGCAGTCCAACCTGCTGACCCGCGCGCTGGCCGATGACCCGCATTTCGGGCCCTACATGGCCATACCGGGCAAGGACAACGGCTTCGACATCGAAGGTCTGGCGGTGAACGGCCGGCGGCTGCTGCTGGGCCTGCGCGGGCCGGTGCTGCGCGGCTGGTCGGCGATGCTGGAGATCGAGGTCGAGGCGCGCGGCGAGACGTCGAGGACCTTGCGGCTCGTGCCGCTGGACGACCAGGGCACGCTGATCCGCAAGCACTTCCTGCCGCTGGACGGGCTGGGCGTGCGGGACCTGCACTTCTCGGGCGACGACCTCCACATCCTGGCCGGCCCGACGATGGTCCTCAACGGCGACATCCGCGTCTTCAAGTGGCCGGACGCCCGATCCGCGCTGGCCGCCAACCGCGAGCCTGTGCGCTTCGCCCCGGCGCTGAGCGAGTCGGTGCCGCTGCCGCATGGTCAGGGCAGCAACCGCGCCGAAGCCATCTGCAGCCTGCCGCCGGCGCTGTCGGGCGGCAAACCACGCTGGCTGGTGCTGTACGACGCGCCCGGCGCGGATCGCCGCGAGGGCGATCACACGGTCTTCGGCGACCTGCTGCGGCGGGATTGACGCCGACCTTTGCACGTCGATCCCGCGGTCGACCCCTTTTCTGACCACAAGGTTTGCTCGAATGGAAAAACTGCTCTCCAGCGTCGGCTCGCTGCTCTACGGCATGAGATTCACCATGCTGTTCTTCTACGTCGGCCTGGTCACGATCATCTTCGGCGTCCTGGGCAAGTTCCTGCTCGAGACCTACAAGCTGATGAACACCCTCCTGTTCGGCGAACTCGAGAAGATCGACCTGATCATCAAGGTGCTCGAACTGGTGGACATGACCATGGTCGCGCAGCTGGTCTGGGTGGTCGCGCTGGCCGGTGTCTCGCTGTTTGTCACCACCGGACATTTCGACAAGAAGGACATGAAGAAGCCCGACTGGCTCGACCACGTCAACACCTACAACCTCAAGCTGAAACTCGCCTTCGCGATCATCTCGATTTCCGGCGTGCACGCGCTGAAGACCTATCTCAGCGGCGACCTGAGCATGGAAAACATCCAGATCGTGACGATGGTGGCGGTCATCCATTTCACCTTCGTGCTGTCGGCCATCGGCATCTCGTTTGCCGAGCGGTTGACGCGCACGAAACCCTGAACGCCGCCAAGCTGGCGACCGTGATCGCATGAACGCGCCCCGATCGGTCGACGTGAGCACCGCCGGTCCCGAGATCGACCGCGCCGCGCCGCTGCAGGTCGTCATCAACATGGCGGCGGGCGCGGCCGACGGACAGGCCCGGCGCGAGAGGGTCGAGTCGGCGTTGCGGGCCGCCGGGCGGCGCGCTGACCTGCTGCTGTGCCAGCCAGCGGACCTGCCGACCGTGGCGCGCCAGGCCGCTGCCCGGGCGGTCGCCAGCCGCACGGCGGTCGTGGCCGCGGGAGGCGACGGCACGCTCAACACCGTCGCGCAGGCCGCCCACGCGGCGGGTTGTGCGCTCGGGGTGGTGCCGCAGGGCACGTTCAACTACTTCGCGCGCACCCACGGGCTGCCCCCGGATCCGGCCGACGCCGTGCGCCTGATCCTGGATTCGGCGCCGCAGCCCGTGCAGGTGGCCGGCATCAACGACCGGGTGTTCCTGGTCAACGCCAGCCTGGGTCTCTATCCCGATCTCCTGGAAGACCGCGAGGCCTACAAGGCCCGTTTCGGTCGCAGCCGCTGGGTCGCGTTCGTCGCGGCCTGCGCGACCCTGCTGCGAGCGCAGCGCCGCTTGCGCCTGCACATCGAACTGGCCGGCCAGGCGCGCGATCTGGAGACCCTGACGCTGTTCGTGGGCAACAACCGGCTGCAGCTGGCGCAGTTCGGCGCCGAGCCCGAGGACACCATCGCCGGCACGCCCGGGGACGGCAGCATCGCCGCGCTGGTGCTGCGGCCGATCGGCACGCTGTCGATGGTCGGCCTGATGCTGCACGGCGCCATGGGCCGGCTGCGGGAGGCCGCCGGCGTCGAACGCTTCGAGTTCCAGCACCTGATCGTGCGTCCCACGCTCGCGCCGGGACGTCACGGCGTGAAGGTGGCCTTCGATGGAGAAGTGACCGTGATGCGCCCGCCGCTCGACATCCGGGTGCTCGCCCGACCGCTGTACCTGCTCAAGCCCGCGTCCCGAGCTGAAGGGGACGGGCGATGAGCGTCGTGCTGCAGGTCTCCGACACGCACTTCGGCACCGAGCAGGGCCCGGTCGTCGAAGCGCTTGTCGAGCTGGCTCGCCAGCAGCGGCCCGATCTGGTCGTGCTGTCGGGCGACATCACCCAGCGCGCGCGTGCCGCCGAGTTCCGGGCCGCGCGTGCCTTCGTCGACCGCCTGGGGACGCCGGTGCTGGCCATTCCGGGCAACCACGACATCCCGTTGTTCGATGCCTGGGCCCGGCTGCGCAACCCGTACGGGCGCTACCGCGCCGCATTCGGCGACGAGCTGGAGCCCGTGCACCGCAGTGACGATCTGCTGGTGCTGTGCCTCAACACCACGCGCGCCTGGCGGCACCAGCACGGCGAGCTGTCGGCCGAGCAGATCGAGCGCGTCGCGGCATGCGTGTCTCGCGCCGATCCGGCCCAGTTGCGCGTGGTCGTGGTCCACCAGCCCATCGCCGTCGCCCGCGCGCAAGACGAATCCGACCGCCTGCGCGGCCACGCCGCCGCGCTGCCACGCTGGGCGCAGGCGGGCGTCGACCTGGTCATGAGCGGCCACATCCACCTTCCCGGCGTCTTGCCGTTGCCCGGTCTGGCCCCAGCGATGTGGACGGTGCAGGCGGGCACGGCGGTGTCGTCGCGGATCCGCGAGGGCGTGCCCAACTCGGTCAACCTGGTGCGCTGGGACCGTGACGCGGGCACCTGCCGGATCGAGCGCTGGGACCACCAGGCGGCCGATGGGGCCTTTCGGATCGAGAGGGTGACCGGGCTTTGCCTATCGAGGATTCACTCATCGACCCAGGAATCCACGTCGGGAAATCGGTGAATTGGCGTTTCTGGCAATGAGATTCTCTGCGCTGCGAGTTGAGCTAAATAATTCAAAGGTTGCCTGTCAATAACTCGTAGCAGTGAATGATTGAATGATTTCCTGTTGCGGCCCTGCGATAGCATCGTTGCGCTCATCCAGTTCAAACGGGTGAGATTGATCAAGTCCGCAACAAACCGAGGAGTCATCTCATGAAGAGAATCATGTGGGCCGCCGTATTCTTGCTGAGCCCGCTGGCGGCAGTCGGCGCCGAAATCACGGTATCGATGTCGCTGGCGGAGAAACAGGGGGCAGGTGCTGCAGTGGGCACCCTGCGCGTGGTCGAGACGGCGCACGGTCTGGCCTTCTACCCGTCACTCAAGGCGTTGCCGCCTGGTTTGCACGGATTTCATGTCCACGAGAATCCAAGCTGCGCACCGGCTGAAAAGGATGGTTCCATGGTGGCGGCCCTTGCCGCTGGCGGTCACCTTGACCCGGCAGGCACCCGCAAACATGGCGAACCCTGGGGGGATGGACATCTCGGGGATCTGCCGCCCCTGCATGTGGGCGCCGACGGTTCGGCCACGAATCCCGTGCTGGGTCCGAGGTTGAAGCTCTCGGACGTGCGAGGTCGCTCGCTGATGATCCACGCCGGTGCGGACAACCATGCCGATCACCCGCTGCCGCTGGGCGGCGGGGCAGCGCGTCTGGCGTGCGGGGTGATCGACCGGTGAGCACCGGGCCGGGTGCGGACCTGGCGCAGCCGGATCGCGCCGAGTCGCGCAAGGCCCGGGACCGCCTGCGCCCAGGACCGCGACGATCAGAACGATGCCCACTCCTGGGCAATCGCCTTCTCGGGGGCCATCGACTTCGCTGGGGCCTTGCCCGGACCGGACACACGCGCCGCAGTCGGTAGGGCCGTCGCAGCTGTCTTGGGCGACGGACGGCCGGCGACCGGGCCATCGAGCTGGAACACGGACACCGCATCCACCAGCTGCCGGGCCTGGACCTTGAGGCTTTCGGCCGCTGCGGCACTTTCCTCGACCAGGGCGGCGTTCTGCTGCGTGACCTGGTCCATCTGGTCGATCGCCTGACCGATCTCCTGGACGCCCGAGCTCTGCTCGACGCTGGCGGCGGTGATCTCGGCCACGATGTCGCTGACGTGCTGGATCGAGC
>JACCDS012184074.1_pt1 | contig 19822 bp, 20 predicted proteins | sample 7446441 | NCBI WGS metagenome assembly JACCDS01 (sample SAMN15323445, study PRJNA562643) | freshwater metagenome | isolation source: river surface water | place: USA:Blue River Watershed | collected 2017-08-17
ATTATTGTATTCGTTTTTACGACCGTCAATTCATTACCCGTGAAAATGTCAATAGAGGAATTTTAGAGAAATTTGAGGAACTCTTAAATGGTTATTTCTTTTCAGAAAAGCCTCAAACTACGGGACTGCCTTCAGTGGCCTATTGTGCGGATAAACTCAATTTATCTGCTAATTATTTTGGAGACATCATCAAGAAAGAAACTGGTAAGACTGCACAAGAATACATTCAAAATAAAATAATTGACGTAGCCAAAAACAAGATTTTTGAAGATGAAAGAACCATCAATGAGATTGCTTTTGAACTCGGTTTTAAATACCCGCAACACTTTAGACGATTTTTCAAACAAAAAGTGGGGGTTACTCCAAATAAGTACAGAGATTTAAATTGAAATAATTAGTATTTAACTTAGATTTAGATGATATAAGAAAACTACAGTAAGTTTTGTAAAGAAATAGTAATCAAAGAAAAAAAAATAAACGATTACCTCTTTATAAATGAAAGTATCTTAGTTTTATTTTAACCCTTATTTTACGGAAAACCTCGTGAAAATAAATTGATTTTATTTAAGGTTATGGGTTCAATATAAAACAAAAATGACCTTAAAAATGAATTTAAGGTCATTGGTTCAACTCTGTGAGCACTATAGATTTAAAATCGAACCAACTAATTGATTTTCTGAAGGTTATGGGTTCAATATAAAACAACAATGACCTTAAAAATGAATTTAAGGTCATTGGTTCAACTTGTGACCGCGGAGGGGTCTGCACCCATGTATTTATTCGAATTAATAAAAAACTTATACCACTTTTAAGTCAATAAAATCAATACCTTATTTACATCAAGATTTTTTGAGATTCACTTGAATACACTTTTTGTTGACTAAATGTTGACTAATATAGAATTTATAATCTATATTTGAAAATCAAATTCAATAAAAATGGCTACGGTTAAGTATTTACTTCAAAATTCAAGTGTTAATTCAAATATCTATGTTCGATTTTCTATCAGCAGAAAGATTGTGCTTAAAAGAAAAACTGGACTTATAATCAATTCTGCCGATTGGAGTTCTGAAAGGTCTCTACCGAAAATGAGTAGAGACGATTTAAAAAGTATTAAATCAAAATTAGATTACTTAGCACTATTCATACAAGATGCTTACAATACCGATATTAGTAAAGGTGTTGAATTTAATGGTGCTTGGCTTCAATATGTCATAGATGTGTTTAACAACAAAACACCAATAGTTGAATTAGATGTATTGACAAACTATATTGAAAAATACAAAGATGAAGCACCATTCAAAACCAATTCAAAAGGAGGCACAGGACTTAGCACAGGACGAATTAGTAACATTAAGCTATTCAAAAGTACAATTTTAAGATATGAAAAAGAGTGTTTAAATTCTCGAAAAATACTTATCAAAAATATAGACATCCAGTTTGCAGAAGATTTTAAAATATGGCTTTCAAAACAAGGATATTCTATAAGTTATGTCGGAAAAAATATTGCAAACCTTAACACAATGTGCAATGATGCTTTTAAAAATGGTATAGAAACTAATAAACAGATTAAGAACATCAAAGCGGTTTCTGAAAAACGGAAACCAGAAGATATAGTTTATTTGAGTATAGAAGAGCAACAGAAAATAAAAGAGACTGAATTAACTAGTACGGCTTATATAAATGCAAGGAAATGGCTTTTATTAGGCTGTTTGATTGGTCAAAGAGGTGGTGATTTACTTAGTCTTACAACTGACAATATTAAAGAGAGGCAAGGTCGCAAAATAATTGAGTTAGTACAACAGAAAACAGGCAAACAAGTTGCTATACCTGTTAGTAATAAAGCCTTGGAATACGTTGAAAATGAATTTCCATATAAAATATCTTTGGCTAGATTCAATGAGTATATAAAAAAAATATGTGAAAAGGCTGAGATTAATAAACCTACTACTGGACTAATAAAAGAGGAGGGAAAAAAGGGAAAAGTAAAAACAACACTTCCGAAATGGAAAACTATTAGTTCTCACGTTTGCAGAAGGTCTTTTGCTACCAATTACTATACTAAAATCCCGACCCCTTTATTAATGAACATAACTGCGCATAGTACCGAAAAGGTATTTTTAGCTTACATCGGGAAAACTACGTATGATAATGCCTTTCAGATTTTAGATTATTTTAATACTTTAGATTAGTAGAAATGTAATTTTATTTTTAAACAGTTCGTGAACTAAATGACAAAATCAATCAATATTAACAAAATATATTTTAGCAAAAAAGATTTTTTAGAAAATTACAATATATTATCAAAAGAGTATATTGGACAACATATTGACTATGAACATAATGACTTTATAAAATTTGAAATTTCTCTTTATAAAAATGCATTGGAGTTGTTAGAATTAATTATCAATCCTAGCAATTTTGATCAATTACCTTCTTTTGTTGATTTAAATTTGTTTTGGGATTTAATGATTTTCTTCGAGATACCTGACCACGGAGTTGAATCTTTCAGAGACTTTAGCTATTGTCATATGAATGGAAATTTTAAATTTAGTGCTGATATTTTTTTCAAAAAAAAATATACGGATTTGATAATAAGTTGGAATAAAATTATAAAGTTATTAGAAGACGGATATGAGGAATTGGAAAAAAATTTAATGGCAAATCCACGAAAAAAGAATGTAAATTATAGTTTGCCTCAAGGTATTGACCCAAATAAATTTAATATAGCGGGTTATAATTTATTTACATATTTAATAGAAAATTATACAGCTAAAAAAGAAAAAATAATTAAGTATATAAACATATACTATTACATGAAATATGAAATTCACAAAGATGAAAAACTAAGTAAAATTTATACTTTCAGTTTTATACAAGAAGACTATAAAGAATTTATACAAGAAAACTATTCGGTTGAAATTAGAAAATTTGCCAAAGCTGTTTTCGATTTTGATGAACAAATTAGAGTCTTAAATTCATTAGAATCTAATTTTAGAAGGCAATTTTTTGAAAATTAACCATTACACCTTTTTTATACCTAAATAATACCTAGTTGCTCTATTTTAACCTCCATTAATGCAAAAATATCATTGCAATTCAATTTTAAATCGAATTACAATGAAAACACAAATTTTTTTAAACGGGATTACATTACAACAGTTAGCTGATGAAATTACTCCTCTATTACAAAAAACATCAATTGAGTTGGTTTCAGAAAACGAACTTCTTACTAGAGAAGGAGTTTGTAAGTTATTATCATTTAACAAGACAACCTTATGGAAGCATACCAAAAGCGGTAAGTTAAAATCATACGGTATAGGTAATAGGGTGTATTACATGAAGAATGAAGTTTTAGAAGCAGTTAAACCTATTAATCATTAATCAGAATGGGAAATAGTAAAACAACTGATTCTAAAATCACAATTGATGTTTTAGAACAATGGAAAGAAAATTATGCAAAGCGTATTTCATTAACAAGAACTACAAGTAGAAATATTAACAATTCAACTATTAACATGATGTTTCATACTAAAAGAGACGAGTGTTTCATTTTAGTTGAAGAATTTTTGAAAACAAACCCTCTAAAGAATAACGATTACGTTAAGTATATGTCTTGTTATATAAGTGAAGGAAAAAAACTGAATCCAAAATTTTTCAGAAATGATATATCAAAACTTGATGAATATTATTCGAAGTACGATGAAGCAAAAAAGAATGGAATAATATTCAATCCATTCAATTGGCTCAACTATAAAAATTATGTTGTATTCATGGTATTGAAATTGAAAGGAGAATATAATGAAACTGACGATTTACTATTTAACGTTCAAACTATTGACCATAGAGAATACAATCCTTTAACAAAAATCCCAAGTGTTTTAAGGGGAGAACTACCTTTTGAGGTGAAAGAATATGATATTGTTAGAGCCTATCCTTCTTTTATTGATATTGAACTAGGTAAGGAATTTAAGGATAACATTTATGAATCAATAGACAAAAAAACCTTTGCTGTTTTATTGAATGCTAATAACACCAATCCATTGAATGATCTTAAAACTCTAAGGGCAAAACTAAGTATTGTTTACGGAGATTATGCTGATAAGGTTTTAACTGATAAGAGATTTAATATCAAAGGACAAGCCTTTTTAGATTTTTCGAAGTATGAGAAGGATTATATAGAACTTTTTGTAAAAGAAAATAATATTGATAATTATGTAAGGTTACATGACGGTGTTTTTGTTCAGTCTGATATTGTTTGTGAAAAAATCAAGTTTAAAAATATTGAATTCTCGATTAAGGAATGTATTAAACCAATAATTGAAAATGAAATAAAAAATTTTTATGACATTGATGAAAATGGTAAAGTAATTACTTCTAGGCATAAATATGCAGATTTTTTCATTCAAGAAAAATTTAAAAGAATATCAACTTCAGATGATAAACTACAATTATTATATGATAGTAATAATGTTGTTGATTTATTTAATCTTAGGACAGATACGGTTTCGTTTCTCCAAAGAAATATAAATGAAGTTAAGCATTATAGGAACATAATCCGTGAATTGATAGCTAAGGAATTTAACACAGTTATATTAAGCTCCTTTAACTTAATCGAATCCACTAAATTAGTTTATTACTCAGATTGTATTAGGACATTTGGTTTACCTTTTAAAAATGGTTTCTACTATTTTAATGAAAAATTTGAATTAGGAAAAATAGATTCAAAATGCTATTCTGAAGTAGATGGTTTCTTTGCATCCCATAAAATTCAAACTAGACAATTTACTTATACCGATGAGATTGGAATGTTTGAAAAATTTATGACAAGGGCAGCAATAGGTAGGGAAATTGCTAACAGTCCTGATACAATATTAATTAACAAAGAGTTCCAAAAGATGTTTGGCTACTTGTGTCATACTTTCAAAGATCAAACAAAGTCTCCATGCATAATTTTTACAGATGAAGATGCAAATGACGAAAACAGAAACGGCGGTAGAGGTAAAACAATAATTACTAAAGCCCTAGCTGAAGTTCAAACGGTTATGCTAAAAGGAGGAAATGAATTTGATTCTAGTTACACACATGTTTTTGCAGACCTCGAAAGAAAACACAAGATTTATATTATAGATGATGTCCCTGCAGGGTTCAAGTATGATGACTTATATACCAATATATTAGGTGGAATTAATTGTCAGCGAAAAGGTTCAAAAGCTGAATTAATAGAATTTGAGCAAGCACCAAAATTTGTTATTACTACTAATTGGGTTATACGTTACGATGAAAAAAATAGTTCAACTAATAGAAGGTTTTTAGAATATAAATTTTCAAATTACTACAATCAATTTAAAACACCTTTAGATGATTTTGGGTGTACCTTCTTTCAAGATTGGGATGAAGCGGAGTGGAATAGATTTTACTCATTTGTTTTCAGATGTGTTTCTATATTTTTTGCTGAAGGATTACAACAAATTCAATATAACAAGAATATTGATAATTATTTAGCTTGTTTTAACAACATACCAATGCAACAAGAATTTGAAAGAATCATATTAATATTAATAAACAACTATCAGGAATTTACAGTAAGTGATTTTTTATTTATTTATAATGATCGTGATAATCCGATAAAAAATGAAAAGTTATTTACAACTAAAAATGTAAAAAAATACATTGATGTATGGCATAAAAGTAAGCATAGTGATATCTCAGAGATTACCATCAATTATCAACAATCAAGTAAAAAATGGGTAGTTAAGAAAATCTAATCGAAATCTATATTACACTTGTTACACTTAAAATCCAGTGATTTTAAAAATTACACTTTTAAAATAAATATGTAAAAATTAAAATTAGTCGAAATTAAGCGTAACAAGTGTAATTTTTATTCTAATTTAAATATAATATAGTTTATACAAAGAAGCACTGAATAATACCTTTCTTAAAATTTTAAATCATATGTATTTAATATAAAGAAAATAGTTAAAATTTTGATTATAATCATTTTAAGCATTAAAACATATGTTTTATCAAACGATTTTATTTTTTTGGCAAGTCAATTCCTTTAAAAAAATCTTCAAGTGTGATTTCTAAAAGACGGCATATTTTAATCAAAGTTTTCAATTCAAAATTGACTCCAGTTTCTAACCGCCAATAAGCAGACCTACTCATTTCAAGAGCGTACGCAATATGCTCATAATTAGAAAAACCCTTAGCTTTTCTCAATTCTTTAAGTCTTTGAGCTATCGCTTGGTATTCTATTTCATTAATATTTTCTTTCGATTTTTCCATTAACCAAATCTCAAAAAAATACATAATTTAAGGTACTCTAAAATAAAGTGTACTATATAATAGAATTTATCTTATATATTTGTAAGAAAAATAGAATTATATGAAAACAATCTATTCATTAATAATTACTTTGATAATAACAAGTTGCACTCCTAACAAAGATGAGGCACAAATTGAAGTAGAAGAAAAAATAAATAATGGGAACGACGTAATTGATATAAGTGGCAATAAATACAAAACAGTATTTATTGGTGGTAGACAATGGATGGCTCAAAATCTAAATGTGGATAAATATAGAAATGGTGATCCAATACCTCATGTTCAAAATGCTTCACAGTGGATTAAATTGACTACAGGAGCTTATTGCTATTATGAAAACAATACAGCTAATGGAATTGTATATGGTAAATTATATAATTTTTATGCAGTAAAAGATCCCAGAGGATTAGCTCCGGTAGGATGGCATATCCCTACCGAGGTCGAGAGAAACGCTTTGATAAATAGTTTTGGTGGTCAATTAAAAGCTGGAGGAGCTCTTAAGGGAGTTGGAACTACTTATTGGAATAGTCCTAATACTGGAGCTACAAATGAAAGCGGATTTAATGCTTTACCAGGAGGTACAAGAACTTCATATAATGGGAATTTTCAAGAAATAAAGAGGACAGCATATTTTTGGACATCTACTTCAAAATATTCAACTGCTGCCTCCACTATAGCGCTTGAAGCATCTTCAACTGGATCATCTTTGGGGAATCTTGGTAATAATTTAAATGGAATGTCCGTTAGATGTATTAAAGATTAATTTTTAATTATTATGAAACATATATTAACTCCTTTTACACTATTAATTTGGTTTGCGATAACCTGTTACTCAATTTACTATTCAGCTATTCTAATGATCTGGATATTTACTTTGGGTTGGTTTTGGTTAATTTTTGGTTATACCTTTTTAATTGGTTTAATATCATTTTTGATTAATTCCTCACCTAGTATCATCAATTATATTATTCTAAAATTATATAAATTAAATTGGTTCAGCATTATTACTCATTCAATAGTTGGTTTCATAGGGATTATATATTCTTACGTTTTTATAATCGAGAATCCGCCTGAAATTATAAATGGCTCTCAGGAATCAAATTTTTTGAATTATTTATGGAATGAGTCTTGGATAAAAACAATACTACTTCTTTTTCCATTTTTAGGAATCCAATTTGGTGTTTTTCATCAGTTTGTAATTGCACCTTTTGTATTAAAAATCGAAAGTTCTAGAAATTAGTTAATGTATAACTTTTAACATAATCAATTATGCAATATTTAATGTCGCGATACGGTGGTCATAATATGATTATCGGAGGAGGTAAGGCAAGTGATGAAAAATTACCAGCTGATCAATCACTAGATAATATGTTGGATAATTATGCTGTAGAAATAATTCCTAATCACTTTTACATATCGTCTTACGATGCTCTTCCCGAATGGATGGGAGGAATGGATAAATTATATTTTCCAAAAACATTTAAACTTGGAACTTTAAATCACAGATTTAACGAAATATTTATTCAAGATGAGCTAGAAGTTATTACAGATATTTATGTTTCTTTTCATCAATGGAGTAATGTATTTGCAGTATTTATTAAAACTCATAAGGATGATTTAAAATATGTCATGGACGATTATAAAGAAAGGTATGACTATGTTCTTCAAGTGTTTATTCGGTCAAAAATAGATGGATATGATCAAAGTTTATCTAAAAACCCTGATTATGTAGAGAAGATATTACTCATATTATTTTATAAAATGGGGCTAACCTATGAAGGTGATATAATAGACTTTATTCCTTCAAAAACTTTTTTGGGTAAAAAAATATCAAGAGAATTTACCAATACAATTTCAAAAAAATTAGTTGGAATTGAATCTGATAACGAATTGAGTGAAATTCTGAAAGCATATCAATAGAATAATTAATTAACGTTCAAAAAAATTAGCTGTAAGAATTTGTTATCTTTTTCGATATATTAACTAAAAGTTGTTGTTGAAGTATAGGTCTTTTTATATTTTATCCTACGACTTATTTTATATTAATTTAAACACATTTTTTTTATTTTAACTATGGGAATATCAAAATGGCTTGCGAGAAAACTTACAGTCGGTGGTACAGCTAGAACTCTAGCCAGACAATACAAATGGTACAGACAAAATAAATTTAAAGAATCTGCTTCTGACAAATTAATTTTCAATGAAATGATAATTTTTAGATTTAAATTTCCAGAAACTCAAAAATTAACACAAATGGTAGATTCAGGGGAAATAAATGGATTAAAACAATTAACGATTGAATTTTTAACTATTGAAGCTGGATTTAAAGAAAATACAATTGAAATGCAAATTATGTTTAGTGAAGTTATTGAAGAAGAATTAATCAAAAAAAACATTCCTTTAAATATTATTTAATTGAATTAATCTTACAATCAATTATTATAAAAATACATATAAAATTATGCCAATATCATTCATAATATTTTTATTTCTATATCCACTTGTTTTTGTACAAGCTAAATTTTTGGATTATAATGGAGACCATATGAGTACCCAAGATTTAAAAAATAAATCAATTTTTGTTATTTTAGGGTGGAACACCTTCACTATGTTATTTATTTATTTTGGTATAACATTTTCATGGACGTACTCAATTATTGGTTTTTTTATTTCATTAATATTTCTCCCATTCATAATTAGGATTCCCATTGTTTATAACTTTAGCCGTTATTGGCCTTTATTGATATTGATCATAATATTTTTAGAATTTTTTTAATAATAAATTTTTCAAATTTAAACGTAGTAACATTACCACAAGATAAATAAATTAAAAAATAAAATGTATTCCGAACCCTACAGGGTACCAACCGAGTGAAGACACCGCGGTGGTAAAACAATACGGACTTTCTTAGTCAAAATAAACGTAATTCAATTACTTTATTGTTTCGGGGTACAAATAAGAAATAACTTTTAAACCTTATTTGTATGAAAAAATTAGTACTTCATATTCCACATTCGTCAACTGAAATACCACTTCGTGAAGGGTATGTTTCAACCCAAGAAGAAATCAACCAAGAAATAATAAAACTTACAGATTGGTATACAGATGATTTGTTTGACTCGGAAAAAGACGATAAAATTGTCGCCCCTTTTTCAAGAATTTTCTGTGATGTTGAACGGTTTGCAGATGATGAGCTTGAAGTAATGTCAAAATTTGGAATGGGAGTTCTTTATGAAAAATTTGATAATGGAAATCTACTAAGGATAGTTTCTCCTGAGTTAAAACAAGAGGTTTTAAAGAACTATTATTGGGTACATCACGCAATCTTTTGCAAAGCGGTAAAAACCAGTTTAGAACAAACAAAATCATGTTTAATTTTAGATTGTCATTCATTTCCTTCTTCGCCATTAACAAGAGCGATTGTACAAGATGAAACAAGACCAGATTTTAATATTGGCACAGATTCATATCACACTCCATCAAATTTAATTGAAGCTTCACAAGAGTTTTTTAAATCGAGAGGTTTAAGCTTAGGTGTCGACACTCCATATTCTGGTTCTATTGTCCCTATGGAATATTATAAAAAAGACCTGAGAGTTAGTTCAATAATGTTAGAAGTCAATAGGAGGATGTATTTAAATGAACCTACAAACGAAAAATCGGATGGGTATTTAAGAACAAAAAAAATTGTTCAAGAATATATCAAACTATTAAAGTCTCTTTAACGACTCTATTTTTTTACTTAACCACTCTTTCCAATCACTTTTGGATTTTATGTTTGAAAAGTTATTAGTACTCATAAGTGTTGTGTTTTCAAATAATTTTTCTTTAAGAGTCCTAGAAGTAAGTATGTTGGAATAATAAGGCACCATTTTATCTTCTTTTATCATTTCCTCTGAAAATTCAATCATTAAATCTAAAGATGATTTAATTAAATGTATTTCACAATCATTCAAATTTAGAGTATATCTGTAAGTAGTCATATTAAATGTTTTTTAAAACAACGAATTAATATTTTCTTTATTATACATATATGTTAAAAGAATCAAATGATGCCTTTATCAGTTAATAACTATTTCTTTAAAAACCGAATAATTTAATATTTCACTTTGCTAATTTTGTAAAGATGAAACTAAAAAATCTACATAGTACCTCAACCTTAGAATTCTACACCCCTGATTTTTCAACATCAGCAAAACTTCCTTTTATTGATGCTGGACTTCGTGCAGGATTCCCCTCTCCTGCCGATGATTTTCTTGAGATACGAATTGATTTTAACGAAGATATTGTCAAAAATAAAAACGCTACTTTCTACGCAAGAGTAAAAGGTAATTCAATGAAAAACGCAGGGATTTTTGACAGGGATTTACTTGTAATAGATAGAAGTTTAGAACCTCAAAACGATAAAATAGCGGTTTGTTTCATTGATGGTGAATTTACTGTTAAACGTATCAAAATAGAAAAAAGTGTTGTATGGTTAATTCCCGAGAATGAAGAATTTCAACCTATCAAAGTAACCGAAGACAAAGAGTTTTTGGTTTGGGGAATTGTTATCGCATCTATAAAACGATTCTAATGTTTGCACTTGTTGATTGTAATAACTTCTACGCTTCTTGCGAGCGGGTATTTGACCCTAACCTCGTGGGTCAACCTGTTGTGATATTATCCAACAACGACGGTTGTGTTATTGCACGTTCAAATGAAGCTAAAGCACTCGGCATCCCAATGGGCGCTCCTGCGTTTCAATACCAAGAACTTTTCAAGAAGAATTTTGTAAATGTATTTAGTTCTAATTATGAATTATACGGTGATATGAGTCGTAGAGTGATGAATACACTTGCTACCTTCTCTCCTGAGATTGAGATATACAGTATTGACGAATGTTTTATGAAGTTCAAGGGGTTTGACGAATTCTTTGATTTGCAGTCGTATGGAGTACAAATGGGGAAAACCGTAAGACGAAATATAGGTATTCCTGTTTCAATTGGTTTCGCACCAACTAAATCTCTTGCCAAAGTAGCTAATAAAATTGCAAAGAAGTTCCCAGAACGAACAAATTCGTCTTATGTGATAGATACCGAGGAGAAGAGAATTAAAGCTCTTGAATGGACTAAAATTGAAGATATTTGGGGTATTGGAAGAAAACACGCAAAAAGACTTAAAGCACTTCAAATAGAAAATGCGTATCAATTCACTCAATTAGATGATAATTGGGTCAGACGAGAAATGAGTGTTGTGGGGTTACGATTAAAACACGACCTAATGGGTATTTCTACCATTGACTTTGAAGAGGTGAAATCCAAACAGAATATGACGGTAAGTCGTTCATTTGAAAAGATGTATTTCAAGTACGATGATGTTGCGGAGAGAATCTCAACATACTCGGCACGATTAGGAGAAAAATTGAGAAAACAGAATAGTCATTGTAATATGATTATGGTGTTCATTAATTCTAACTACTTTCAAGAAGAGATGGAACAGTACCGAGGATTCATTGCGGTTAAAACGGACTTTCCTACTAACTCCACTTTTGAAATCAACAGAATTGCTCAAAAAGCATTACAATCCATTTTCAAAGAAGGTATTGGTTATAAGAAAGCAGGAATCATCGTTTCAGATATTACACCTGCTGATAACTATCAAACTACCTTATTCAACGGAGAGAACCCAAAACACCAAGACATTCTCAAAGCCATTGACCAAATCAACCTAAAAACAGGTAATAAAATTCAGTTTGGTGGTAACGACTTAAAGAAAAGATGGAAGATGAGACAAGAAAAATTGTCTTATCGCTATACAACAAGAATAAATGAAGTTATCACGGTGAATTGTGTAGAAAAAACTAAAGAACAAAGAGCCTTTTTAGATTCGCTTAATTACTTTTAAATTTAAGGCTATATGCCTTTCTGTATAAACTATTTTAAAAAGAAAATGATTTATTTTTGGATACTGGGGTATGAAAAAGTAAAAAAAGCTTCAATTTTTTTAGCTTTTTGACTACCAATAAAAAAGGTTTTAATCAAACGAATTTAGCATTGTTAACTAAATGTTGACTAAAACCTTTATAAAACCCTTAAAAATATGGGTTAAAAGTGACCGCGGAGGGGTTCGAACCCCCAACCCTCAGAGCCGAAATCTGATATTCTATCCAGTTGAACTACGCAGTCAGGTTATTTACGATTTTTGATATACGATATTCGATTTAAGGTATACGATGTACAATATTACCTTCGCTCCGTTCGGCTTCGCCTCGGGTCGATTTACGAAATCAATTTAATCCTAAGATAATAATTTTTTTACAATAGTCGAGATGGTTTTTCCATCAGCTTTACCTGCTAATTCAGCAGAGGCTAATCCCATCACTTTGCCCATGGCTGCCATTCCTGAAGCACCATTGTCTGCAATAATTTTAGCCACCACAGTTTCTACTTCTGCTTCTGATAATTGAGCTGGTAAGAACTTCTCAATTACAGCCGCTTGTTCTAATTCAGGTGCTGCTAAATCTGGACGTCCTTGTTCTGTATAGATATTAGCACTGTCCTTGCGTTGTTTTACTAAACGTTGTAACAATTTAATTTCTTCTTCAGTACTAATTTCCTCTTTCGCTCCGCTTTCAGTTTGTGCTAAAAGTAAAGCTGATTTTACTGCTCTTAATGATTCTAGAGCTACTGTATCTTTGGCTTTCATGGCATTTTTAATTTCGTCCATGATTTGTGTGGCTAAACTCATCTTTTTATCTTTCTAATGGTGTTTGTATTGAGTTATAAATGTTTCAAAACCTTTTAAAGACGAAACACTTTGAACTAAGATTGGCAAATTTAGAATAATTTAACCGAACTAACAAAAGATTGATTGCATCTCCATATAATCCAAAAAAATAACCCAAAAATCGTTTGACTTTCGGGTTATCTTGGTATTGGTTAGCTCTCTAATATTAATCTACATTATCGTGTAAATACGAGTTGTTAGAGCGCAACTGCAAATCATTATTGCTGTCTGTTCCTACAGAAATTCTAGAATTTGTATTATTGATTTGATTGTTAGAAAGTTCTACCCCTAGTCTTTTGTATGCTGGTTCTTTCTCATACTCATCAATCTTAGACACGTTATTATGGAATTTGTAGTTGAATTCTTTTAACTTTCTTCTTCTTTCATCAGCACGTGCACGTAACGTTTCTTCTATTGTCATTTCCATTGGAGAAATTGACTCAAACTCTGTAGCAGCAATGGTTGACTCATCAATTTTTTTCATAGTAATATTCAACTCCTCTGGAACTACTTCAGCCACTTTTTCAGCTGGCTTAGACGCTACAAAATCGTGTTCTACTTCCATATATTCTTCTAACGAATGACGAATCACTCCGTTCTCGGCCACTTCGGTTACAGGAACAAATTGAACTGGATCTACCACATCAATATCATTAATTTCATTATGTGACAAATCAAAAACTACTTTGTTTTCTTCAACTACTGGCTCTGATTTAAACAATGGTAAATCAAACGAAAACGTAGCTTGTTCTTCTCTTTGAACTACTTTTGGTTGCACTGTTTCAATAGCGTGTTGCTCAGGTGTTGTGAAAGTAAAATCAATATCATTGATTGGCGAAACAATTTCAAAAGTAACATCTAAATTTTTGATAAATTCAGTCATTACCATTAAATCATTTTCATTTGTAATTGGCTCATAAGATGCTACTACTGGCTCAGCCACAACTTCGGCAACTGACTCTTCTTCTAACAATTCAAAAACAATACGCTCCTCAGTGGCAGCCACAGGTGTTTCTACGTTCAAATCAAATGTAGGCACTGATGGCTTTGATAAATTGTGTACAATTTTTTGTTCATCTTCTAAAGCATGAATGATCTTCTTTGGCTCTGTATTTACGATTTCGTTTTGTTGATCTAAATCAAAACCGGTAGCAATAACTGTTACTGCAATACCGTCACCAAGAGCCTCATCTTCACCAACTCCCATAATAATATTGGCATTGAAACCTGCTTCAGATTGAATATGATCATTGATTTCACCAATTTCATCCAAAGTAATTTCGTTAGTTCCAGAAACGATAAGCAACAATACGTTTTTAGCACCTGTGATTTTATTATCATTTAACAACGGAGAATCCAAAGCAGAAATAATAGCATCTTTCGCTCTTGTTTCACCTTCAGCTATTGCAGAACCCATAATAGCTGTACCACTATTAGACAATACCGTTTTAGCATCACGCAAATCGATATTCTGAGTATAGTGATGTGTAATTACTTCGGCAATACCTCTTGAGGCTGTTGCCAATACTTCATCCGCTTTTGAGAAACCAGCTTTGAAACCTAAGTTTCCATACACTTCTCTCAATTTATTATTATTAATAACTATTAACGAATCGACTTGTTTGCGCAATTTTTCGATTCCAATAATAGCTTGTTCTTGACGAACTTTACCTTCAAACATAAAAGGAATTGTTACAATCCCAACAGTAAGAATGTCACGTTCTTTAGCCAATTGAGCAATTACTGGAGCAGCTCCTGTTCCAGTTCCACCTCCCATACCAGCAGTGATAAAAACCATTTTAGTATTTTGGTCTAACATTTTTTCAATGTCAGAAATACTTTCAATAGCTGATTGTTGACCTACATCTGGATTAGCTCCAGCTCCCAATCCTTCTGTTAAGTTTACTCCTAACTGAATTTTGTTAGGCACAGGACTATTCTGTAAGGCTTGTGAGTCTGTATTACAAACAATAAAATCTACCCCTTTGATTCCTTGCTTAAACATATGGTTGATGGCGTTGCTCCCGCCGCCTCCAACACCAATTACTTTGATTACATTTGATTGGTTCTTTGGTAAATCAAATGAAATACTTCCAAATTCTGAGTTGCTCATCATTTTATTTGGTTTTTGCTATTTGTTATTACTATTATACTGTTTTGGCTAAGCCTTTATTCTGCATTATCTAAAAATTCCTTGATTCTATCTACATATCTATCAAAAAATGATTTTCTAATTTTAGTTTCGGTTGATTCTGGATCATTTTGCACAACCTCTTTTTGTTCTACCACAATAGGAGGTGTTTCTGAAGGCGCTTTTACTTCAACTTCTGGGGCTTTGTACTCAGGAATTTCTGGGGCTGGAGCCTGAGTAATTTTAACAGCACTTTGGGTTTGATTTTGGATACTATTCATTACCAAACCAACTGCTGTTGCGTATAAGGGACTAGATATTTCTTCGCTTGAATTACCTGCCAAATGTTCATTTGGATAACCAATTCTTGTATCCATACCCGTGATAAATTCCACTAATTGCTTTACGTGTTGCAATTGCGAACCTCCACCTGTAAGAACAATTCCAGCAATTAATTTTTTTCTTGGGTCTTCATGACCGTATGCTTTTATTTCAACAAAGACTTGCTCAATAATTTCTACCACACGAGCGTGGATTATTTTAGATAAATTCTTTAATGAAATCTCTTTGGGCTCTCTTCCTCTCAATCCAGGAATTGAAACAATTTCATTTTCTTTATTTTCCCCTGGCCAAGCAGAGCCAAATTTTACTTTTAATAATTCTGCCTGTTTTTCGATAATAGAACAACCTTCTTTAATATCTTCTGTAATTACATTCCCTCCAAAAGGAATTACAGCCGTATGACGAATTATTCCGTCTTTAAAAATGGCTAAATCTGTCGTTCCACCTCCAATATCAATCAAAGCTACTCCAGCTTCTTTTTCTTCTTGGCTCAATACTGCATCAGAAGATGCTAATGGTTCTAGTGTCAAACCAGACAATTCGATACCCGAATCATGAATACAACGGCCTACATTACGAATAGAGGATGCTTGTCCCACCACCACATGAAAACTAGATTCTAATCGACCACCATACATACCTATGGGCTCTTTTATCTCAGCCTGTCCGTCAATTTTAAATTCTTGAGGCAACACATGGATAATTTCCTCTCCAGGAAGCATTGCTAGCTTGTTCACTTGATCAATTAGTAATTGTATATCATTACCTCCTATCACTTCTTCAGGATTACTCCTACTGATGTAATCTGAATGCTGAATACTGCGAATATGTTGTCCTGCAATTCCGACAACACAATCTTTTATTTTATAACCCGAGTTATTTTCAGCTTCTTTTACAGCGTGTTGGATTGACTGAATTGTTTGGGTGATATTATTCACAACACCCCTAGCCACACCTAAACTTTTGGATTTTCCAACACCCAAAATTTCTAGTTTCCCGTATTCATTTTTCTTGCCTATCATTGCAACAATCTTAGTTGTTCCAATATCAAGTCCTACTGCAATATTGTCTTTTTCCATTACCTCTTATTTTGTGCAAACTACTTGGTCCGTAAAACGGAGATCTATTTTTTTATATTTATACAACGAACTGTCAACAATTGCTTTTTGAAAAAATGCTTTGTAATTATTAATTTTTTGATTCACATTAATCGTTCCTCCAAAATCAATTTGAAAATCAAAATTTCTATTCAGCATTTTTAAGCTACCATTCCGCATAATTTGGATGGCAACGATATTTTTTTTCAAAAACTCATCGTCATAAATTTTTCGAAATAATGCTACTAAAGCTTCTTTGTTTTTTTGGTGAATTATACCAAAAACTAGCGGTACTCTCGCGGTAAAATTTACCGATAATGGCATTGTACTTCCCTTGTAATCAATATAAAAAGAACTCCTTCCGTCAAAAACTCTTGCTATTGGTGTTTTCTGTTTCACCACTGCTTTTAGCACTCCGTCAATCGTTACAAACACATCTGATTTTTCAATCATTTGGTTTGCATTGATGGTATTTTCTAATTTATTCAAATCTAATTTATCTTTTCGGATAGCTAAAGCCTCTCCATTTTTTTCTATTAACAATTTATTAACCGTTTCTTGTTTAATAAATGGATTGTTTTCTTCAACAAAAATTATTTTAGAACCTGTCAATTTTCTATTTCCATTTCTAGTTGACGCAAATGAAAACAAGAAAATCACTACGCCAAACATAAGTCCTAATCGAATTGTTAACCAATTAATTCTTTTCATACAATGCATTTTTTATTGATGGAACCATCTCTCCTAAATCTCCGGCTCCAATAGTTACAATTACCGTAGCATTGTCAGCTAGAATTACAGGAATCAATTCTTCTTTTGAAACCAATTTTTTAGCTGTATTTGTCATTTTACCCATCAACCATTCCGATGTAATTCCTTCCATTGGTAATTCGCGTGCTGGATAAATATCGAGTAAAATTACTTCGTCAAAATTGGATAAACTTTTAGCAAAATCATCTACAAAATCTTTTGTCCTACTAAAAAGATGTGGTTGGAAAATAGCCAATACTTTTTGATTAGGATACAACTCACGAACCGCTTGATGCACCGCATTAATCTCAGTTGGATGATGTGCATAGTCATCAATATAAACCAAATTTTTGGCCTTGATTTGATACGAGAATCGCCTTCTAATTCCTTTGAAAGAAGCTAGTGCTTTTGCGATAGCATCTGATGAAGTTCCAAACGTCTTAGCCATAGCCAAAGCCATCAATGCATTCATCAAATTATGTCTTCCTGGCAATCCAAAAGCAATATCCCGAATAATCTCAGTTGGTGTTTGCACATCAAAAACATAACTACCGTTTCCAACTCTCACATTGAAAGCTTTAAAAACAGCATCCTCATTCACTGCACAAGTCACCCCTTCAATTGGTAATTCTTTAGTAATAAATAATTGTGTTTTATCTTCTACTTTATTGGCAAATTCAACAAACGAAGCTTCTATCTCTTCACTCGTACCATAAATATCCAAATGATCTGCATCCATCGAAGTTACACACGCAATGTTGGGATGCAAGTGCAAAAACGAACGATCAAATTCATCAGCTTCAACTACCGTAACTGTTTTTCCAGTTCCAATTAAATTAGAATTGTAATTTTCAACTATTCCGCCCACAAAAGCAGTTACATCGGCTCCACTTTCAAATAAAATATGACCTAAAATACTTGAAGTAGTTGTTTTTCCATGTGTGCCAGCAACAGCAAAACAAAACGTATCTTTAGTAATAATACCCAAAACTTCCGCTCTTTTTTTCACCACATAATCACGCTCTAAAAAGTAATTCCATTGCGAATGAGATACAGGAACGGCTGGCGTAATAATCACCAACGTATTTTCTACATAATACTCTTTTGGAATCAAATCAATACGATCTTCAAAATGAATTGCTATTCCACTTGCAATTAATTCGTCTGTGAGCATGGATGGAGTTTTATCGTAACCCGAAACATTTTTTCCGATGGTTTTAAAATAACGCGCCAAAGCACTCATTCCGATTCCTCCGATTCCTATAAAATAGACGTTATGTATTTGATTTAAGTTCATTTCTTCTGACAACTCCAACGCTAAAGCGTTCCGTTTTTATTATTTAATTAATTTGATAATCTCTTCTACAATGGCTTTGGTTGCATTAGGCAAAGCCAATTTTTTAATATTTTGACTCAATTCTTGTTGTTTGCTTTCATTGACAATCAAATCTGAAAGAGTCGATTCAAAAGTGGTATCCAACTCGCTTTCACGAATCAAAATAGCCCCTTTTTTATCAGCAACCGATTTAGCATTTTTTGTTTGATGGTCTTCAGCAACATTCGGAGACGGAATAAAAACAACCGGTTTCCCTACGATACATAATTCAGAAACCGAAGAAGCTCCAGCTCTTGAAATTACAATATCTGCTGCCGCATACACTAAATCCATTCGTTCTATAAACGCCATCACTTGAACATTAGCCGAATTGTATTTTTGGTATTCTTCAAAATACAATTTCCCACATTGCCAAAGCAATTGTACATTTTGCGAAGCAAAAAACTCCAATTCTTTATCAATCAATTGGTTCACACGACGCGCACCTAAACTTCCTCCTAAAATCAAAATTGTTTTTTTGTTCGGATCTAAGTTAAAATGAGTAATACCTTCGGCTCTTTTACTTTCCACATCAATTAAATCTTGACGCACCGGATTGCCTGTCAAAACCATTTTTTCTTTTGGAAAAAAGCGTTCTAAATTTTCATAAGCCACGCAAATTGCATTGGCTTTCTTACTCAATAATTTATTAGTTATTCCAGGAAAAGAATTTTGTTCTTGAATTACAGTAGGGATTCCTTCATTATTTGCCATTTGCAATAAAGGGCCACTTGCAAAACCCCCTGTTCCAATTACTACATCTGGTTGAAATCGTTTTATAATTTGTCTCGATTTCAGCAAACTACTCAATAATTTTACTGGGAACAACAAATTATCAAAAGTCAATCGTCTTTGTAAACCAGCAATCCAAAGTCCTTGTATTGGGTAACCCGCTTGAGGCACTTTTTGCATTTCCATTTTATCCTGAGCACCAACAAAAAGAAATTCGGCAGTCGGGAAACGAGATTTCAATTCATTAGCGATAGCAATTGCTGGGTAAATATGACCTCCTGTTCCTCCTCCGCTTA
>JACCDS010083227.1_pt1 | contig 19816 bp, 14 predicted proteins | sample 7446441 | NCBI WGS metagenome assembly JACCDS01 (sample SAMN15323445, study PRJNA562643) | freshwater metagenome | isolation source: river surface water | place: USA:Blue River Watershed | collected 2017-08-17
CAGCAGGTTCGGAATCTTGTCGGTCGATGGCAAGTGCTCGCGGTCGCACAGCGCGACGAAGCCCTTGATCGTCTTGCACAGCGGCGCGATGGCTTCGATGACCGCCACGAAGGTCAGGTCGAACAGCAGGTACTGGTCTTCCGCGTGGTTCGCGATGTAGGCAATCTGCTCCGGGTGCAGGCGCGGATTGATGGTGTGCAGCACCGCACCCATGCCGGACACGCCGTAGTACGCCTCGAGGTGACGGTAGCCGTTCCATGCCAGCGTGGCGATCCGGTCGCCCATCACGATGCCGCGGAGCGTCAATGCATTCGCGAGCCGGCGCGCGCGGCGGTGGCATTCGCGATAGTTATAACGATGAATATCGCCCTCGACGCGGCGGGAAACGATTTCGGTGTCGCCGTAATAACGGTCGGCGTGGCGGATCAGGGAGGAAATGAGCAGCGGCTGGCTCATCATGCGGCCCATCAGTGGGCTCTGCGGGTACTGCACCATGGTGTCTCCGATAAATTTTTCTTGCTGCAACAGCGCGGATTTTTGTGCGCCGCTTATCATTTGGTCAATCGCTTTTCATGCGGCGACGCAGCAACTCGTTCCTCGTTTTCCCGCTCAGGTGCGGTATCCGGGGTCTTCCCTTTCCAGTTTGCGCAGCAGTGCCGGCCAGGCGAGCGCGCCGTATTTCGACTGCGTCACCTGCTTGGCCTGGTTCAGTGCATTGGCAATGATAGGTTCCGGGATCGGTCGCAATGCCGTGCCGCCTGCCATCGCCCTGACCTGGATGGCGCACGCGGACTCGAAGTTATACATGCTCAGGAAAGCATCGGCCACCGTGCTGCCCACGGTCAGCAGGCCATGGTTGCGTAGCATCAAATAGGTCTTGTCGCCGAGATCCGCGACCAACCGGGGCTTCTCGGCGTCGTTCAGTGCGACGCCTTCGTAGTCGTGAAACGCGAGGCTGTTCAGTACGAAAATCGACGCCTGCGAAATCGGCAGCACCCCGCCTTCCTGTGCCGCGACCGCGCAGCCGTTCACCGTGTGCGTGTGCAGCACGCAGTGCGCATCGTCGCGTGCTTCGTGGATGGCAGAGTGAATGGTGAACCCGGCCGGGTTGACAGGAAAAGGCGAGTCGTCGAGCTTGTTGCCGTGCAGGTCGATCTTCACCAGCGAAGAGGCGGTGACTTCGTCGAAGGTCAGACCGTACGGATTGATCAGGAATTCATGGTCACCGCCGGGCACCCGCGCGGTGATATGCGTGAAGACCAGGTCGGACCAGCCAAATGCCGCCACCAGACGGTAGCAGGCAGCCAGGTCGACCCTGACCTGCCACTCGTCGACACTGACACGATGCCTGACCGACGGTATCGCGAGGCGCTCCGTAGCGTTCAAGTGCTTTCTCCTCTTCTCTGTCACAATGGCAGACGCTCGCAGCGCCGCCGGTTTGTGCGGGGCGTCTGGTGCGCCATCCCTTTTTTGAATGCCGGCAATTCCTGTACTGCGGGCAGCCATCCTAACAGAAGCTTCCATGAATTCGCCCGACCTGCAGCCGCTGCGTCCCGGCCGGCTGGCCGACCTGACGCTAAGCCATAGCTATGCCACCCTGCCGCCAGCGTTTTACACGCGGCTGCGCACGACTCCCCTGCCCGATCCTTACCTCGTTTGTGCCAGCGACGATGCGGCCGCGCTGATCGGTCTCGACCCGGCCGAATTCGAAACGCCGATGTTTGCCGAAGTCTTCAGCGGAAACGCCGAACTGCCCGCGTCGCAGCCGCTGGCCGCGGTGTACTCCGGGCATCAGTTCGGCGTCTGGGCCGGCCAGCTCGGCGACGGTCGGGCGATCCTGCTGGGCGAGGCGCCGTCGCCGATCGAGCCCGGCGGTTCGCTCGAGCTGCAGCTGAAAGGCTCCGGCAAGACGCCCTACTCGCGCATGGGCGACGGACGCGCAGTGCTGCGCTCGTCGATCCGCGAATTTCTGTGCTCGGAGGCGATGGCTGCGCTCGGCATACCGAGCACGCGCGCCTTGTGCGTGATCGGCTCGGACCAGCTCGTGATGCGCGAGCTACCCGAAACCACCGCCGTCGTCACGCGGATGTCGCAGAATTTCGTGCGCTTCGGCTCATTCGAACACTGGTTCTGGAACGACCGCCCGGATGAACTGAAAATGCTGGCCGACTACGTGATCGCGCGCAGCTATCCCGAACTGCGCGACGTCGACCGTCCCTATCACGCACTGCTGCGCGAAGTCACGCGCCGTACCGCCGAGCTGGTCGCGCAATGGCAGGCCGTCGGCTTCATGCACGGCGTGCTCAATACCGACAACATGTCTATCTTAGGCCAGACGCTCGATTACGGCCCGTTCGGCTTCATGGAAGCCTTCGATCCGGCGCACATCTGCAATCACACTGACCGCGCCGGCCGCTATTCCTACCGGATGCAGCCGCAGATTGGCGAATGGAATTGCTATGCGCTCGGCCAAGCGATGCTGCCGCTGATCGGCGATGTCGATGAGGTACAGGCTGTGCTGTCGGTCTACAAACCGGCGTTTTCCGCGAAGATGGACGCGCTCTGGCATGCGAAGCTGGGGCTGGCCACGGTGCAGGAAGCCGACGAGGCGCTGATTCGCCGCCTGCTCGACCTGCTTGCGGCCGGTCGCGTCGATTTCCCCTTGTTTTTCCGGCGGCTGTCCGGCCTGACCGCCACCGGTGGCGATGCGCCGTTGCGTGACTTGTTCATTGACCGCAGCGCATTTGACGCGTGGTCAGTAGAATACCGGCAGCGCCTGCGCGCCGAGGCCAGCGATGATGCGGCCCGCAAGACGGCGATGGATCGCGTGAACCCGAAGTATGTGCTGCGCAATTACCTTGCGCAGGTCGCGATCGACAAGGCGCAGCAAAAAGATTTTTCCGAGGTGCGTCGCCTGCTGCAGCTGTTGCGGCGGCCGTTCGACGAACAGCCGGAAAACGATGCGTATGCGAAGCTGCCGCCCGACTGGGCGGCCGGCATTGAGGTCAGCTGCTCTTCGTGAGCGGCAGCACAGTGGAGATAGCAATGCAAAGCAAGAAAGTCGTGCGCACCGATACCGAGTGGCGCGCGATGCTGGAGCCGATGGAATACGAGGTGACGCGGCACGCCGCCACCGAGCGTGCCTTCACCGGCCGCTTCTGGGATCATCATGAAGCCGGCACATATACCTGCGTCTGCTGCGACACGCCGCTGTTCGAGTCGGACGCCAAATTCGACTCCGGCTGCGGCTGGCCGAGCTACTTCCGTCCGCTCGACCCGGCGCATGTCAGTGAGCGCATCGACCGCAGCCACGGCATGCTGCGCACCGAAATCCTGTGCAACGTCTGCGACGCCCACCTCGGCCATGTCTTTCCCGACGGGCCGCCGCCAACCGGGCTGCGCTACTGCATCAATTCGGCATCGCTGAAATTCACTCCCCAACGCTGAGCGTCCGCATGAAGCTGCTGTTCGACCTTTTCCCCGTCATTCTCTTCTTCGCCGTCTTCAAGCTGGCCGGCGCCAACCCCGAGGCTGCACAGGCATTCGGCAACCAGTATCTCGCCGGGCTAGTGTCGGGTGGTGAAGTCACCCTACAGCAGGCGCCGATCCTGCTGTCTACGGCTGTGGCCATACTGGCTACGCTCGCGCAGGTGCTTTGGCTGCTTGCTCGTCGCAAGCCGGTCGACAACATGCTGTGGCTGTCGCTGGCGATCATCATGGTGTTTGGCGGCGCGACCATCTATTTCCACGACGAGCAGTTCATCAAGCTCAAGCCGACCGTGCTGTACTGGTGCTTCGCGCTGGTGCTGCTGGGTGCGCCGCTGTTGTTCGGCAAGAACCTGATGCGCTCGATGATGGGCAAGCAAATGCAGCTGCCCGATGCGATCTGGTCGCGGCTGAACCTTGCATGGGGACTGTTCTTCACGGCGATGGGCGCGGTCAACCTGTATGTTGCTTTCACCATGCCGCTGGCGTTCTGGGTCAACTGCAAGCTGTTCGGTTTTCTTGGGCTGATGATCGCTTTCGTGATTGCGCAGAGCGTCTATTTGTCGCGCTACATGAAGGAGGCAGAATGAACCGGCCGGAACGTATCCGCGAGCTGCTGAACGCCGGCCTCGAACCGCTCGAATGCGTAATCGAGGACGAATCCCACCTGCATGCCGGCCATGCCGGCGCAGCTTCCGGCGGCGGCCATTACCGCCTGAAACTGGTGTCCGCACGCTTCGAGGGACTGAGCAAGGTTGGCCGTCATCGGCTGGTGTATGATTGCCTGCGAGAGCTGATGAAAAAAGAAATACACGCGCTCGCGATGACCTTGCAGACACCCGACGAGGCGCAGGCTTCCTGACAGTCGTCTCCAGGCATCTTTGTTCAACATATCCATACTTTATCCATGAAGAATCTGAAACCTGCCCGTCTGCTGGTGATGCTCATCGCCTCCGCAGCCGCTGTTGCCTCCGTCCCTGCGTTCGCGCAAAACGTCGCTGTCGTCAACGGCAAGGCCATCCCGACCTCGCGTGTCGAGTCCATGGTCAAGCAGATGGTGCAGCAGGGCCAGAAAGACTCGCCCGAGATGCGCTCGATGATCAAGGACGAACTGATCAACCGCGAAGTGCTCGCGCAGGAAGCCGATCGTCAGGGCATCTCCAACCGTCCGGAGATCAAGAGCCAGATCGACATGGCGCGCCAGTCGATCGTGATCCGCGCGCTGGCGCAGGAATACGTCGCGAAGAACCCGGTCAAGGACGAAGAAATGAAGGCCGAGTTCGACAAGTTCAAGGCGACGCTGCCGCCGAAGGAATACCATGCACGTCACATCCTCGTCGAGAAGGAAGACGAGGCAAAGGCGATCATCACCAAGCTGAAAGGCGGCGCAAAGTTCGACGAACTCGCGGCTGCCTCGAAGGACAAGGGTTCGGCGCAGCAAGGCGGCGACCTCGGCTGGGCACCGGCCGATGCGTTCGTCAAGCCGTTCTCGGACGCGATGGTCGGCCTGAAAGCCGGCGAGATCACCCAGACGCCGGTGCAGAGCCAGTTCGGCTTCCACGTGATCAAGCTCGAAGAAGTCCGTGACGCGCAGCTGCCGACCTTTGAAGAGGTCAAGGAGCGCATCGCTGAATCGCTGCAGCAGCGCAAGCTGCAAACCTTCCAGCAAGACCTGCGCAAGAAGGCGAAGATCCAGTAATCTCAGCTGAGCTCAGCAAGTCAACAAGGCCGGTGTTTCCACCGGCCTTTTTTGCATTCGCGGACTAAATAATAGCCACGGCGCAACAAAACTTCCAAAATCCAGTACATTAGCCCGTAAGTTCCGCTCGACCTTTAGCTTATGCACCGATTACGCTTGTCCGAACTGATCTCAGCCCTGAGCCATGCGCTCGATATTACGGAGGGTCAGCCTGAGGGGCATTGCATCCGTTGTTGCTGGATAGGCATGCACATCGGGCGACACATCGGTCTTGCTGATGACGAACTCTGGAACCTCTACTACACCCTGCTGCTGAAAGATCTGGGATGCAGCAGTAATGCCGCGCGTATCTGCGAGCTGTACCTGACCGACGATCTGGCGTTCAAGCATGATTTCAAGACGGTTGGCGATCGCGTGCCGCAGGTTCTGAATTTCGTGCTGTCGCATACGGGCCTGAAAGCGCCCCTGGCCGAGCGATTCCGTGCGGTGATGAATATCCTGCGTAACGGGGTTGAGCTCGCGGACGAATTGATTCAGACCCGCTGCCAGCGCGGCGCTGAGATTGCCCGGCAGTTGCGTTTTCCGGAGTCGGTGGCCACCGGCATTTACCATCTGGATGAGCATTACAACGGCAAAGGCCGCCCGGATGGTCTCGCTGGCGAGCAGATCCCGCTGTTCTCTCGCATCGCCCTGATGGCTCAGGTGATCGACGTATTTCATACCAGTGGCGGCCCGAACGCCGCGATCGACGAGCTGCAACAACGGCGCGGTCAATGGTTCGATCCGGTACTGGTGGATGCCTTCAAGGCGGTCGCCGATGAATCTTTCTGGCGCCAACTGGCCGATGCCAGCATTACCGATGCCGTGCTCGCACTGGAGCCGGCATCGCACATCGTGCCGCTGGACGAAGACTATCTGGACGATATCGCAACCGCCTTCGGTCAGATCGTCGACTCGAAAAGCCCTTACACCAGCGGTCACAGCGCTCGCGTGGCGCTGTATGTTGACCTGATGGCAGAGACGATCGGGCTCAGTGCCGAACGACGGCGCTGGCTCAAGCGCGGTGCGCTATTGCATGACATCGGCAAGCTCGGTGTCAGCAACAGCATCCTCGACAAGCCCGGCAAGCTGAATGAAGACGAGTGGGTGCTGGTGCACATGCACGCCAAATACACCGAGGCGATTCTGTCGCGCATGGACGCATTCTCTGAGCTGGCCCGCATCGCCGGCGCGCACCATGAGCGACTGGACGGCAAGGGCTATCCGCGCGGCCTGAGTGCGTCCGACATACCGATGGAAACCCGCATCATCACCTGCGCCGACATCTTCGATGCCATCACGGCTGCACGCCCCTATCGCGGCGCGGTACCGATCGACAAGACACTGCAAATCATGTCGGAAACAGTGGGTACGGCCATCGATCCGGACTGTTTCGAGATCCTGAAATCTTCCGTACACCGGCTGCCAGAGATGATCGTCTGACAGGGCTGACGCGCCGCTGCTGCCTTCGCGAGTAGGCGGCCGGCTGCGACCATTCTGATACGCAGCCGGCAGCAGCTTCACCTAACCTTGGCCTTGGCCTTGGCCTTAGCCTCAGTCTCAGCCCACCCACTTGCGCGCGTTGCGGAACATGCGCATCCACGGAGCATCCTCACCCCAGCCGTCCGGATGCCACGAATGCGTGACGGTCCTGAACACTCGCTCGGCATGCGGCATCATCACCGTGAAACGTCCATCCGGTGTTGTGACCGAGGTGATACCAGACGGCGAGCCGTTCGGATTGAACGGATACGTTTCGGTCGGTCGGCCGTAGTGATCAACGAAGCGCAACGCAGCCAGCACCTGATGCTCATCACCCGTGTGTGCAAAGTTCGCATAACCCTCGCCATGCGCCACCGCGATGGGCGTCTGCGTTCCGGCCATACCTTCAAAGAAAATCGACGGTGACGGCAGCACCTCGACCATCGCAAAGCGTGCCTCGAACTGCTCCGACTGGTTGCGCGTGAACTTCGGCCAGTGCTCTGCACCCGGAATGATGGACTTCAGGCTGCTCATCATCTGGCAACCATTGCAGATGCCCAGACCAAAGGTATCAGTGCGCTTGAAGAAGCCGGAGAACTGCTCGGACAGCAGCGGATTGAACAGGATGGTCTTCGACCAGCCCTCGCCTGCCCCCAGCACGTCGCCGTAGGAGAAACCGCCCACGGCGATCAGGCCTTTGAAATCGTCGAGACGCACGCGGCCAGCAATCAGGTCGCTCATGTGGACATCGATCGCATCGAACCCCGATTTGTGCATCACGTAGGCTGTCTCGACATGCGAGTTAACGCCCTGCTCGCGCAAGATCGCCACCTTCGGGCGTGCGCCGGTGGCAATGAACGGCGCGGCCACATCCACCGTCGGATCGAAGCTCAGCTTTGGCGTCATGCCCGGATCATTCTCGTCAAGCAGACGGTCATATTCCGCATCGGCGCAGGCCGGGTTGTCGCGCAGCCGCGCGATGCGCCAGCTGGTTTCGCTCCACAGGCGCTGCAGTTCAGCGCGCTTTTTCTGGTAGATGACTTTTGCGTCACGAGTGAACTCGACCACGTCGCGGTCGTTGAGTTTGCCGATGATGTGGCTGCAGGCGCCCAGCCCGAACTCACGCAGCACATTCATCGCCTCGGACCGCTGCTCGGCGCGCACCTGAATCACCGCACCGAGCTCTTCTGCAAACAAGGCCCGCAACGTCAGGTCATTGCGGCGGGATTCCACCTGGCTGGCCCAGTTTTTCGAATCGCCCCAGTCGGTTGCGTGCTCGCCCTCGGTGACAAGGATGTCCAGATTCACGGTCACGCCTGCGTGGCCGGCAAAGGCCATTTCGCACAGCGTGGCATACAGACCGCCATCGGAACGGTCATGGTAGGCCAGCAGCTTCCGTTCGCGGTTCAGACGCTGGATCGCATTGAAAAAGGCTTTCAGATCATCGGCATTGTCGACGTCCGGCGCATCATCGCCGATCTGCTGCATCACCTGTGCCAGTGCCGACGCACCCAGACGGTTACGGCCACGACCGAGATCGATCAGGATCAGCGCAGTATCACCAAGGTCGCGTCGCAGTTGCGGCGTCAGCGTGTGGCGCACATCCGTTACCGGCGCAAAGGCCGACACGATCAGCGAGACCGGCGCAGTAACCGATTTGCTGCCCTCCTCGTCCTGCCACGTCGTACGCATCGACAGCGAATCCTTGCCGACCGGGATCGACAGTCCCAGCGCCGGGCACAGCTCCATCCCCACCGCCCTCACGGTATCGAACAGTGCGGCGTCCTGACCGGGCTGACCGCAGGCGGCCATCCAGTTTGCCGACAGCTTGATATCGGTAATGTCGGCAATGGCCGCCGCAGCAATGTTCGTCAGCGCCTCACCGACGGCCATGCGGCCTGAGGCCGGCGCATCGATCACGGCCAGCGGCGTACGCTCGCCCATCGACATCGCTTCGCCGAGATAACCCTCATGGCTCATGGTCGTGACGGCGCAGTCCGCCACCGGTACCTGCCACGGGCCGACCATCTGGTCACGCGCGGTGTGCGCGCCGACCGAGCGGTCGCCAATGGTGATCAGGAAGGATTTGTCAGCGACGGTCGGCAGCTTCAGTACGCGTTCGCCTGCCTGCTCGAGCGTGATGCCCGTCAGGTCGACCGGTGACGTCGGCTGTTTGCTGCGTGTGACGTCGCGATGCATTTTCGGCGGCTTGCCGAGCAGGACATCCATCGGCATGTCGACCGGATAGTTGTCATGCTCGGGATCGAGCACGCGCAGCTGGCGCTCCTCGGTCGCAATACCGACCACCGCAAATGGGCAACGCTCGCGCTCGCACAGCTCGCGGAACAGCGCCAGGCTGGCAGGTGCAATGCCGAGGACATAGCGTTCCTGCGACTCGTTGCTCCAGATTTCCTTCGGCGCGAGCCCGCTTTCCTCGAGCGGTACCTTGCGCAGATCAAAGACGGCACCGCGGCCGGCGTCGTTGGTCAACTCAGGAAAAGCGTTCGACAGGCCGCCGGCACCCACGTCATGAATCGACAAGACCGGATTGTCAGCGCCCAGTGCCCAGCAGGCGTTGATGACTTCCTGTGCGCGTCGCTCCATCTCAGGGTTGCCCCGCTGGACGGAGTCAAAATCAAGGTCAGCCGTATTGGCGCCGGTGGCCATCGACGACGCAGCACCGCCGCCCATGCCGATACGCATGCCCGGTCCGCCGAGCTGGATCAGCAGGCTGCCCACCGGCAGCACTTCCTTCTTGGTGTGCAGCGCCGAAATATTGCCCATGCCGCCGGCGATCATGATCGGCTTGTGATAACCGTAGACCGTGCCACCGACGTTTTGCTCGTAAGTGCGGAAGTAACCGGCGAGATTCGGGCGACCGAACTCATTGTTGAATGCCGCGCCCCCCAGCGGGCCATCGATCATGATCTGCAGCGGCGACGCAATCCGGTCGGGCTTGCCGGTAATCCGGGCGCCGCCATGATCGGTGCGATCCGCCAGTGGCTGGTTGACATCACGGGCGTTTTCCCACGGTTGTACTGCATGCGTGATCATCAGATTCGATACGGTGAAGCCGGTCAGGCCCGCCTTGGGCTTCGCACCACGACCGGTTGCGCCTTCATCGCGAATTTCACCGCCCGCACCGGTTGACGCGCCGGGGAAAGGCGAGATCGCAGTCGGATGGTTATGCGTCTCGACTTTCATCAGGATGTGCGTCAGCTCCGTTGACGGACGGTACGACAGTCCTTCGTTCGCGCGCGGGTAAAAGCGCATCACCTCCGCACCTTCGATCACGGACGAGTTATCCGAGTAAGCGACCACGGTGCCGCGCGGTTGCAGCTGGTGAGTATTGCGGATCATGGCAAACAGCGAGCGATCCTGCTTCTCGCCATCGATGGTCCAGTCGGCATTGAAGATCTTGTGGCGGCAATGCTCGCTATTGGCCTGCGCGAACATCATCAGCTCGACATCGGTCGGGTTGCGGCCGGCACGGGTGAATGCATCGTTCAGGTAGTCAATCTCATCGTCTGACAGCGCCAGACCAAGCTCGGTATTCGCAGCAACCAGCGCAGCGCGGCCACCGGCGAGGACATCGACATGGGACAGCGGCTGCGCATCAAGCTCATTGAACAGTGCTGCTGCCTGCTGAGGATCACGAATGACGATCTCGGTCATGCGGTCGTGCAGCAGCGCGGCGACCTCAGCCGCCTGCGTTGCATCGAGCGAGCGCGCCTTGCCAAGCAAACCGCTTTTGAGCTGAACGTAATAAATGATGCCGCGCTCAATCCGGTGGATTTGCGTCATGCCGCAGTTGTGCGCGATGTCGGTCGCCTTGCTGGCCCACGGCGAGATCGTTCCGAGCCGTGGAATCACGACGAACTGATCGCCATCGGCGCTGCCCTCGAAGGGTTCGCCGTAGGTGAGCATGGCAGCCAGGCGATCACGATCGGCGTCATCCAATGCCGAGTGACTGTCGATGAAGTGGCAATAACGTCCGCTGATTCCCGTGATCGACGGTTCGATCGACTTCAACTGGGTCAGGAGTCGCTGGACACGAAAGGCAGACAGGGCGCTGGAGCCCGGAAGAATGAGCAGGGCTTGGCAGGAGAAATGCGGAGGCTGCCCCAGGTCGCCGACAAGCAGTCGGGCCACATCAAACGGCTCGCTGCATGCCGCGTGTGTCAACCAGGGCGCATCGCGGGGTAAATCGGATGGCCGAATTATACCCTGTCACTCGCGCTCACCGTCGCCGTCACGGGCTTGCGAGCATGCTATCGTTGGCGCGAACTTCAACGGACCCGACCATGGATATTCTCTCTCTGAACGAGTTGAACCGACGCGAACTGGTGCACGCCAGTCTCGATCTGGCCGAAGCGTCGCAGGCGATCTTTACGACGCTCTATCGCGATGAGGCGCTGAGGGCAGCGGCCCATGCCGACGTGCTGCGCATGGCAGGGCAGCCACTGCCAGCATTGGCCGGCCTGCCCGTCTCGATCAAGGATCTGTTCGATATCGCCGGCGAGACGACGCTCGCAGGTTCGATCGTGTTGCGCGATCATGCGCCGGCAACCGCCGATGCGCCGGTGGTGGCGCGGCTGCGGGCTGCGGGCGCGGCCGTCATCGGCAAGACCAACATGACCGAGTTCGCTTTCTCCGGCGTTGGCATCAACCCGCATTACGGCACGCCGGCCAACCCGCTCGACCCGACACGCATACCCGGCGGTTCCTCCTCCGGCGCAGCCGTCTCTGTCGCCGCCGGTATTTGCGTGGCTGCCATTGGTTCTGATACCGGCGGCTCCATCCGCATACCTGCAGCGCTGTGCGGGCTGGTCGGTTTCAAGCCGACCCAGCGGCGCGTGCCGACCGAGGGTATCGTGCCGTTGTCACCGACGCTGGATACGCTGGGTCCGATCGCCCGCAGCGTCGGCGATTGCCTGCTGGTCGATCGTCTGATTGCCGATGAACCGCTGGCACTGACACCGGTGCAGGCGAGCGGTCTGCGCTTTGCGGTGCCGGAAGACTTTGTGTTCGATGACATCGACGACGCCGTGGCACACGCATTCACCGTGGCATTGTCGAAGTTATCTGCTGCCGGCGCCAGCATTGTCGAAGTGCCAATGGCGATGCTGGCCGAAGTGCCGCAGATCAACCTGTTTTCCCCTATTGAAGCCTATGCGTGGCATCGCGATCTGCTGGCCAACGCCGAGCATCGGTATGACCATCGGGTCGTGCAGCGCATTCTGGTCGGCAAAGGACGCACGGCAGACGAACTGGCGGCGCTGCATGCAGCGCGCCAAGCCTGGATCAAGCGCGTCGAATCCGCGCTCGCAGGTTTCGACGCCATGCTGATGCCAACGGTACCGATCGTCGCGCCACGCACGGAAGCGCTACTGGCATCCGACGACGCTTTCTATGCAGCCAATCGGCTGATCCTGCGCAACTCTTCGCTGATCAACCTGCTCGATGGCTGTGCGCTATCGCTCCCGTGTCACCGCGCAGGCGAGTTGCCTGTCGGTCTGACCGTGGCCGCACCAGCGATGTCGGATGCACGTGTAGCCGCGATCGGCCTTGCGATTGAACGATTGATTGCCCCCTGAACTCGTAGCTTGGCTTCATCCTGCTCAGCGTCCGGCACGGCTTGCTACGCCGTGAAAGACATCAACAATTGTTTTAACAACTAATTACAGCTAACCTATGCGGGTTGATCGAAGTTTATAGCGGTTATAACCAATATGGCAGGCAGAGACCTGCCCGGCGGCCTGCTCATTGCAGCCGCCGAGTGAGAGATTCTGGAATCCAATGCGCATAGCTGTAATCGGCGGGGGCGTCGTCGGTGTCTGTACTGCCTATTTCCTCGCAGAGGCGGGTCACGACGTCGCCGTCGTCGAGCGCTTTGGCAACGTCGCCCAGGAGGCGAGCTTCGGCAATCTCGATCTCATGGGGCCGTCGGCGATTTATCCATGGGCCATGCCGGGGTCGGTTCGGCGCGCGGCGCGTATGTTGTTCCGCCCCGAATCGCCGATGGCTTTCAGTGCCCGGTTCGAACCCGCCATGTGGGCCTGGCTGCGCCGGATGCTGTCCGAGTCTGCGTTGCCACGGTTTCTTGAAAATCAGCAGCGGCTGCATGCACTCGCCAGTTACAGCCGCGACATGATGGGCGAGCTTTCTCTGTCGCGCGAACTGGATTTCCAGCAAACCAAGGGGGTTCTGCTGATGTTCCGGAATCCGGCAGAGACAGCGCAAGCCAGGCCCCTGATCGAGACACTTGCGCAGCAAGGCGTGCCCTATGAAGTACTTGACCGCGACGCAGCGCGGCAAATCGAGCCCGCGTTGTCAGAGCAAACGCCATTCGACTCCGCGCTGCATCTGCCCGATGATTCGGCCGGCAACTGCCCGCTCTTCGTTAGGCAGCTGCGAAAGCTCGCGCACAACAAGGGTGTTGAATTCCGTTTCAACAGCACGGTCGAAGCGATCCGTGCCGAACCGGGGGGCGTCACGCTGCGCATCGGTGACGAGGATTATGAAGTCGATGCCGTGGTGGTTGCGGCAGGTGCCGGTAGCCCCCGCCTGCTCAGGCCGCTGGGTATCCATCTGCCAAGCTATCCAGTCAAGGTGTATTCCGCCTCGGTGGCGATCCAGGAATATGAACTTGCGCCGCAACTGGCGCTGTTTGACACCAGCTATCGCGTGGCTCTGGCACGGCTTGGGCAGCGCCTGCGGCTTTCCGGTTGCGCAGAACTGGGCTCCTCAAACGTCAAGCTGCATCAAAAAGCGGCCAACACACTGGTCAAGGTCGGTGACGACTGGTTCCCAAACGCCGCCAACTACCGTACCGCGACCTTCTGGTGTGGCCCGACTGCGATGCTGCCCGAGGGCGTTCCCTTGCTCGGTGCGACGCGCCATGGCAATGTCTTCATCAATGTCGGCCATGGTGCGGGCGCCTGGGCATTGGCTGCCGGCAGCGGCAAGCTGGTGGCCGATCTGATCTCGGGCCGACAGCCCGCAATCGATACCGATGGACTGAGTCTGCACCGCTATGCCGAACGAGCTCATTGAACCGGACGATACGCTGCTCTATGACATTGCGGGCATTCGTGCCATCGAACACGCAGCACTCGCCACACTACCCGCTGGCACATTGATGCGACGCGCCGGCGCAGCGACAGCAGCGCTGGCCCAGACCCTGATGGCGCAACGGCAGGGCCCGGTACTGATCGTCGCCGGCCCCGGCAACAATGGCGGCGATGCGCTGGAAGCGGCGGTGAATCTTCGGCAGAACGGCCTCGACGTCCGCGTGCTCCTGCTGGCGGATGCGGCCAGGCTGCCGGCGGATGCCGTGCATGCGCTGATCAGGGCGCGAGAAAGCGGTGTCGACTTCATTGAGCTGAGCGGGGTCGGTCAGCCATGGGCCTTGGCACTCGATGGCCTGTTCGGGATCGGCCTGGCGCGCGCGCCGGCAGGCGATTTCCGTCGCGCCATCACTCTGTTGAATGAACTGGACTGTCCGGTTCTGGCCATCGATGTTCCCAGCGGACTCGACGCCGACACCGGCGCCGAGGTTGGCGGTGGCCCAGCGGTTCGCGCCGATCACACGATCACCTTCATTGCTGACAAACCCGGCCTGCACACAGCGCACGGGCGGGACTGTGCCGGCACCGTGCACCTTGAGCGTCTGGCGATCGCGCCTGCGCTGTACGGTCCCGCACTCGCGAGCCTGATTACACCCGCGAGCTTCCGGCATGTGCTCAGGCCTCGTCCGCACGCGAGTCACAAAGGCAGCTTCGGCGATCTGACGATCATCGGTGGTAGTACTGGCATGGCTGGCGCCGTTGTGCTTGCGGCGCGAATGGGCGCGATGGCGGGCGCTGGCCGTGTATTCGCAGCGTTTGCGAATGCGTCGCCGTCCTTTGATCCCATGCATCCCGAACTGATGTGCCGTGACGCCCGCACGATTCGCCTTGATCACGGCGCGGCCGTCATTGGTCCGGGACTGGGCACGGCCGCTGAAGCCACCGAGCTGCTGTCGCGAGCGATCGCGAGCGCCTTACCGCTGGTGATGGATGCCGATGCGCTCAACCTGCTCGCCCATGATGGCGATCTGCGACAGAGAACGCTGCAACGGCTGGCGCCGACGCTGGTGACGCCACATCCGCTGGAGGCTGCGAGACTGCTGGGCACCGACGCATCCACCGTGCAAGCGGATCGTCTCAATTCAGCGCTGGCCATCGCGGCCATGCTGGGCGCGCAGGTGATCTTGAAAGGATCGGGCAGCGTCGTCGCGTCACCGGACGGAACGCTGCTGATCAACCCGACCGGCAATCCCGCGCTGGCGACCGCGGGCAGCGGCGATGTGCTATCCGGGCTATGCGGCGCTCTGCTGGCGCAGCAGGTGCCTGTCCATGAAGCGGCGCTTGCGGCGACGTGGCTGCATGGTCGCGCCGCAGATCATCTGGTTGAACAGGGTGTCGGTCCGATAGGACTCACCGCCTCGGAGTTGCCCGCGGCGATTCGCGCGACGCTCAATCAGCTGTCCCTGCCCGATTGGAAGAATCGCTAGCGACTACACGCGGGCCGGCGCGCTTTCGCCTGCCGTGTCGTCGACGATACGCCCGGCCTGAATCGTGATCCGGCGCTCGCACAGGGCAGCGATGGCGGAATCATGTGTGACCATCACCAGCGTCGATCCCTGCTCACGGTTAAGCCGGAACATCAGCTCGATGACGGCCGCCCCCGTTGCTGCATCGAGGCTGCCCGTCGGCTCATCGGCCAGCAGCAACGGCGGGTTGGTGACAAAGGCTCGCGCCAGCGCGACCCGCTGCTGTTCTCCACCCGAGAGAAATTTCGGGTAGTGGCCGATACGAGTCCTCAGCCCGACGCGGTCGAGCATGTGCTCGGCCTTGCTTCGCGCATCGCGATCGCCGCGCAGCTCCAGCGGCAGCATGACATTCTCCAGCGCGGTCAGATGAGACAGCAACTGGAACGACTGGAATACGAAGCCGATCTGCTCTTTGCGCAAGGCCGCGCGGCCATCCTCATCCAGCTGATACAGATCGGTGCCGGCAATGCTGACCTCGCCAGCGCTGGGCGTATCCAGTCCGGCAAGCAGGCCAAGCAATGTCGATTTGCCTGAGCCGGACGCACCGATCAGTGCGACGGTGGCGCCAGGCTGCACGGTAAAATGCACGTCTGAAAGGATGGTCAGTTCGCCGCTGGCATCCGCAACTTTTTTTGTCAGTCCGGTGACCTTGATTGCCGCAATTGTCTGGGAGTGGTCTTGCATGCAGGATATCTTAAAGAGGGTGTGCCAGTTCGCGCTGTTCATCGGAATGATGGCGCTCGCGGCGCCGGGGTATTCTGCATCAAAAAATTTGCTTGTGCTCGGCGACAGCCTGTCGGCGGAATATGGCATCCCACGCGGCACCGGATGGGTCGCGCTGCTGCAAAAACGACTGGCGCAGGAGGCAGCTGACATTGCAATCATCAACGCGAGCATCAGCGGCGAAACCACCGCGGGCGGTCTGGCCCGACTGCCACAACTGCTGCAACAGCACCGTCCTGCAATCGTCATCCTCGAGCTGGGCGGCAATGACGGTCTGCGCGGCTTGTCGCTCAATTCCACCCACGCGAACCTGCGCGACATGGTCAATGCCGCACGTGCCTCCGGTGCGCGCGTCGTCCTGCTTGGCATGCAGATCCCGCCGAACTATGGCCCTGACTACAGCCGTCGCTTCGCCGGCATCTATCCGTCGCTGGCGCGCGAAACCCGGGCGCGACTCGTGCCCTTCTTTCTCGAAGGACTCGCGGATATGGACCGCTATTTCCAGCCCGACCGCATTCATCCGAATCAGCGGGCACAATCGATCATGCTCGACAATGTCTGGCCGGTGCTGGCGCCGCTACTGAAGTAACAGGTTTCACTTTCATATCGATCCGATTGAAATTCCAGCGTAGCGGCGCATCGACGCATCGAAGCATCGAAGCAGCGCCCTACCAAACATGCCGAGCTTACCGACCACCATGAAATTTCCTGCCCTGCTGTCCGCCGAGTTGGTGCTTGCGCAGCTCGACGAATTTGACAGCATCATCGACGTGCGCTCGCCGTCGGAGTTCGCGCTCGATCATCTGCCGGGTGCGATCAATTGTCCTGTGCTCAGCGATGCCGAGCGGGTGCGCGTCGGTACCATTGACAAGCAAGACAGTCCGTTTGAGGCTCGCAAGGTTGGCGCAGCACTGGTCGCCAAAAATATTGGCGCTCATCTCGAACGCCATTTTCTGTCGATGCCCCGAGACTGGAAGCCGCTGGTTTACTGCTGGCGCGGCGGCAATCGCAGTGGCTCGATGGCGCACGTGATGGCGAGAATTGGCTGGCCGGTGGTACAGCTGGATGGCGGCTACAAAGCGTATCGCCGAAGTGTCGTGACACTGCTTGACGAGCTGCCGCAGCAATTACAGTTCAGGGCCGTCTGCGGAACCACCGGCAGCGGCAAAAGCCGCCTGCTGCAGCACCTCGAGCGTGAGGGTGCGCAAGTACTCGATCTTGAGCAACTGGCGGCGCATCGCGGCTCAGTGCTGGGCGGACTGCCGACGGAGCCTCAGCCAGCGCAAAAAATGTTTGAGAGCCGCCTGTGGCAAGCGATGCGCAGGTTCTCGCCGAAGCGCGTGGTCTACGTTGAATCGGAGAGCAAGAAAATTGGCGACCTGCGCGTGCCGGACCTGCTGATGCAACGGATGCGGGCCTCACCTTGCATTCGCGTCGAGCTATCGGTCGCCCACCGAGTGCAGTTGCTGATGGAAGACTACCCTCACCTGATCGATGACATTGATTTACTGAGCCAGCAGCTGTCCCATTTAGCGCCCTTGCACGGTCATCAGCGCATTCATGATTGGATTGAGATGGCCAAGGCGGGTATTACAACGTCGCTCGTCGAGGCATTATTGGTTGAGCATTACGATCCTGCCTATCTACGTTCGATCGAACGCAATTTTGTTGGCTATCGCAATGCGCGGCCGTTGGAGCTTGCAGGTATTACCGACCAAGATTTCGCAACCGCTGCGAAAACCTTGCTGGCCAGTGAGCTTGACGAAGCCGGCTTGACGAAGCCGGCCTGACGAAAAAAATGGCGTCCCTCGGGACGCCATTTTTTGTTGGAAGCAGGCCTTACTGCTTTGCGGGTGCTGCGGCTTTTGTCGCTGCCACCGGTTTCAGAATCTCGGCCTTGGCGCGTTTCTTCAGAACGCCGAGATAACCGGCCATCTCCTGAGCAGCCACGAATTCTTCGACCTGCTGCTTCTCGGCCTTCACCATTTCCTCATCGGCTGGCTTTTCGTCGACCGAGTTGATGCGATAGACACTGTAGCCTTTCCCGGGCACCGGCACGCCCACGTACGTCGGGAGCTTCGTCACGCCCGCTTTCATCACCGCCGCTACGGCTGGACCAGGCACGCCGTTGAAGTTCGTGCGCGATACTGACTTTGCCGGACCAAAATCCGCTTGCCCGCCTGCCTTGAGCTCAGCCAGCTTTTTTTCACCGGCAGCTTGCGCCAGCTTTTCGGCCTCCACGCTTGCGACACGCTCTTCAATCATTGTGCGTACTTCTGACAGCGGAATCTTGGCAACCGGTTTGTGCTCAACCACACGGCCAGCGATGTAAATGCCCGATCCGACTTCCACCGCTTCTGTATTCTGCTTGTCCTTGATCGCTTCCTTGGAGAACAGCGCCGCCAGGAACTTGGGCTGGTTGTAGGCAGCCGTTTTGGGCAAAGCAGAATTCGGCTCGCGCGTCAGCGCTGACGCGGTCTCGATCTTCAGCCCAAGCTTGTCAGCCACTGGCTTGAGGCTATCCGGCTGCTCGTACACCATGTTCGAGAACGTCTCAACCATGGACGCGAACTTCTTGCCCGCCTCGGCGCGGCGAATTTCATCATCAATGTTCGATTTCACTTCCGCCAGTGAGCGCGTAGCTGCGGGTTTGACAGCCGTCAGGCGAATGATATGGAAGCCGAAATCCGACTCAACGATATCGCTGATCTCGCCTTCCTTCAGCTTGTAGGCCGCATCTTCAAATGGCTTGACCATCATGCCCTTGCCGAAGAAATCCAGATCACCACCGCGCTCTGCCGAACCCGGGTCATCTGAATTTTCCTTCGCAAGCTTCGCGAACTCATTCGGACTCTTGCGCACCAGCGCCAGCAGCTTTTCAGCCTTCGCTTTCGCTGCCGCCTTTTCAGCTGCTGGCGCATCCTTCGATGCCTTCACCAGGATGTGGCTAGCGCGACGTTGCTCATCAGTCTTGTAACGGCTGATATTTTTCTCGTAAAACTTGCGGATATCGTCTTCCGTAACGCTGATCTGTGCCTCGACGACCGGCGCTGCCAGCACGACATATTCTGCCTTGACCGTTTCAGGCAACTGAAACTGGGTCGCGTTCTTGTCATAGAAATCCTGGACCATTGCGTCGGTCACCTTCACCTGCGACTTGAAATCCTGTGAAGTCAGGGTGATTTCCTGAATCTCACGCTTCTGCTGGTTCAAGGAAGAGATGCGCTGTGCGACGGCCTTCGGGGCGAACGCTGTCGCCTGGATCGCCATGTTGACCTGCTGGACTGCGAGGTCATGACGAAGACTGGCCTCGAAGCGCTCAGGCGTCATGCCCTGTGCGGCCAGCAGCTGCTTGTAGCGATCTTTATTGAATTTGCCGTCAGCATCCGTCAGACCTTGAATCTCAAGGATCGTCTTGCGGACCACTTCATCCGATACCGTCAGATGGCTGTCGACGACATTCTTCGACATCGCCTTCTGTGCGACCAGATTTTCCAGTGTGCCCATCTTCGCATCTGGCGTATCGAACATCGCCGGATTGAATTGATCACCAAACATTTGCTTGAATCGCTCAAGCTGGCGAGCATGGGCAGCATCCCACTCGCGCTGCGAGATTTCTTGTCCGGCGACCTTGGCGACCGGCGGCTCACGGTCGGCCATCCGCGTGTAACTTTCGAGGCCGAAGAAAGCAAACGACGGGAAAATAATCAGTAGCAGCAGGAACTGCATCAACCGACGATGGGTGCGAATGAATTCAAGCATGGTGCACTCAGGTCTCCAGCCCGTGGCGG
>JACCDS011807376.1_pt1 | contig 19816 bp, 11 predicted proteins | sample 7446441 | NCBI WGS metagenome assembly JACCDS01 (sample SAMN15323445, study PRJNA562643) | freshwater metagenome | isolation source: river surface water | place: USA:Blue River Watershed | collected 2017-08-17
TTGGGTAGAAATATCGAGCGTATCGGTCATGGTCAATTTCTCGCCGTTTGCTTGCTTGTAGGGTTGTTTGACCTCCACAATTTTATGGCGCTTTACTTTCGTCCAGGAGTTGGACCACTGCATATAAGCCGTAGAACGGTAGCCATTGAGCGCTAAATTTCCCTTGATGGTCTCAAAAAGAACAATTGAATCGGGTTGAGTTTGGGGTAGGCTATAGCCAGAAGAATCGATGAGGCGCCACTCGCTGAGCTGATCTTCGAAGTGATCGACTTGCAGATTCAGGCCCCATGCGAGTTCTGAATAGCGTTTTTTGGTTTTGTTTTCATCGGTGTAATTATCTAAAAATAAATAACTTCCGTTGTGATAAACATTAAAGATTTGTGCCTGTAATCTGTTTCGGCCGTGATTGAGAAAGCCCCCGACGCCAAGCGTAGCGATAGAGTCGCCAAATTCTTCTTTGGAGGGGTCTGTTTCGAGCTCGTTGATGTAGTATTGTCCTAGTATGTCAAAGTATTCTCTTTCGTCAGATTGAAAGGCGGATAAATAAAAATCGAGTTTGGTTCGGTCCTTGGCATATTTAAGTGAGGTACCCCCCATCAAGGTCTGAAAATTTGAATTTTCTTGGCCTTCAAAATAAATCATGAGGCGATAGGCTTCGTTGGCTGTTCCGAAGTCAGACTGCGACGTCTGAGGAGCAAAGCGATATGCGTTGGTAGAGAAGTGGCCCAAGAAACTCCAGGTCCAGAATTCATTGAGTTGGTAATTGGTTAGGATTTGCGCATCGGCAAAGACAGGATTATATGCGCCTTTTGTCGGTAGGGAATTTAGAAAGTAGCCGTTCGAACGGTAGCGCGCCCCCACTAGAAAGTTAAAGCGTTGGTTCACGGCTTCTTCGATGTGCCCTTCAACGCCAAGTAAGGAGGCCATAGCTGAGGCATGGAATGCGGTGGGTGTTTTGTAGGTGATATCCAACACCGAGCTGAGTCGGTCGCCGTAGTTGGAGGCAAAGCCACCTGCGCTAAAGCGCACATCTTGAACCAATGAAGAATGAATAAAACTCATGCCTTCTTGTTGGCCACTGCGCGTCAGGAAGGGTCGGTATACCTGAAACCCATTGACATAAACCAAGTTTTCATCGTAATTACCTCCTCTTACATTGTAATTCGAAGTGAGTTCATTGTTGGAGGTGGCGGCCGTTGTGAGCGTAAGTGTTTTTTCAAGGTTCACAATTCCTTTTAAATTCAATTGGGGCAGTTTCTCGATTTCAAAAGGATCTTGGCCATCTTGGCGCACCACAACACCCCGGTTATCCTGAATCGAGAAATTTTGATCGGGTAATTCTTGGAGCTTCTCACTGCTGGTAATGATCATGCTCAAGGAGAGCGCTACGCCTTCATGCAAATATTGAATTTCTATTAGGTCGCCTTTACTCAAACCCGCAAAGGCATAATAGCCCTTGTTATCGGTGGTTGTCTGAGCAGCAATGTTTACCGATTTGTTGGGAAGCGTTTTCAATTCAACTTGAGCACCTATAGCGGGTCGCTTTCCTTTGAGGTAGCAATGACCAAAGACGGTGATGTCTTGGGCCCAAAAGAGGAGGGGAGCCACCAAAAAAAGAAGAAGTAGGCGTTGCTTCATAGCTGCAAAGTTACAATCCTTAACGACCAAACCTGCGCTTTATTTGCTTTTGGTTAATTTTCATGTGTAGGAAGTTTCACTTACATTTGTTGTATGTTGCCTCCCGATAAAATAGTTATTGGTCGCAGAGAGCTCGCTTGGCTCCCAGATTTTGGTTTGGCTGAAGTCAAGGCAAAGGTCGATACAGGAGCCTATACTTCTAGTATTCACGTGAGTTCTTGTCGTTTAGAAGACCACTTATTGAAGGTGGTTTTTCTCGATGACAAACACGCCGCTTTTACCGGAAGAGAAATGACATTTACGAAGTTCAGAACCAAACGAGTAAAAAGCAGCACTGGTCAAGTACAGGAGCGTTTTTTTGTCTTCGGATCCATTCAAATCGCGGGTCAACAGTTTAACACTGAGTTTTCGCTCACCATGCGCCAAGGTATGCGCTATCCTATTTTACTCGGTAGAAAAGTGCTCAACAAACGCTTTGTCGTAGACACGAGTAAAAAATATATTCACGCTTCAATCCAACAATCCGCATGAAAATTGCCATTCTCTCCAGAAATTCACATCTATATTCAACGCGCAGGTTGGTAGAAGCAGCAGAGGCGGCGGGCCACGAAGCCCATGTCATTGACCACCTCAAGTGCAATATCGAAATTGAACAACAAGGCCCAGCGCTTTTTTACCACAATCAGTACTTAAAAGGATTCGATGCCGTCATTCCACGCATTGGTGCCTCGGTTACTTTTTATGGTACTGCGGTTGTGCGTCAGTTTGAAATGATGAACGTTTTTACAGCCGTAGGTTCAAGAGGTATCATTCACTCTCGCGATAAACTTCGTTGTTTGCAAGTGCTTTCCAAAGAAGGGATTGGCTTACCAAAAACGGTGTTTACTAATTATTCTAAGGATGTCAAGCATGTTGTGAAAAGTGCAGGCGGCGCACCAGTTGTTTTGAAATTATTAGAAGGAACGCAGGGCTTAGGTGTAGTTTTGGCCGAAAACCTCAATGCTGCTCAGTCGGTTTTAGAGGCCTTCAATGGCCTGAAAGCTCGCGTTATTGTTCAAGAATTTATACGCGAGGCTAAAGGTGCTGATATCCGAGCTTTTGTTGTAGACGGCGAAGTAGTAGGCGCCATGAAACGCCAAGGTTTGCCGGGCGAATTTCGTTCTAACTTGCACCGCGGTGGCAGCTCCGAAGTTATCGAACTCACCACCGAAGAAAAGTATACCGCAATTTTGGCTGCAAAGGCTGTAGGTCTAGGAATTGCAGGTGTTGATTTACTCCAGTCTGAGCGAGGCCCGTTGGTACTAGAAGTCAATTCTTCGCCAGGTTTAGAGGGTATTGAAAAAACAACTCAAACAGATATCGCAGGAAAAATCATTGCCTACATCGAGAAGAATGTCAAGCGCTAAAAAAGTTACACTGAAGAAAATGACCATGCTCGGGCAAGAAATTTTGCCTGGCAAGAGCATACAATTGAATTTAGAGGTTGCCCATTTGCATACACGAACACCGATACAAGTTCCTGTTTTGGTAGAGCGCGCCAAAGAAGACGGCCCTACGGTTTTGGTCATGGCGGGCCTACATGGCGACGAACTCAATGGCATTGAAATAGTGCGACGTTTTTTGCGCAAAAAGCTCAACAAGCCTACCAAGGGCACCATTATTTGCTTGCCAATTTTTAACATTTTCGGTTTTTTGAACCTCAAGCGCGAGTTGCCCGACGGCCGCGATCTCAATCGCAGTTTTCCTGGTAGCAATTCTGGCTCTTTGGCAGCTCAATTTGCTTTTCATTTCATCAAAGAAATTGCACCCCACTGCGACTACATCATTGATTTCCATACAGGAGCAGCACAGCGCAATAATTTCCCTCAAATCCGCTGTGTGTTTTCCGATCAAGAAAGTGTGGAATTGGCTAAGGTATGTAATCCGCCTTTTATCTTGCACTCGAGTTTGATTTCCAAAACCCTTCGTGAAAGCATGGTCAAGCGCAAGAAGAAAATTCTCCTTTTTGAAGGAGGGAAGTCAAATAACATTGAAGAAAACGTCGTAGAAGAAGGGCTTAATGGCCTAAAGCGCCTGATTGCTCATTTGGGGATGCGCAATTATAAAATTGATATTTCTAAAGACCGCGAGCCTATTTTTATCGGTGAAAACAAATGGATGCGTGCTCCGTCTAGCGGCATGTTTCAGTGTTTTGTTCCGAACGGAACGGCCGTTCAAAAAGGAGAGGTACTTGCTTTAGTTACCGACCCATACGGCAAATACGAAAAACAAATCAAGGCCAGCCAAGCAGGTTACGTCATCTGTATCAATGAGGCACCTGTTGTTTATAAAGGTGATGCGATCATTCACCTCGCAAAAGTAAAACCCCAACTATGACAAAATCAAGAAAAGAGACCATGAAAAAGTGCTGCATTTCCTTTTGTTTCACCTTTTTTGCACTGCTCGGTTTCGCACAAGCACCTTTTACACCCAAACAATTTTTGGGCTACAACATTGGCGAGCAATTCACGCGCCACCATCGTGTTGTAGACTATTTTTTCGCTTTAGAAAAAGCTTTCCCAGATCGCATCAAGGTTCAAAAAATGGGTCAGACTTACGAAAAGCGAGACTTACTACTTTGTTATATTGGCACGCCAGAAAACCTCAAAAAATTAGAAGAAATCCGTCAGAAACACCTTAGCCAAGCGCCAGATGAACAATTAGCGATCGTTTGGTTGTCTTATAACGTTCACGGTAACGAAAGTTCAGGTACAGAGGCGGCCATGCAAACAGCTTATCGCTTACTAACCGACAAAGCAGGCTACCTCGAAAATACGGTGGTCATCATGGATCCGTGCCTTAACCCAGATGGCCGAGACCGCTATGTCAATTTTTATTACCAATATGGCGCCAATCCGATAGATGTAGAGCGCTTCAGTGCGAGCCACAACGAAACTTGGCCAGGTGGTCGCCCCAATCATTATCTTTTTGATTTGAACCGAGATTGGGCCTGGATGACCCAAATTGAATCAGCCGTTAGGGTGCAACAATACAATCAATGGTTGCCTCATGTTCATGTCGATTTTCACGAGCAGGGCATCAACGAACCCTATTATTTTCCACCTGCAGCGGAGCCGTATCACGAAGTGATTACGGATTGGCAACGCGATTTTCAAAAAGAAATTGGAAAAAACCACGCAGGCTATTTTGACAAAGCAGGATGGCTTTATTTCTCTAAAGAAATTTTCGACTTGCTCTACCCAAGCTACGGCGACACCTACCCAACCTACAGTGGTAGTATCGGAATGACCTATGAGCAAGGTGGTAGTGGACGCGCAGGACTTGCCGTTATTACCCAAGTAGGCGACACCTTGCGTTTAGCCGACCGCGTTGCGCATCACGTTACAACTGGTTTGTCTACCGTAGAAACGAGTTCGAGAAATGCACAGAAATTAGTTGCCGAATACCAAAAGTTCCGCAAAGAAAAAACCTACAAATACAATTCATATGTGTTGCGCGGCAGCAAGGCACAGTTGCAACCGCTTTTTGACTTATTGGGTAAGAACAACATTAATTGGCAAGTGGTCAGTACCAGTGCGCAGGCAGTTGCAGCAAAAGGTTATCACTACAGCTCAGGTGTTGCTGAGAATTTTAAATTAGAAATTGGCGATGTCGTCGTTTCGACGCAACAAGAAAAAGGAACCTTAGTTTCGGTTTTGTTTGAACCGCGCACCAAACTCTCCGATAGCCTTACCTACGATATCACGGCCTGGACCCTACCACATGCTTATGGCCTCGATGGCTTTGCCGTAGAATCAAATCTCAAAGCAACACCTTTTGTTGCGGTCCCGGCCCCAAATTCTGATTTTTTAGCACTTGAGGGCTTTGTTGCCTACGCAGTTCGCTGGGAGTCTTTGCGAACCGCTCAGTTTTTGAATGCGGTGCAGCAAGCGGGCTTGAAAGTTTATTTCCATGAGAAAGGCTTCAAACTCGCTGGCCAAACCTATGAGCCCGGTACACTTTTGCTCTTAACTGGCGAGAACAAACGCCCAGATTTTCATGCGCTCATCAATGATTACGCTGCGCGATACAGCGTTGACATCAAGGGGCTGGTGACTGGAATGGTTGATGACGGTCCTGATTTTGGCTCATCTTCTGTAAAAATGGTACCCAATCCAAGTGTTGGTATCCTTGCGGGTGACAGTTTTTCTTCACTAAATGTCGGCGAGATTTGGCATTTCTTTGAGCAGCAATTAGGCAAGCCTGCGCACTTGATTTTCGAAGACGATATCGACGCTGCCCTGAGTAAATTAGATGTTTTGTTCGTGCCAGAGGGCGGTTTTGACATTGCGGGCAATGATGCGCTCAATTCTTGGGTGCGCAATGGAGGCACTTTAGTCGTAATTGGTGGCGCCATTGATGCGCTTGCTGCCGACCAAGGCTTTGGTATCAAGCACAAAGAAAGTCAGGCTGGTGCAAACGCCCCAGTTAGCTATGCAAGTCAAGAGCGCGATCAAATTTCAGACGCCATCACAGGCGCCATTTATCCATGTATCCTTGATCAAAGCAACCCGATGGTATTCGGCTACGACTTTTACTATACACTTCGTCAGGGAGCCACAACGTATCAAATCGATGGCAAGCCTGCTTTTGCCTTGGCTAAAAACGCTACAGCTGTCAATGGTTTTGTAGGTGCGCGCGTCAAAGCGCAGCAATCCGAAGCACACATCGCTGGCAATGTACAATACGGACGCGGTACCATTGTCTATTTCATAGACAACCCGCTCTTCCGAGGTTTCTGGGAAAGCGGCAAACTCATGGTAGCCAATTCGATTTATTTTGTGAATCAGTAGATTTTTAGGTAAAAACCTTGGGGTTTTTCAAGATCCAACTACCTAATTTAGCGCATATTTACGTTATACGAGCAACGTATTATTTTATTGCTATGCGACTACTCTTATTCTTTCTTTTCTTTTCTGGGTTTTCTTTTGGGCAGTGGAGCTCTGTTTTTAGCTTGCCAAATAACGGTTCGGGTTCTGCGGTTCTTCGTTCCATTTCGTTTAGCGATACCCAACATGGTTCAGTGGTTGGTGTTTTTTCATCTGATACCGCCAACTATTCGAATATCTACCTTACCAATGATAGCGGTCAGCAATGGGCTAGCAGCTTTACAACAGATTTTACACTTTACAAATGTATCCGACTCAACGCACAAAAAGCAGTTGCAGTTGGTCGAAAGGCAATCGGCACAACTTCAGTTTTATCTTGCTCTTTTTCAACCCAAGACGGCGGAATTACTTGGCAGACAGATACTATTGCCAATGAACCTTTTGATTCCCAAACATGGTTTTTTGATCTAAATTTTGCCATGAGGGCAGATGGTGTAGGTTTAATAACGTGTGGCATCAATATATACCAAACACAAGACGGCGGTCAAACTTGGTTAGGTTCAGTAGCTCAGGGAAGTTTGTTTGATCCGGTTTTATTAGCGAATGAATTTTCCTCTTTTAGCAATCAAAATGTAGTTCTGATTGATCCGCTTAGTTTAGTTCAAACCACCTTGCCATGGGGTTGTGCTTGCGATGGTTACTTGTTAAATTATAGTATTCACAACAATAAGGTTTTTCGCAATGTGTTTGGTATGAATGGTAGTTTACTTGGTTATAATTCGTCTTATTATAATGCGATTTCAATAAGTACAAGCCCTTTCGATTCTGATCTTAACCTGCATTTTCCAGGAGAAAATTTTGATACTGGAATTGCCACCTCGTCTGCAATATTCTTAACCCAAAATGGACAAATTTACAGCAGCACTAATAATGGAACAAGCTTTTTCATTCAGGAATCTTCGGGATTTGACACTACCTTCTTTAAGTTTGCAGAGCTTCATTTTGTAAACGACAACCTAGGATTTGCAATCGGATGGGATCAAATATCTAATGAATATCACATTATCAAAACAACCAATGCCGGCGGGTTAACCAACAATATTGTTTTTAATCCAATTCAAATCCTCTCATTACCCGAAAACTCACAAACAGACAACTTCCAAATTTACCCCAACCCAGTCTCAGATAAAGTCAACATTCCGGCGGCTTACGCCACAGAATTTACAGCATATAGCGTTTATTCAACTGAGGGTAAATTAATGCAATCGGGTCAAACGTCCGAACAAATTGATGTAGCAAAACTTCCCATCGGGAACTATACTTTGGTCATCCAAAACAAGACCCAAAATCGCTATGCGAAGGTGTTGGTGCTGAGGTAGGGTTTTAAAAACCAAGCATTTTTCCTAATTTTATTGGTGCCTATGACCAGAAGCGCCGTTTTATTTTTTCTCTTCTTTTGCTTTTTTTTACCTGATGTAAATGCACAAGATATTTGGGGTTGGGCTTTAGATGGATTTGCGGGCAGCGAATCAAAATCGGTTGTTTACAACCAAAATGGAGAGGCTTATGTTTGTGGGCACATTACAAGCTCGACAAATTTTACTGCTACCGTAAGTTCCTCAGCTGTGGCTGGTGGCAGTGATGTTTACTTGGCTAAATATGCGCCAAATGGCGCGCTTATCTGGGTGCAAACCTACAACGGAACAGGTGTTGACAAAGCGACAGATTTAGCGATTGGCTCGGATGGGCAGGTGGTACTTACCGGTACATTCAACGGTACTTTTCAGGCAGGTTCATTCAGTGTGAGTTCGCAAGGTGCTGCGCAAGATGTGTTTATTCTTAAAGTAAATGCATTGGGGCAACCCGTTTGGCTTTTAAAGGAGGGCGGAAGCGGTATCGAAAGCACTACGGCAATTACAATTGACGCGCAATTGAATGTTTTGATTTGCGGACAATTTACAGGCCAGAGCACCTTACAAGGTGTTTCTTACACCAGCCTTGTTGATCCGCAAACCAATATACAAGGTGCTGATATATTTGTAGCTAAATATACTGCACAAGGAACTGGGCAATGGCTCAAAACTGGGGTCGGAAATAAAAACGAAAGAGCCCAAGGTATTGGTGTGAATGCACAAAATGAAGTCTACATTTGCGGACAATTTTCGCAAGCAATGGATTTTGCAGGATCTACAATTTCTAATTTGCAAAACAATATTGGTTTTCTAGCTAAATTGAACGCCAACGGAAATTTTGTTTTTTTAGAAAAAATGCTTGCTGGTACTTGTTTACCTCAGGACCTGAGTGTCAGTTCATCCAATGAGGTTGTTGTAGTTGGTGATGTCAGTGGAAATTTGATTTATAACAATCCGATTACTACAGTCGCCAATGCTTTTGGCCAACGCATTTTTGTGCTTAAAACCAATGCAAATGGCACGCTTTTATGGGGTACGGCATTTGGCTCAAATAGCGGCCTTACTGCTCGTTCTGTTAGTGTGGCCAGCGACCAAAAAGTTTACGTAACGGGGGGCTTTAATTGTGCATTTGATCAAATGCAAACCTTACCCAACATGCATGAAGGGTTTTGGAATTCCTTGGGTTACCGAGATGTTTATGTACTGTGTTTACAAACCAATGGCAACTTAGCTTGGAGCAACCGTGGGTTTGGAAAAAAAGACGACCTCGGCTTGGGTATTGCCAATTTCAACGCACAAGAGCCTGTGGTTGTTGGTTTTCAGTCTGCTTACCAACATTTTTCTACGATTTTACCACCAACACCAACCCCCTCAAGTCAAGATGCAAATGCCCTGCAACTCAATTCGAGTTTTTCAACTTATGATTTGCCAGCTTCGGCAAAATCAGGTTTTGTTGCTAAGGTTTTACAAGCAAATACCGATACATTTAGTTATTTCATTTTGCCTGATACCCTTGTTGGATTTATTGAACCCGATTTAGATACCGTGTCTTTTTGCGCCAATCAGGTGGGTTTACTTGAGTTTGAACCCCAAACAGGACCTTATAATGATCCTTTAGCGCCATTTTACACCGTGAGTTGGTCTGATGGCACCATTCAAGACGCAATTTTGCCTTCTGCAACCGGATGGTATACTGCTGAAATTGTCCGAGAAGACGGTTGTGGAGGTTCCATTGATTCTATTTTTGTTGTTCTCATGCCTGTGCCCAGCTATCCATATTATACCGATACATTGGGCTTATTTGTCAATACTACAGGGCCAATATTGGCTTATTATTCTTGTTTAGACCCTCCAATTGTGTTCAATTTGGATAGTATTTGTAGCGGTTGTACACTTAGCGTACCAGGTTTGCCGGGAACAGGCACGGGGCCTTATCAAATCAATCAGAGCGGTGTTTATGCGGTATCGCTTTCATTGGGAGTTTGCACTCAGAATTCTTTGATCGATGTAAATTTCTATGATACATTGGTTTTTCCTCCAGTTGTTCCTGCCTTGTTACCTGCAGTTGATACCTTTTATACTTGTGGAGATTTTATTGAATTCAACTTGACAGATAGCCTCACCAATCCAACCTTAACTTCACCTGGAGGATTTGCTTATCATACTGTAGACACCGCTATTTGGACCATTAACGGTCAGCAATTTGTAGAGACTGGTTCTACTTATAGTTACTTGATCAATTCATCGGGTTGGGTAAACGTATCCGTATCTTTTGACCTGACTGTAGAAAATGAATGCGAACAGTTATCTGCAGCATATACCGTGCAAGATTCTGTTTATGTCGTAGTATACAACCCACCGAGTATTCAAATTACACCGATTATTGGCGATACACAGATTTGCCCCGGAGATTCTATTTTTTTGAGTATCAATCCGACTATTCCTGGTTGTAACTGGAGTATGCTCTTGCCACCTGAAGGAGGTGTTGGTATCATTTGGCAAAGTCAAGATGCAGACAGCATTGCAGTTGACGCTACTTGTATATATGCCTATATAGGTAATTTTATTGATCCGATATCAGGTTGTTCATATAGCGTAGATACCTCTATCTATGTGGAAATTTTACTCCCACCAGAAATTACCATCACACCCGCCGACGCCATTTTATGTCCAAACGACAGCTTGTTGCTCCAAGTTCCGAACAGCTACCAAACGTATCAATGGGTTGGTCCGGGTCTAGGTACTAGTTTCGGGTCTTCCTCGCTTTATGCCGCAACAATCGGAGAATTCTATTGCATAGTAACAGATTCCAATAGTTGTGTTTTTTCGAGCCCACCGGTACTCATTGAAAATTACGTAACGCCTTCGCTGTCTGTTCAACCCACCAATATTTTATGCGGAGGTAATAGCGTAGAAATATTTGTGCTTACAGATGGTAATCCAATACTCAGTTGGTGGCCAATTACGTCGAATTCCAATTCGATTATCGTTGATCAGCCAGGTTATTATGGGGTGAGTATTGAGCAATGCGGCTTTACTATTTTGGATAGTATGGAAGTGATAGACGGTACTTTTAGTGCCGCGATAAGCGCTGCTGACACCATGCTTTGTTTTCAAGAAACTATTTTGATTGAAGGCTCTTTGCCTAATGCCAACTATGAGTGGTCCCCAGCGGTAGGTTCGAGTGCTTCAGTACTTCAGGTTTCCGCACCAGGAACCTATAGTGCCATTGTTACCAATGAGTTTGGTTGCCAATTTTCAACAAATGAAGTGAGTGTTGGGGTTTATCAAGACAATATTCCTGTGGCTTCTTTTACCGATACAGTATGCCTTGGGTCTACCATTGTCTTACAAGCGCCAATTGCCCAAAATGCACAATGGTATGCATCCGATTCTGTTTTTTTGACAGCGTCGCCGACTTTTACACTTAGTGCGCTCACACAAGATAGTGTTTTGTTACTCAATTATCCGAGTGCCAACTGTCCAAATTCTTATGCGAGCTATCAGATCATTCTCTATGATAGCTTGCCTGAAGGCCTCTTGCAAGGCCCTAGTGTTTGGTGTGAGGCCCAACCACTCACCTTGCAATTTCTTAACCAGCCTCAAACAGATTTTGTTTGGTTCAATCAGGATAGTACTCAACTCATTCAAACCATTAGCAGTCCGGGGACATACTGGATTACTTACAGCCGCTGCGGCCAAAGCATTACGGATAGTCTTACAATCAGCGACCATAGTATTCAGCTCGCTCTAAATGCTACAGATTCGCTTATTTGTATGAACTCAACTTCTGGTGGTCTTACAGAGGTCTTGCTTTTGGTCAATTCAAATGCCTCTCAACTCAGTTGGAATGTACCTTTTGACACGCTGCACTCCCAACAACTAGTAATCAGTTCTCCCGGAGTGTATGCGGTTTATGGAACGAATGATTTTGGTTGTTCGGCCACAGATAGCCTTTCTATTTATGGGGTTGATTGTAACGCTGAGGTTCCAAATGTAATTACACCGAACGGTGATGGCATCAATGATGTATTGCTCATTGCCGATGCTGCGTTGCACCCCTATAACAAACTAATTGTACTGAACAGATGGGGTAATGTGCTCTTTGAGGCCGCGCCTTACCTCAATAATTATAGTCCGACAGATCTGGTTGACGGCACGTATTTTTATATGTATTATCCAAATGTGCTGCAAAAACCACTCTTCTTCAAGCAAGGCTTTTTCATGCTCTTTGGCGAGTAGAATTCGATAGCCCCCTCTAAAAGTGCGCATTTCTCGTATTGCTAGTGAAACCAACTTTCAATACAATCCCATGAAAAAACATAAACTACTTTTCTTCTTTGTACTCCTTGCGATCCAGTCTTTTGCTCAAAATCCTGTAGACTTGAGAGGGGTGAGGTATTATTACGAAACGCCCACATTTGGAATTTTTGGCACTGCCAATAATGGTTTTGAACCTTTACATATTGCCGAAACCAATGATTCTTATTTACTATCTGGAAATAATAAAGACGGATTGATGACCCGAAATACGGTCATAAAAATCAATAAAGAGAACAGCACACTCACTTGGGATTACTTTGAGGATAAAAAATCACAAACTCGAGGAATCAGTTTAACACCTGATGATAAAGTGCTGATGGCTTTTGATAATTACCAAGATGACTCCATCAAATTTACGAGTATCAATCTTGATGGGAGCGCCATAAGTAATGCCTATGGCTGGTTCCTAAATGCGCATATTGAAATATTCAACCGTGTAGCTCCGAATCTAAATGCGGCAAATGGCATTTTGGGTATAAATAATATACTTGCAGCTACCTACTTTTTCAACGATAACGGCCAACTTCTGAATACCGTCACTTACCCAAATCCAACGCCCTTTCTTAATCTAGCAATTAGCTCCTGCTTTAGTCATAAGACCTTCACTTATAATAACGACATGCTCACCTTTGGCTACATTTCGCGACAACTTTCAACACTAGCTCCAGACCAAGGTGGATTGGCGCCGGTATTTTGGCATTGGACTAGTCAAAGTATAATTGAATCCAAAGAAATTTATGCGGAGCACCTGAATCAAAACACAGGTTATTCAAATATCAAGTTAATAGATGTGCAAAAATTCAATAGTGATTTTATACTTGCCGTGAGTAAAAAAACGACTACGGCAGAAGTTAATTATGTGCCGCATCTCACTTATCTAGATACAAATTTGAATATCGTTTGGGATGTTGCAATTACCACTCTATCTGATGTTTGGACCTATAAAGTTGCGCAATTGAAAGTTGATGAAAATTCTGGAATCATCTATTTGGCTGGTTATCAATACCGATATAACCCATTTGATCAACGTCAATTTTTAGCAAGGTATCAATCCGATGGCACACTCATAGATATCAAGTTCTTTACTATTGATGAGTATATTGAAAATAATATTTACGCGATGGAATTAATGGAAGATGGGGACTTGCTTTTTGCGGGAAAAGGTAAACAAACTGACGGCACTCGTTATTTTTTCACCTACCGCACAAATTCTGATGGGTATCATTCGGATGGCCAGTATGTTGGGCTTCATGAGGTTTTGGTTTCAGCCACAGAAATCGGGATTTTTCCAAATCCTTCAGACGGCATTTTTCAAGTTTCAAGCCTCAGTACTGAGCACATTCAATTCTCTATTCTTGACCAGCAAGGTAAACAAGTTGCTCAATTTGATCTCGATGAGCTTTCTTCTGATCATTCATTTGATCTAAGCGATCAAGCACCGGGGGTTTACTTCGCGCATATTTCTCAAGGTGAACAGCAGTGGGTGAAGAAGATGGTGGTGAGGTAGAAACTATCGGCCTCTTTTAGACAGCGCCTCATACACCACATGCTGCATGTCGGTTCTGATGTTGAGGTCGCGGAGTTTCCAGTTGTCTTGACTTGGGTGAACGCGATTCGACAAGAAAATGAAGATGACTTTATTTTTTGGGTCGGCCCAGGCGAGGGTTCCCGTAAAGCCAGAGTGCCCAAAAGATTGTTGGGAGGCTAACTCATCACAGGTGCCGCCGCCGCTCGCATTTGGCCGATCGAAACCTGCCGCTCTTCGATTTCCTGGATATTGTTGTTTGGTGAATTCAGTGTACGTAGCCTCAGAGAAAAATTTTGTGCCGGCCATTTGCCCTTTGTTTAAGAAAAGTTGCATGATATGGGCAAGACTCCAGGCGTTTGAGAAAATACCGGCATGCCCTGCAACGCCTCCTAACATAGCTGCTCCTGGGTCGTGGACGTATCCTCTTAATAGTTGTTTTCTGAAGGTTTGATCGTCTTCGGTCGGGACAATTTGGTTTTCGTTAAAGCGTTGCAATGGATCGTATAAGATGCGATTGAGCCCGAGCGGCAAATAAATGTTGCGTCGCAAATAACTCGCTTGGCTTTCGCCAATGAGGCGCTCTAAAATGGGTTGGGTAAAATAATAGCACAAATCAGAGTAAACGTATTTTTTAGGACCTAGCTCAGAGCGCATGATTTGTGCATACATAGAGTCTTTGTAGTCTTTGCGCATGAACATACCTTTGGCAACTTCGATTGAAAAATCTTCGGATTTACTTGTTTGATAGATTGTTGGTTTCCATTTTCCATCTGTGAGGGTCCTTTTGTAAAAAGGAATCCAAGGGGTGAGGCCGGCCTGATGCGCCATAATTTCTCTGATTTTGAGAGCGCCAAATGGGGTTTGGCCTGTTACCTCCGGAATATAAGAGCCAATGCTGCGGTCGAGGTCGAATTTTCCCTTTGCATGTTGTTCCATCGCAAGTAGGGTAGAAGCGGCAATTTTGGTCACCGAAGCGATGTCGTACATGGACTGCAAATCAATTTCTGGCGCGGTAGTTTCATAACCTTGCTTTCCATAGGCCTTGTGCCAAATGATTTTATCTTCTACGGCAACCAAAACCTGACATCCAGGGTAAGCGCCCGCTGTGATTCCTTTTTGAGCAATGACATCGATTTGTTGGAGGTCTTTTGTAGCGATGCCGAGTTCTTCAGGAAGCGAAATACCCAAGCGACCATTGGCCTGAATGCCCGCTGCACTGAGGCCGCCCATGAGTAGTTGGGCCACTTGTGCCTGTGCCACAGGGTGGTTTTCGTGCGCTACAATGATTGCGTCAAATAGGGAAGTATCGATATCCTTTAGAATTTTGTGCTCACCAAAAACGATAAGTATGTTTTGGTCGGTGCTGTCTAGGAGTTCAATTTTTTCTGCCGCCCATCTCTCTATATGGTTACTATGAGGAGCCGCAGCATGTAAACTAAAAATGCAAATTTCTGGATCAGTTAGGTCATAAAATTTAGAAACGGCTGCCGGAATTTGCAGTGAGTCGGCAGCAAAAAAGGCCATGCGGTCGGCGTAGAGGTTGAGCGTTTCGGTAAACATAGAAGAATTGCCACCAAGCGCCATGCAGGCCAATTTTTGATCGAGCCGTCCTAAGGGCAAAGTGTTGCTATTGTTTTTGATTAGCTGGATTTGTTTTCTGAACCCTTCAATTTGCTGTGATAGGGGCAATGCGTTTAAATCACTGAAAGAGGCTCCTAGCCATTTGGAAGGGAGTTCGTATTTGAATTTAGACTTGCTTTCTGTTGTATTTGAACCAGGTAGTAACTTAACGAGTGCAAAACTTAAAAGAGATACAACAAATAGAGAGGAAAAGAGGCGCATGCGTTTCATTTGATTCAAAACTAGGTATAATTATGCGCTTTTCAAAACACAAAGTGTAGTTCGGACACTTACTTCAATATACTGATTTTTGTTTAAAAAATCAAATTAAGTTCTTCACATTTAATCCTTTTCGTTGTTTACAAAAACCTAATATAAATCATGGTTTGGGGTGCTGATGGTATGTAATTTTGCGCTGTCAATCAACTCTAAAAACACAACATGGAATTACACGGAAAATTCGGGAACAACGCCGACCTCGCCGCAAGTATTGGTTTGTCTGAAACGGGTGACCAATTCTGGAACCTTACTCCGGCAGAGCTCATCGAGGATTGCATTATTCTTGGTGAAGGAATGCTTACCGATACCGGCGCATTGGCTATCGAAACAGGCGAATTCACAGGCCGTTCACCCAAAGATCGTTTCATCGTACGCGATGCGCTTACCGAAGATGCCGTTTGGTGGGGAGCGGTCAATATTGGTTTTGAACCTGCTAAATTTGATGCGCTGTACGAACGCATGAAAGCGCATTTGGCCGAACAAGATCTTTATGTTCGTGACGTCTACGCCTGCGCAGATCCAACGTATCGCATGAACATCCGCGTGGTGGCTGAGCTCCCATGGTCGAGTTTATTTGCTCACAATATGTTTTTGCGCTTAGAGGCCTCTGAAATTGAAAATTTCTTGCCGGAATGGCATATTGTATGTGCGCCTAGTTTTCAAGCAGATCCTGCCATTGACGGTACGCGCCAACACAACTTCGCCATTCTGAACTTTACCAAGAAAATGATCCTCATCGGTGGAACGGGATACACAGGCGAAATCAAAAAAGGAATTTTCTCTGCGCTTAATTTTATTTTACCCCACCAAAAGAATGTGCTATCCATGCACTGTTCGGCAAATATTGGCAAAGACGGCGATACCGCTATCTTTTTTGGCTTGTCGGGCACGGGCAAAACAACACTTTCTTCTGATCCTGAGCGCCGCCTTATCGGTGACGACGAACACGGCTGGAGTGCCGATAGCGTTTTTAACTTTGAAGGAGGTTGTTATGCCAAAACCATCGACCTCTCCCGCGAGAAAGAACCACAGATTTACGATGCCATTCGCTTTGGCGCTTTGTTAGAGAATGTTGGCTTTCCTCAAGAGTCTTCTACACCAGACTACACCGACGGCTCCATCACAGAAAACACCCGCGTTTCTTACCCTATCCATCACATAGACAATATTGCCAGCCCATCGATAGGAACTGCTCCAAAAAATATATTCTTCTTGACCGCAGATGCTTTTGGTGTACTACCTCCGATTTCTAAGCTGACCAAAGAACAGGCGATGTATCATTTTATGTCGGGTTACACCGCTAAAGTTGCTGGAACAGAGGTAGGTATCACCGAGCCTACAACTACATTCTCTGCAGGTTTCGGTGCAGCATTTTTACCGTTGCACCCGGCAAAATACGCCGCTCTTCTCGGTGAAAAACTAGCCGGTACCGATATCAACGTTTGGTTGATCAATACGGGTTGGTCTGGGGGTTCTTATGGCGTGGGTTCGCGCATGAAACTCTCCTACACCAGAGCCATGATTACCGCCGCCCTCAACGGCAAGCTCAATGATGTCAGCTATGAAAAGATGCCAATCTTTGATTTGGCTTTCCCAACCACATGTGAAGGGGTGCCTTCAGACTTACTTAACCCTCGCAACACTTGGGCTGACAAAGCAGCTTATGACCAAACAGCGTCGAGTTTGGCAGCCAAGTTTGTCGACAACTTTGAAAAGTTTGCAGCTCAAACAGATGCAAGCATTTTAGCAGCTGCACCAAAAGTGCCTGCATAGTTCCTCCTTTCCATCAGTCAACAATTTTGGAAAGACACAAGGGCCGCAAATGCGGCCCTTTTTTATGCCCTAAAGAATGTAGAAAGTATGCGCATAAAAAAAGCTCCAACCAGAAAGGAAGGAGCTTTGAGTATAGATTTAACTAACGGATTAACGCTTGTGCATTGGTTCGTCAGACACAGTTAATTTTTTACGGCCTTTGCGACGACGCGCAGCCAATACACGACGACCGTTTTTGGTGGCCATACGGCTACGGAAGCCATGTTTGTTTCTTCTTTTTCTTACCGATGGTTGAAACGTTCTTTTCATGTCGTGTCGTTATTTGTAATGTTTTTGGGAATGCAAAGATAGTATATTTTTTAGAATTTCAAATTCTTTCGACAAAAATCGTGAAAAAAAGCCTATGCCCCAATAAAGCAAGTTATTTTTGTAGTGCAAAGCGATGTAGCTATGATGAGACCCAAGAAAAATAAAGAAGCCAAAGTTAAACTAACCAAAGATAGCTGGCGCAAAGCCGCTCGTTTTTTGAAATACCTCAAACCATACGGAGGCACTTACTTTATCGGCTGGATTTTCTTGGTGCTCAGCACTTCTGCAGGCTTGGTATTTCCCTACCTCATGGGTAAGCTTTTAGGGAGTTCTAGCGGTACTTCTAACCCTGAACAGGCCGTTCGCTTGCTCGACCTTTCCAACGTTAATCAGATCGCATTAGCGCTCTTCATTTTGTTCTTTTTTCAGAGTGTGTTTTCATTTGTGCGCGTTGTCCTTTTCAATAATGTCACCGAAAATGCCCTACGAGACATGCGTAACGACGCTTTTGAAAAATTGGTCTATATGCCCATGGATTTCTTCAATCGTCAAAAAGTAGGTGAACTCACCTCTCGGGTCGCTTCTGATATCGCTCAAATCCAAGAAGTGCTGCGCACCACCATTGCCGAGTTTTTCAGACAAATCATCATCGTTTTTGGGGGCATCGCCTTTCTCTTTTTTATTTCCTGGAAACTATCATTAATCATGCTCGGCACAGTGCCTGTAATGGCAATTGTTGCTGTGTTTTTTGGTCGATATATCCGCAAACTGAGCAAAGAAGCCCAAGACTACATCGCCACCTCTAATTCTATCTTAGAAGAAGCGCTTACCGGAATAGCCAATGTCAAAGCTTTTACCAACGAGTGGTTTTTAATCGGAAAGTATAAAAAGAGCACACAGCACACCAGAGACCTCAACGTCCGCAGCGGAATTTGGCGCGGATTATTTGTTTCGTTTATCATTTTCTGCCTCTTTGGAGCCATCGTATTTATTGTCTGGAAAGGTTTACTCATGACCCAAGGGCCCAACCCCGAACTCGCCTCAGAGGGCTTTTATCAGTTTGTGTTATTCACGATCATGATGGGGGCTTCTATTGGTTCGCTACCCGATCTTTATGCGAGCGTTCAAAAAGCGGTGGGTGCTACCGAAAATTTACTCGACCTTCTTCAAGAAGACACCGAACAAATCAAGAAGGCTTCTTCAACTGGTCTTCAAATCGACGGCTCGATACGCTTTGAAAACCTTCATTTCAGTTACCCACAGCGCGCAGATATCGAAGTGCTCAAGGGCATCCATTTTACGTTAGAGCGAAATCAAACATTGGCTCTTGTGGGGCAAAGTGGTTCAGGTAAATCAACCATTGCGAATTTATTACTGCAGTTTTATCAGCCTACGCAAGGAGGCATCTTTTTCGGAGAGCAGCCAGCTACTGCCTTTGATTTACACGACTTGCGTCGCCACATGGCAATTGTGCCGCAAGAAGTGTTGCTTTTCTCAGGTAGCATTTTAGAAAACATCCGTTTTGGACGCCCAGATGCCACCGAAGAAGAAGTAATTGAAGCTGCCAAAAAAGCAAATGCGTGGGAGTTCATTTCCACCTTTCCAGAACAACTTGCAACAGAAGTAGGAGACCGCGGCATTCAGCTTTCTGGTGGGCAAAAACAACGCATCGCAATAGCACGTGCCATTCTTAAAAACCCGAGCATACTCATCTTAGATGAAGCCACCTCTGCACTAGATTCTTCTTCAGAGCGTTTGGTGCAAGACGCCCTCGAAGAACTCATGAAAGGCCGTACTTCAATAGTGATTGCCCATCGCTTATCTACCATCCGCCAAGCCGATCAAATTTTGGTCTTGCAAGACGGTCAGATTACCGAGCAGGGAAAACACGATGAGCTCATGGCGCTCAAAGGACAATACGCTACTTATGTAGCGCAGCAATTGATCTAAAGTTTACTTGAAAAGCGTTTCGACAAATGCTTTGCGGTCGAAGAGTTGGAGGTCTTCCATTTTTTCGCCAACGCCGATATACTTCACTGGAATTTTCATTTGGTCTGAAATACCAA
>JACCDS011317805.1_pt1 | contig 19813 bp, 15 predicted proteins | sample 7446441 | NCBI WGS metagenome assembly JACCDS01 (sample SAMN15323445, study PRJNA562643) | freshwater metagenome | isolation source: river surface water | place: USA:Blue River Watershed | collected 2017-08-17
ATGCGCAAAAACCGCCCCAAACAAACCACTGCCCACAATCAAATAATCATACGGCCTCATGCAACGAAATCCATTTTTCTTTCAGTATCCAAAATAACACAATCCCTCCATACAAAATCACGAAAATTCCCATCACCAACAATTGCATACAAGGGGACAAATTCCAGAGCGATACCCCATACAAAAGAACTCCCAAAGGCAGCATGGCAATGAGCCAACGGAACAAAAACAGCCCCAACACGCGATCTTTGATCCACGACCAAGCATAATACGCTGAGCCCAGCGCTACCCAGGCCTCGGTGCACAAAGTCACCCAAGCAGCGGCTTTGGCCCCATAGTGAGGAATAAACCAGGCATAACCCAATACAGATCCCAGCAGGGCCACAGACACCACTTTCAAAAAATCACGTTCCCGGTTTTGGGCCAACAACACTTGGATGCCTGCCACATTGGAAATGGCCATGAACGGCAGGATCCAAGCCACAATGCGCAAAATGTCTTCGGCTTCTTCGAAGGAGCGACCGCCCCACAACCACAACCAATCATCCGCACCGATGAATAACACCACCGCCATGGGAAGCAACACCATCCATAACATGCGAAAGGAATTTTGCACCAAGGCGTTGAAAGCCCTCTGATTGGATTGCTTCACCAGCCCAGCCCCCTGAATCATCAAAACCATCACCACCGCACCCATGATCATCAAAGGCAATTTGGTGAGGCGCACCGACAGTGTATACAATCCCGTTTGGATGGAATTTGAAAACCAACCCAACATTACCGTATCTAAGGTAGTATAGCCCGTAATACACAATGTGGACAAACTCAGCCACAACAATTGTTTGCGTTGAATCCGCGACAATTGGGGTTTCAACACCAAACGCCAATCAACCGTGGCGCGTACATGCCAGAGGGTAAATGCAGCAATGGCAGATTGGGTGAGCGACATAATCACAAACCCCATATACACATCCCCAATACCCGTAACCAGCCAAATCGTGGCCAGTAAACCCAGCACCCTTAACACCAAGGTTCTGACAATGACAAAACGGTAGGTTTGAATACCTTGAAAATACCATTCCAAGGACAGGGCTTGCGATAAAACAAACAGCAAAACCCAGGGTAGAAAGTCTGATTGTACCCAGACAACCGGCCTACTCAGCCAACCGATAACACCCAGACCCAACAAAACCATCAGGGCAATCAGCAATATACCCAGCAACGAAGAAAAAAGCTCCTTTCGTTCATCCAAATCAATGCATTGTGCCAAGGATTTTGCCCCGAAATAGGGAATCCCCAACGTGGCAATCAACACCAACAATTTGGAAAAATACTCAGCCAAAGATATAACCCCAAACCCTTCGGCCCCCAAATGATGGGCCATCCAAGTCATGGTGATCAAGGGTAGCACAAACTGAATCCCCGTGTAGAGTAGGTTGTTCCACAAGGAGGCAGCCAGTTTCATGAAAATTATTTTTTTAAAACCACAACCAAACTGCGCCACAAAATCCGGATCTCACCCCACAAACTGGCAGTCTGTATGTAAGCCAAATCATGAACTAACTTCTCTTAGATATTGTCTATGGTGGCGTTGGGGGTATGGATTTAGTCCCAACCAATAATCTACGTCTTTACTGCATACCTTACAACATGAGGCGGATATTTCTTTATGCACTGCGCACAAAATCCGACTATTCCGGACGTGAACCCACCTAAATAACCGTCCCAAATCTGCGGCAATTCGAATACACGCGTCTGACGAATAAAATTGCAAATACCGGAATCAACATGTCATAACCATTCACTTAATCAGCACTAGCGTTGTTGTTTTGCTTCTATCAGCTGCCAATATAGTACAAATAAAAATGGCAGTCATTTTTGCCCAACCTATTATGCCTAGAAATAAAAACACACCCAAAAAACCAAGGATAAAACACTCAAATGGGCAACATCAATAACAGTGCGAGTGTTAAAACAAACGGAACGCAAAATCAAACCAACACTTGGCATGGATGCAAACAAAATGGGTCAGCATCAATGCCTCTAACAATCACGGAGACTTTGAATATTTCACAGATTTTGACTAATCTATGAATTCACACTTGGTATATTTGCTGCAAAATTATGGAGCCACAAGCTTGAACCACAAAACGGAAATATCATATCAGTAAATTAATCCAATTCGTTCTAAACAAATATGAAATTAACTCACCATTTCCGAATTGACAGAGATCCTACTTTTTTAAGTTTTTGTTTGTCGACTATTCGTTGCTAATAGGATTTTTTGATAAAGTACCCTTTTGGGTTTCATTAAAATAATTTAAAGTAAACAAAATATAGCTTATCGCTACATTCTTTGACAACTGTAAAATCTATCAAAGAGATATGTGGAAATTAAATCAATATCTAACATTTGATATTTACACTTAAGTAAGTCAGCAGAGACCTGCAGATACTTAATTACTATTCGAATTAAAAATTGATACAATCCAAGCCCGTATTCACCTGGTGAAGGATAATCTAATGTGTGATTCCTGACTTACTAATTACAATAAGAATTGTTTTATATAGAATAAAAAAGCGCAATTTCAATGACGACTTTTTAATATTATAATATTTCTCACATGCCACTTTTCTATTAAGACTAATTAAATCTCTACCATTGATTTGAGCCAATCCTGTAATACCTGGCATACAATCTATTCCATTCTTGGATCTTAATGTTACGAGTTCAGATTCACACAACATAATGGGCCGGGGACCAATAAATTTCATATCACCCTTAACGATACATACTAGGTTCAACAATTCGTCCAAACTATACATTCTAAGAAATCTACCCCAACTTGTTATAAATAAATCAACATTTTTAAATTCACCCGTTGGAATATTGGGAGCTATTTTACGCATTGAACGTATTTTGTAAAAATTAAATTCCCTCTCTCCTGATACCGTTCTTTTTTGGATAAAAACTGGATTACATTTTATATCTAAAAATGTTACCACCATAAGTATTATTATTAGCGGCATCAGTAAAATCAGTAGGAAGAAAGCTACAAATCTATCAGTCATAAATTTAATTATTTAGGCTTCTAACTTTTAATAAACTTATATAATACATATTTAATGATATTTATAATATTCAAACTGCCTGTCTTAATGATTTAGAGAATGTCTCTTCAGCACCAAAATATATCTTCTCCGATACCAATATACCGTCAATCAGAGAAAAAATTTAACTCTTTGGAAGTTGTTTTCTGTGGTCTGATTAAAGTAAAGAACCAGCATAAGATTAAATTATGAAAAAATTAAATTATCTTATTCAATTTTAACGAATCTCACTTTAGCAAGCGAAAGTTGGGTAGTCTAGCATAAAAATACTGAGGGATTTTTCTGATATTCTTCAATACTACTATCAAAATCGCCCAAAAACTTGGAACGCCAAAATTTACAACAGCTCTAAAATCTTCGTGTATCTTTCTGAAAATATGAATGCCAAATTTATTACTCACCCCGCCCAATCTCATTGAAACAAAATTCATGGGTATATATAATGTTTTAAAATCTGGAATGCTAAACAATTTTAAAACACTATCATAATCGCCCGAAATTGAAAATTCACAATTAAACAATCCTATTTTATTATACCATTCTTTCCGTACATAAAGTGTCGGATGTGCAGGCATCCAACCCAATATCAATTTAATTTTACTAAATTTGCTACCATTCCATTTACGAATTACGGTATTTGTATCCGTCCTTTTCACATAAACCAAATCTCCATAAACTGCACAAATATCAGCATTATTAAAAGCGTCTGCAATCATAGAAACAACCTTATCAGAGGAAAAGAAATCATCCGAATGTAGAAACCCCACTATGTCCCCAGATGCTAGTCTTATACCCTTATTTAAAGCATCATAAATCCCATTGTCTTTCTCCGAAACGACAATACTCATTGGACTTTTATCACAAATTTCACTTAATGTACCATCAACACTTCCCCCATCAACAACAATATGCTCAATAAAACCATATGTTTGATTATTAATTGATTCTAGACAATCACCGATAGTATGCCTACTATTCCATGTTGCTGTAATTATACTAATTTTTAAAGGTTTATCTTTCACTTAAATTTAGATGGGAAATTTTTAATTTAAACTATTTAATAAAAGATCCTGAATGACGTATTTTTATTTAAACAAAATTACACTATTATTATTCGCAATTTCTAATTCTAATTAATTCATTATTCTTATATACTCCACCATAAACGGCAAGACTCTTTGTGACTATTGAACCTACGGTAACAACTACACCAATTGTAAGAATTACGCCTGGAGTTAAAATGCATTTTGCACCCAACCATACTTGATCTCCAACTGTAACGGGCGATTTAAACAAATCAAATGAACTCAAGTTATAATTATGGTTCCCAGTGAGAATAAAGACACCTTGAGAAATGCAAACATTATTACCAACCCTCACCCAATCAAGGTTATCAATCCATACAAACTCACCTATCCAACAATGTTCGCCAACTTCTAATAACCAAGGATATTTAATTTTAACGTTCGGTTTAATAACTAGACCATCACCAATTTTTGCACCAAAAAAAACTAATATCTTTCTCTTCAATTTAGAACTGAAAAATGGCCAAGGTGATTCAAAAATCAACACCGATACCACCCACCATATAATTCTCCGGTGCAGTGAATAACCACTTATATGATTTTTATAATCCCCTAACCTCTGCATTCTCATCTATTTTAATATCAACAATTAACCTATACCAAAAGGCTTGTAAAAAATGCCAAATAAATCCTCTCTTGCCATCTAAAAAACCAAGCAAAATAAAATACCTATAAATAAAGAATAAAAATGGCCTTACATACAAGGGACAATTTTTGTAAATCCTAGTTTTAAACCATCTTACACGACGAGGCTTTTCCAAACTAAATAAATTACCGGATAATATTTTTTCATCTTCAAATTTTGTTAAATGATCCGCCATTTCGCGTACCGCGTAATTCATGTGTTTTTGAGTCCACCAATCAATATTATTCAAGTTTTCATCAATGACGTTTCCTGGCAAATTTTTTATTGCACCAGTATGTACAATTATGTGTTCATCCATGTTCCTAGACTCTAGGGAAGCATGAACTGTTTTGTATAACCGCAACAATCTAACTGGATAGTATCCACCAAATTTAATCCATTTGCCTTTGAAGATCAATTTTCGTCTTATATAATATCCAGATATTTCATCATTGGGTACTAAATTTTTTAGTGCATGAATAAGTTCATCATCCAAATACTCATCAGCATCAATTCTAAACTGCCACTCGCTTTTGAAAGGTGTATTTATCATTGCCCATTGAAATTGATCAGAATAATTCTTCCATTCTCTTTGCACAACTTTTGCCTTATGATTAGCACATATAAGTAATGTATTGTCATTACTAAAGCTATCAACAACAAAAATATTATCTGTCACTTTTCGTAGACTGCTTAAACACCTATCAAGGTGTAATGCCTCATTTTTCGTCAATAAGATCACCGAAAAATCTAATCCATTTGGTGTTAATTTCATTTATGTAGTTATTAAGTATCGACTCATCTCGGCAAAAAGAATCTGCATGTGTGTTTATCCAACCAGAAGTAATTAAGGATTTGTAATCATTAGAAAATCCCTGATTCCAACCTTGAACCATCCAAATATTTAAGCCTAAAGAGATGGCATCACAAATCACCCCACTAGCACGATGTTCACTGTAGACCTTATCAAAGATCAACAGAACATCACACTTTGACAAGTAACTAATATAGTCTTCATAAAGACTAGTATCTACAAAAATTACGTCTTTGTTACTCATTAGCAAAGTACTATTTGAAAAACAATTGAAATTATTTTTAATTAAATCTAATTGTCCAAACAAGTATTGATTGAAATGATTCTTATGAATGAAAATATTAATTTTATTGTTATTTTTACTCATTTTATTTAATTCGGATACAAAAATATTAGGTATAGGATGTGGTAGATGCAAGTAGTTATAGTTTGACGTTGCTACGAGAGTAATCAGCGTCACTCGAGCATTATTGACAAATTGAAAACAATCGTGCTTCCTATGTATTATGACATATATTCTATTCCATCGATTTAACCTTAATGCCCATGGTGTAATTATCGTGTCGGTATCTAGTAATAAAATGTAGTCGCGTTTGGGTAACAGGATAATTAGCAATAGTTTAAGAACTCTTAAATGTAAATTACCATTAATGTTAGTGACTTCCTGATTTAGTAACTGTGCGACCGCATTGTTAAAGGATTTATGAGTTCCAGAGGCTCCAAAAAAGCTATAAACTTTCATACATTAATTGTAGGTTTCTACTCCCTTTTTCTAAACTAAACTCATTACGATGTTTTCGACAATTATCCACTTTCTTAAACCAAAAATCTTGATCCTCACAAAACAGCTCCAAAATATCCACAATACTATTTACATCTTCTACATTAATTGCAACTCCAACATCCATAGATTGATTCCAATAATTCATCTGAACTGATGTATTGTGATAAATAACAGGTATTAATGCACAAGTATATTCAATAAATCGATTTGGAATTGATTTATGACCAAACACATCCCCATATCCAATAAAGCCAAAATGACATTTTTTATAATAATCCCATATTCTATCATGACTAACTTGGGGTAAAAGTATATAACACTCACTATATTTTTGCCTAAAATGTAATTCTAACTTTTCGTCAAACGAAATTACTAATGCTTTTATTTTCACACCCTTACTTCTGAGAACATAGATAGCCTTAATCAATTGAATTGTGCCGTTTCCATTTGCAAATTTACCATTAAAAACAATTTTATTCTCAACATCAAACTGACTTTCACATGCCGAATAATAATGTTCACTCACGAGGTGTGTAAATTCCAATTCTAGCCCTTTGAAATTATATGACTCCCTCCTTATTAAACCGGGGTATGAAAGTAGGTGGACTCGAGATAAACAACCCTCAATTACAAAATGTATGGCCTTGCCCAACAACCTCTTATATCTACCATTCACAAATCGATCAAGCATATCATCGTGGTATTCCTCCATCAAATCAAAATGGACCTTAAAATTAAACACAAATCGAGAAATACATGTCACTAGGAGTGCTGCAGGATTTCCGACTAAAACCACATCCGGCTTGTATTTAATCAATTCAAGGAGAAAGTAAAAACTCATAATAAGAAAATTCTCTCTCCCCGATCTTAGTACGTATCTAACATTATTCTTGAGTTTCAGAACATTTCCGAATCTCCAAATCAATCTTGGATCATCAATTCTATGCTTTGTGCTAAATATTAGAACTTTTTTCCCCATGTATTGAAATTAAAATAACTGAAATTAAAAATAAAAACAACACCTTAAATATATTACTTTCTGACATAGGGCCGTCCACTAAAATCGGAAACATTAAAATAGTTACTAAACCCGGCGAAAAAAAAGAATCAAACCAACACTCTATTAATCTTAATAACAAAATAAAGAAGAAAACCAAAATCGAGAAAAGTATGTAATTATATTTGCTTTTCAAATAAATAAAACCAAAGAAACCAGCAGCATAACTAACATCAGCTTTGGCAAATGTCGCGTGATTCATGTATTCCTGTACACTACCACTTTCATATTTCACATCTTCTTCATCTAACCAAATAACAACTTCCTTGCCGCAAAACCTACCGGCGATATAACGCATCAATGGCACAATTCTCTCCATGCTTACACCTTCAATAGTAATTAAATCACCTATGTTCAATTGGTCATTATCTTGTTTAATTTCTCGAATTTTAAAAGGATTGAAAAATAATAACCCAAACAGTATTATAAATGGAATAACAAATTTTTCCCTCTTTGAGAAAACACCAAAGAAACCGTAAATAATTGGTACTAAAGCATAAAACTTACTTCCACTTGTGAATAAGAATAATAGTGACAATACAGGTAAAAGTAACTTCATCATATTGATACGACAAACTTTTAACAAAGCTTCGTAAATCAAATAACTCCCAAAAAACTCAACTAATCCAGCTAACCGAAAAGGCAAGGTCGTTTCATTTAATCCGACTGAATAACTATTCAAACTAATACCTATTAGCAAAAAAATTATTGATAAATAAAGAATTAATTTCCAAACATTTTTGCCCAAAGGAACATTCGCTAAACGCAAAGACAAATTCAATCTAGATCCCAAACCTATTAAAATCAAATATAAAAATTCAATACCATAGGGAAATACATCATCAACAATAAGATTATATAATATAAACCCTAATAGAAATTGAATCAAGAGTAGTTTAACGAGATATCCTTGAGAAATTCTCCAAACGATGATGAATAATACTATTTGGCAAATCGATAACCAGACCATATACCTTTTAAAATCTCCCTGACTTGAAAAATATTCGCATGCAGAATTGCATTCCAAAGTAATTTTAAAATGAATAGAAATAGTCCAGCCGTCGCAGAAAATTTATTTTTAACTCTGGGATCGATTGTTTTCCAAATAAGTATCCGATTCCTTACTAAATAAAATACTCTAGGAACTTTATGCCAAGCAAAAGCAGTAGTCTTATGAATATGAACGCTATCATATACTAATACCTTATGAAACCTGTGATTCTCGATCCTAGTTAGCCATTCGTATTCATCCCCCCATATGAACATATCTGCCCTCACATTACCCACATTTTCAATTAGAAATCTCGTCACCAAAATACTGTTAAAGGGGCCTCCGCGATGATCATAAATATTCTGTCCTTCAACAAATTTAATATCAAAATGTTCAACATCATCAAAAGTAACCAAGCGACTAGAATAGAAGTGCAACCCGTCTCGAAATGATTTCTTCAAATTCAAAAGACAATCTTGAGTAGGCAAACCATCATCATCCAAAATCCAAACGAAATTATAATTACTTTCCAAAAATCGGCTGATTCCAAAAGCAAATCCCCCAGAACTTCCATCATTTATTGTACGAGAAAATACAGTTATGTAATCGCTGTCTAAACTAGATAAAAACACTTTTGTATCATCATCACTATTATTATCAACGATGTAAAGATGATTAGGTTTTTCTGACATCAATTTAATCCTATCTAATAGCAATTTTAATAAATCACACCTATTGTAAGTCAATATCAATCCTAAAACTTCCATTCTTTAATTTTGATAAAATAAACAACAAACACTGCTAATTCTGATAATATAACAGCACTTAAAACAATCAACATAGTATCACAAAATACTAATGAACAAATAAGTAAAACCAACAAAAATATACCAAAGCCCAATTGAACAGCAAGCCTATAAATTCTATGTAAATGGCTTTTCATTACAAAACTTTGGAATAAAACGACATTAATAATCAAAAACAATACATGTAAACTAATCAACGCAGACACATAAGACTCCCATTCAATGTGATATAAATAATAAACTAAATCGTCTATTATTGGCAATATTAAAAGCATTAAAATTAAAATTCCGCAAATTCCGAGTTTTAGTTCTTTAGAACTGAGATTAATCGTTGAATTGAGTCGTGCATAATAAATCGGATTTATTGCGGTACGGGCAATGGATAAAATTTTTTCATAAGACTCATACTTGAGTATCGTTCCAATAGAGCCAGTTGAAGCAACAAACAATCGCGGAATTACTAAATATAGTTGATTTGATATAATTTCAGGTAAGTGTCGATAAATCAAAAACATTCTCAACAATATACTCCGTGTCCATTTCATCTCTAATATTGAATATTTAACGAAAATATAAACAATAATTACTAAAGACGTAACGAAATTAGAAACAACAAAACCAAAATCTATTGGAAAGTAAAACCATAAAAGTAAAAGAAACAAAAATTGGAAAATTCTCGTAAATAATATAAATTCTTTGTCAAGATGAAAAATATTTTTCTCCTTCGAAAACCAGGGACTATATAATATTTCAGCCAAAATTATCGACGCTGAGCCGAAGACGTTAAAGATATCAAAATTTACAAAACAAAGTATTAACATAAAAACGGCGCTAATCCCAAAACGCCAAAATATTGTATCTTCGAATTTTATGTTATTATTTTCAATTAAATTCTTACCGAAAAGATTAAATGGCACATTAATTAATATGTTTCCTACTGAAATCCAAGCAATTAATTTTAAGTACCCAGCAAAAAATACTGGGCTAGTTCTAATCATCAGTATTGATGTAGCAAAACTAACAATTATTGATAATAAATCAATTGTAATTAATCCCGTTACGTTAGGGAATTTCTCTTTAATACTTCTCACAGTACTTTAATGCTGACCCTACAATTTGATGCATATCATAATATTTATATTCAGCAAGTCTCCCACCAAAATGCACACTCGCAATTTCCTGAGATTCTGCCCTATATTTTTCATAGATTTCCATATTCTTTGTATCGTTTATAGGATAATAAGGTTCCATTTGATCATTAAATTCCACTGGAAATTCTTTAGTTACTACGGTAAAATCCTTTATTTTCTGCGAAGAACGACAAAAATGTTTATGTTCTATAGTTCTTGTATACCCTCCGGCACCCGTTGAATTATTCACCACATAGATCCCCTGAAAATCAGATACATTAAATAATTCATGATGAAAATTTAAGCTACGGTATTCAAGTTTCCCATATTTAAAATTAAAATACCTATCAATTGGCCCTGTATAAATGATTTGATTGTAGTCCATTAAATCAAGATCAAAAAAGTCAACAGAAGTCTCAACATCTATATTCTTTAAAAGCGACTTAATTAAATCCGTATATCCATTGATAGGCATCCCTTGGTATTTATCGTTAAAATAGTTAGAATCCCATGTGAATCTCAGTGGAATTCGTTTAATAATAAAACTCGGCAAATCCCTCGGATCCCGGCCCCACTGCGTCTGAGTATAATCTTTAATTAATAAGTCATAAATAGTATGACCAACCAATGAAATAGCCGTTTCTTCCAAATTTTTTGGCTTTATAATTCCCGAATCTACAACTTCCTGCCTAATTTTTTCCTTCACAACATCTATAGAATCACTTGCAAATATTTTTGAAAACGTGTGCATGTTGAAAGGAAGTTGCACATAGCCCAGTCTAGTCATAGCCAAAGGACTATAGGTGAAATGCTCGAATTCACAATGCTTATTGACATAATCCCATATTCCTTTGTCATTTGTATGAAAAATATGTGGGCCATATTTATGAACATGAATTCCATGAATATTATCAGTAAAAATATTGCCACCGATGTGTTCTCTCTTTTCAATTACTTTGACTTTATAACCCTTATCTGCTAATTGACGTGCACAAACGCTACCGTATAAACCCGATCCAACTATAAGTATCATAGTAATTTATTACAAATTTCTTGTGCAATTAACTCGGATGCGTAACCATTTCCGAAGGGATTTATAGCATTAGCCATTTCATTATACTGTTCCGGATTATGGAAGAGATCATCAAAAGCCGCAATAATATTAGATGACTCAGTGCCAACAAGTTTCGCAACACCAAACTCTAATGCTTCCGGGCGTTCTGTGGTGTTTCTCAAGATTAACACTGGTACATTAAAAAATGGAGCTTCTTCTTGAATTCCACCAGAATCTGTCATTATTAAAAAAGAATTACTAATTGCATTAATAAAAACCCCGTAATCCAAAGGTTCTGTTAATATTACATTTTCTATACCACCAAGAATTTCGTAAACCATACCATGCACATTAGGATTAGGATGTACAGGAAATAAAATTTCAACTGAATCAATATATTTTCTAGAAATTTGTCTAATTGCATTTAATATCCCAGCCATTATGGGTCCTTGATTTTCCCGCCTGTGCAGCGTCACAAGTATCTGTCTTTTTTCATGATTTCGCTTTTTCTCCATAAATTTCATTGACGCAATTCTAGCGGCGTCAATTACCGTATTACCCGTAATTACCGATGAATCTGAAGAGAAACCCTCGCTTAGCAAATTATTCAATGATCCTATTGTAGGACAAAAATTAATTGAAGACATACAACTCACTAATTTTCTATTGATTTCTTCAGGCCAAGGATCCAGTATGTTATTAGTTCTTAATCCAGCTTCAACATGACCAATTTTAATCTTCAAATATGAAGCCGCCAGTGCAGTACCTAGTGTTGTTGATGTGTCGCCATGCACTAATACTAGATCTGGTTTTTCAAACTTGAGATACTCACTTGTTGTAAATATAATTTCCTTAAGAAGATAGGGCAAATCGGGAATATCGTAACTTATGTTTAATACCCTATCAATCGATATTCCAAAAAATAACAATGCACTATTTACCATTTCCTTATGTTGGCCAGTTGAACAGATTCTAACGTCATAATAAGAATTCTTTGCTAGTTCAATATAAACAGGTGCCATTTTAATTGCTTCCGGCCTAGTACCAATGATAATAACTATTTTTTTCATCTTTACTGATTTTTAGTATTTGCGTGAACAGGACATTGTTATTAATTTATGTTAGCTTCGTTTTGATTCAGTACAGTTTCTACTATTTTGATACCTAATAATGACAAGCTAATCTTGTCAGATAAATGTAATTTGTTTTACATTGTAAATCAGGCATTCATATCGAATTGTGTATACACACCAATAACCTAAATCGCAGATTTCGGTTGTAATCTACGATTTCATCCAGGATAAAGTTATTTATTTACAAGTTTGTTAATTCGACTGTTTTTAAACACCTTAATTCGACAAATAAACCTTGGTGACCGTCAAATTTGTACACTGGAGCAAATTTACAATTAAATTCTCCCCTAGTTTGATTAAATCAATTCAACATAAAATCATGAAGCAATAATTTCTTCTTGGACAATTCTAAAAAACAAAGGACTTTCACAATGTTTCTATAATGAAATTAAAATTATTATTTTATTGTTTTTTACCTCAAAAAGAGTTTTAAAAAATTCCATGACATCTAATCAATTAAGGAAAAACTCATTACAAATTGTATTTGCGTATATACACATAAAAAAGTATTATTATTTTACAACTTCCACCATCTCCGAATTAGGAGATATAGAACTGTAATAAAAAAAAATAAAACACCTCCCTGGACGCCCGTTATCCATCTTGATTTCGTCTTTTTTTCTAATGGAAAACGTGGTTCATCGATCAATTGAATTAGTGGTTGATCCTTGGCCATCATCGTTCGATTCAATTCTAAATTCTTTAATAACTCACCATATGCAATAGTTAATACTTGTATCTCCAATTGTTTCTTGGCTTGAGGCACTTTTGCCACACCCCTCACCAAAAATTGGTTGCCATCCACTTCCGAAGCCGCGCCATACATTGCTTTCCCTAAGGCTTGTTTAACGCTGTCTACCTTGTGCTCCATCATCCTCACGTTCTTGCGCATTTGCCCAGTTTTGGTTTCTATGTAAAATTCAGCCACGTTTTGCGTAAGAATCTGGATGAAATTCTTTGCAAACCATTGGTCCTCCCCGGTAAAAGATACAGATACAATGGCCAACTTCTTATCCAATTTGGCCACTTGTAAGTTCTCTTTCACTAAGTCTGTAGACGCCTTGGCCAAAAACGAATCTTGAGCCAAGCTATTACCCTGCTTTTCTTCGTTTCCAGTAAAATAAACAGGTAAAGGATCTTCTGGTTTCCGTGGTTTCCGCTTTTTGGGTTTATTAAAATCTATATATTGATTTACCAATAACTTTGATTTCCCGGCACTATCAACCGCAGTCATTAGTGTTTTTTCTACCAACAAGCGGCTTTTCATGAGCTCCAATAAATTGTCGCCACTGAACGCACCCGCAGAACCACCGCCCATATCTAAACCAAATTGAGATGCGATTGAACCAATGCCCCCCATTTTATCGCCCCCTTCCGCCAAGGCGAATGTTAGTTTGGCTGTATACTTGGGCTTGGAAAACGTCGCATAAAAAAATCCAGTTACTCCACCCAACAATCCCAAGAACATCAGTTTCCACCATTGGGTCTTGAGATAGGCAATGACCTCTCCCGCCTTTTGGAGGAGCTCCTTGAGGGAAATTTCGTCGGTTTCAAGTTCTTGCCTTTCCATGTTATTGTTTGATTAAAGCCCACAAGGTTGCCAAGCCGGTTAATTTCACCGTTATGTCTTGAATGATCCTGTTCCAATCCGTTGGGATTTTGCTCAGCTTGTCTTTTGCACTGGTCTTGACCTTCTTTTCCTTGGAAATCACATACACTGCACTTCCTTTCTTCACCTTGGGTGATACCCTGAATAAGTAGCAATTTACTGTCCTTCTAACACGGCCGTTTGCTTCCACCACATAGGTCTTTGAACGCCAAGCATCCGCTGTATAGCCATTGCCAAATGTGCGAATGTAATAACCCGCCCGTTTGCCTGATACAAAGGGAGAATTCATGACCGCATAATTCGTTGTACTGTCTAAATTCAATAAATTCTCTATGTATTTAATGCCCGTACCATAAATGCTGATGTAATCAATCACCTTGGGAACCGAAATGATATCGCCCTCTTTCAAGGTATAATTATACATAGATCCGCGGCGGTTCATGGCTTTCTTCATATCAAACACCAAGTATCCCCCAGGTAAATTGGGTCGGTCAAATTTGGCACCATCCGGAAATGCATAGGCCGTTAATCCACCGGCCAATTGCACCGCATCATGTACCGTGAATCCCTTGTCCTGAATCACATAGGTACCAGGGTATTTGAATTCCCCCCTTAGTTCAATCACCTTTTGCAGTTCAAAGTTGGGTATCCTTCTTACCGATACAATATCAAACGGCAACAAAGCCGTCTTTAATACTTCCTGATTCTCTGTAATATCTTTGGGAATGGTTAACTCCAACATAGAAGTTTGGTATGGCTCCCCAGGTTTGTAATTGGGAGCAAAAATATTACTCCGAGCAATTTCAATCTTGGTCAGTTCTGCTGAAATCTTAATACCGCCCGCTAAAACCAATACATCGCCCAAGGTCAATCCTTCCTTGTACGCTAGTGTCAGGGGATTTTTCACCTCCCCGTTCACATTCACGGTAAACGTATCCAAAAACTCCGCTTCTGTGTACAACAACAATACATCATTTTTTCTCAAAACAATGTTGTTGATATTCTCAATGCTGTTGACTAACGCAGAAATTTCCAGAGGAATATATCTTCTTGTTTCGTCTTTCTCTGTTCTCACCAAATAGGCCCGCTTCAGCATGGCCTGTTCTTTGAGTCCGCCCGCTTTCTGAATCAAATCCAACACCCGCTCCCCGGAAACCAACGGAAATACTCCTGGAAAGTACACCGGACCTTTGATCTCCACTTGGTTTTCCAAATCTTCGTTCACAACACCCACCACTACGGCATCACCGGCTTTGAGACTGAAATCTGCATTGAGCTTACTCAAGCTATCCCAATTCACCGGAAATAATCGTTGGTTTTTGTCAATATAGCGCTGAACTTGGGTGTTTGCTGCCAAAGCATTGGGTTGGAATCCACCGGCATATTTGAACAAATGCGACAGATGTTCTGTCGGCAACAACTCATATGTCATGGGTCGTTTCACCGCACCCGAAATGCTCACCAATTTAACTACGGTACCTATCACCAAATAGTCATTGTCTTGCAGAAAGAAATCATCTTCTGATCCAGGATTTTGCAAGTAAGCATAGACGTCAAACGTTTTGATCACTTTCCCATTGCGCCGAAGTTGTACGTTTCTCAGAGTACCGATATCGGTGGGACCGCCAGCAGCGATTAATGCATTAAAGGCAGTATTCAAGGCAGGAATTTTATAAGAGCCCGGTTTGAATACCTCACCCACAATATTCACGGTAATGCTGCGGCTGTATGCCAAACTAATTTCCAGTTGGTTGGCACCCATGTTGAAATTGTTGCTCAGTGCAGTTCTAATCAGAGTCTTGGCTTTGTCAAAGGCAATGCCTTTTACATAAATACTGCCCAACTGTCCCAATTCAATTCGTCCGCGACTATCCACCTTGGCTACGGTGTTGTAATAACTCACCCCAAATATGGAGATCCCCAATTCATCGCCCACACCCAACTCGTAATTGGCTGGGGCTTTTGCGTCGAGGCTGCGTTCATATATTTTCAGATCACCCTTCCGGAACAATTCCTGTCCATAGACCGTCACTGCACGCTCTTCTTTGGGCGCTACAATTTCCGAACTAGTTAGCGGCATAGCAGCTTCGATTACCGCTTGTTTGGCTTTTTGCTCTGTAGCAGCTTGTGTAGCCAATCCAGGAGTATTGGCAGTCGACGGAGTTTGGGTTTGAATCTTATTCAATCTGTCTTTAAACGCCTGTGCCTCAGAGGCAGGCATGCCCTTGGCCATGGCCAACTTTTCAGCTTGTTCCACTCCCAAACCGGCCGCTTGGGCTTGGGCCAACAAATCCAACAATTGGGCATCGGTGAAATCAGCGGCTTTTACCGTCGCTGGATTCTGTGACAAGGCGGGCTGGGCATTCAAAGACAAAATCCCTAAAAAAAAGATAATCAGTACGTTGTGTTTTTTATTCATTCCAAAAGAGCAAAGATAAGTAGAATAATGAAGTGCTGAGTGTGCATGGCTTCGCCACTTCAGTCACACGAGTGACCTAGGGGAGGGGCTCCATAACAATCTAAAAAGTGCATTGTTTGCAGCCATACAAAGATATGACCAAACCCTTGTAATCTTGAAGGGTTGAACATCAATTCTATACCAAATTTGTGAACACATCATTTTGGTGTGTGAATGAAATCCGCTTACTCTACTGTGACAGATTTTGCCAAGTTGCGAGGCTGATCTACGTTGCAACCGCGCATTACAGCTATGTGATAGCTCAATAGTTGCAGAGGCACGGTGTTTAACAACGGACTCAATGGCTCAATGGTTTCAGGTACTTCAATTATGTGGTCAACCATGTGGTCCAAGTCGCGATTACCTTCACTCACCAAGGCAATGACCTTTCCTTTGCGTGCTTTTACCTCCTGTATGTTGCTCACCACTTTTTCGTAGTGCTCAGAGTTGGTGGCAATCACCACCACAGGCATTTCTTCGTCAATCAGGGCAATAGGACCATGCTTCATCTCTGCCGCGGGATATCCCTCAGCATGGATGTAACTGATTTCCTTGAGCTTCAAAGCGCCTTCCAAGGCCACAGGGAAATTATATCCTCGGCCCAAATACAAAAAGTTCTTTGCGTCTTTGAATTTCTTAGCCAAATCAATCATTTGGTCGTTCAGCAGCAGGGCTTTCTCAATCTTTTGTGGAATGCCTTCCAATTCTTCGAAAAAGGATTTGATGGCCACCAAATTCATGGTGCCCTTGAGTTTGGCCATACCCACCGCCATCAAGGCCAACACGGTCACTTGGGCCGTGAACGCCTTGGTACTGGCCACCCCAATTTCCGGACCGGCATGCGTATAGGCCCCGGCATCACTCAAACGGGGAATGCTGGATCCTACCACGTTGCAGACCCCAAATACCGTGGCGCCTTTCCGTTTAGCCAAGTCCATGGCCGCCAAAGAATCGGCGGTCTCTCCACTTTGGGATATGGCCATGACCATGTCGTCTGCGTACAACACAGGATTGCGGTATCTGAATTCAGAAGCGTATTCTACTTCCACTGGTACCCGGGCCAAATCCTCAAACAAATATTCACCCACCAAGCCGGCATGCCAGCTGGTGCCGCAACCAATCAATATCAAGCGCTTGATTTCTTTCAAACGCTGCTGGTAATCTTCCATGCTACGCATGTGAATTTCCCCTGTTTGTAAATCGAATCGGCCCCGGAAACTATCATAAATGGAACGGGGCTGTTCGTAAATTTCTTTGAGCATGAAATGGGGATATCCCCCCTTTTCCAATTGCTCCAAACTCAACTCCAATTCCTGCACATAGGGGACTTGCACCACATTGTCGATGCTTTTCACCATCAACTCTTGGTTCTCCACAATGGCAATTTCCCCGTCTTTGAGGTAAATCACTTTGTTGGTATACTCCACAATGGGGGTGGCATCGGAGGCAAAAAAGAACTCCCCGCGGTCTTCGCCCAAACCCACCACCAAAGGACTGCCTTTGCGGGCGGCAATGAGGTGTTCTGGGTGGTTTTTGCTCAATATTACAATGGCGTATGCGCCGCTCACTTGCTTCAGGGCTGAGCGCACCGCGTCTGCCAAAGGCAGGCTGCTGTTTTGCATGACGTCCTCAATCAAGTGGGCCAATACTTCGGTGTCGGTATCAGAATGAAAAGTATGTCCCTTAAATACCATGCCTGCTTTCAGCGTGGCATAGTTTTCAATGATGCCGTTGTGGATAATGGCCAAATCACCGCTTTCGCTCAAATGGGGGTGGGAGTTTTTGTCGTTGGGTTCGCCGTGGGTGGCCCAGCGGGTATGACCCATACCCATGCCGCCACTCACATCTTGTCCCGCCGTTTCCTCTTCCAAGTTGGCCACCTTGCCTTTTTTCTTGTAAATGCGCATGTCGCCGTTCAGCAGGGCCACGCCGGCACTGTCATAACCGCGGTATTCTAAGCGCTTGAGGCCTTTGATCACAATGTCATAGGCTTGCTTCTGTCCGATATAGGCAACGATTCCACACATTTGCTTTATTTTATTATAGTCCGAACTGGGCTTTCACCGCACCCACCGCGTTGGTTTCTTCCCAAGGGAACAATTTCACAGAAACCTTCAACTCGTTTGGTTTTCCAGCGTTAAACACCTTATCTACTGTTTTGCACTCACGGCCCATATGTCCGTATGCCGCCGTCTCCAAATAGATGGGCGTCCGCAATTGGAAACGTTGTTCAATGTGATATGGACGCAAACTAAATTCTGGCATGTGCAAAATTTTAGCCGCAATTTCACCGTCTGTCATGTTCACTTTGGCTGTGCCAAAGGTCTCCACGAACAAACCAACAGGTTCTGCTACACCAATGGCATAACTCACCTGCACCAGGGCTTGGTCGCATACACCGGCAGCCACCAAGTTTTTGGCAATATGTCGGGTAGCATAGGCCGCTGAACGGTCCACTTTGCTGGGGTCTTTGCCTGAGAAGGCACCACCACCATGTGCACCACGACCACCGTAGGTATCCACGATGATTTTACGACCGGTGAGGCCGGTATCACCATGAGGACCACCGATTACAAATTTACCAGTGGGGTTAATGTGGTATTTGATGTCGCTGCCAAACAATGCTTGGATGTGCGCAGGCAACTTGGCTTTCACACGGGGAATTAACAAATTCACCAAGTCATTATGAATTTTTTGCAACATCGCGTCATCCTCATCGAAATCGTCGTGCTGTGTAGAAATTACAATGGTATCAATGTTCAAGGGTTTGTGATCATCCGAATATTGGATGGTCACCTGACTTTTTGCATCGGGACGCAAATAGCCAATCACAGTACCTTCTCTACGCATGGCGGCCAATTCCTCTAAGAGAAGGTGGGCCAACATCAAGGGCAAAGGCATAAGGGTATCTGTTTCATTGTTGGCATAGCCAAACATCATCCCTTGGTCACCTGCGCCCTGGTCTTCAGGGTTGTCACGCTCAACTCCTTGGTTGATATCTGCACTTTGCTCATGAATGGCACTCAAGATACCACAGCTGTTGGAATCAAACATATATTCGCTCTTGGTGTAACCAATTTTGGCGATTACATCACGCGCGATTTTTTGTACGTCCAAATAGGCCTCAGATTTCACCTCTCCCGCCAAAACCACTTG
>JACCDS010101083.1_pt1 | contig 19808 bp, 9 predicted proteins | sample 7446441 | NCBI WGS metagenome assembly JACCDS01 (sample SAMN15323445, study PRJNA562643) | freshwater metagenome | isolation source: river surface water | place: USA:Blue River Watershed | collected 2017-08-17
TCGAAGGTGACCATCGACGGGTCGGGCGGCAGCGGGCCGGTGCCGACGTAGTTGTAGCGGCGGCTGCGGCTCACCGTCTGCGCGAGGGTCTCGCGCCACTGGGCGCCGGTCTTGAGCGAGAGCGGCAGCACCGTCGGCAGCTTGTAGCTCGCGTTGAAGCGCGCTTCGCGCACGCGCTGGTCGTTCTCGCCCTCGCTGACCTGGAGCGCGCCGCTCGGGCGGTAGTTCCGCCAGTCGGTGAAATCGAGGCCGCCGTTCGGCAGGAAGCGCGGGTGCAGCTCCGACGCGGTGCGGTCGAGGATCCAGCCGGTGCCGGCGATGCGCATGGTGAGCTCGCCGCCCTGGCCGTTGCCGTTGTTGAGGTTGTTGCGCGTGTAATAGGCGGCGTAGTCGAGCTGGAGCGGGCCGAAGTCCTGCTCCATCGAGAAATCGAGGCGGCGCTGGCGGGTGTCGTAGTGGTTGGGCCCGCGGTTCTGCATGTCGATCAGCGACTGCGGCACGGGACGGATGGTCGTGATCTTGTCGGTCCAGCCCGGCACGACGCTGGTCGTCGCGCCCGGGACGGTGTTCTGGTTCTGCGAACTGTAGGCGCGGGTGATGTAGCGGCGGCGGGAGTGCTCGATGTTGTCGCTCGCCGTGCCGGCAAGGGTGATGCGCGTGCTCGGGGAGAGGCGGTATTCGGCCTTGATGCTGGCGCTCTCCTGCTTGCGGTTGTTGTAGTTGTCGAAGGTCTGGTAGCTCCACACGTAGGCCGGCTGGACGGTGGTGTTCTGGTAGTCGCGGTCGGTCTGGAAAAAGCCGACGGCGTTCTCGCTGTAGAAGGTGTTGACGATGATGCCGAGGTTGCGCGTGCCGCCGAAGACATCGAACAGCTCCTGGTAGCCGAAATTGATCATCGGGTGCTCGCGGTGCTTTTCCCGCAGGGGGATCTGGTCGGTGAACGACGGGGCGACGCGCGCGGAGAGGCTGTAGGTGAGGCGGCGGCGCTCCTTCATGCTGAGCGAGGAGCGGGACTTGAGGTTCACGGTGCCGCCGAGGGAGTCGGCGTTCTTGTCCGGGCGGTGGCCCTTCGTGAGCTCGAGCTGGTCGAAGAGCGCGGCGGAGATGCTCTGCATCTCGAAGGCGCGGCTCGTGCCGAGCGAGGTGACCAGGCCGCCGTCGATGGTGACGGTGTTGAGGCCCGCGGGCATGCCGCGGATGTTGAAGTTGTAGGCGAGGCCCTCGTCCGTCGGGCTGCCCGCCACGCCCGGCAGGCGCATCAGCACCTCGCCCGCGCTCATGTTGGGCAGGTGGCCGAACGAATCCATCGCGACGACGTTCATCGTGTTCGGGGCGTTGCGCTGCGCGGTGATCGCCGCCGCGCCGCCTTCGCGCTCGCCCGTGACCTTGAACGTATCCAGTTTGTAGATTCCGGTCGTGAGGTCGAAGTCGCGCACGACGCGCTGGCCGGCCGCCGCCGCGACCGCGCCCCTCGACGTGTCGAGGCCGATGTAGCTCACCACGAGTTCGTGCGCGCCCGCGGGCACGCCCGTGAGCACGTAGCGGCCGGTCTCGTCGGTCAGCGCCGAGAGCCCGAGCGCCGGGATCTCGACCCGGGCACCCGGCAGCAGGTTGCCCGTGGCGGTGTTGCTGACCGAACCGGTGAGGGTGGCACCGGCCGACTCGGCGGCTGGCAACCGGGAAGCGACGACCATGACCGCGAGCGTCAAAACGATCCTTGAACAGCGGACAAGCGTCCGCGACCAAGCGGGTGCGGGGCACCCGGGCACGACAATCTTCATAGGGGTGGGGTCTCTTGCTGGGGTTAAGCGACTGATCCGGAGCCACTCATGGGATCACGCCCCCCACGCGTCAACCTGCGTCTGGCCCTGCGCCGGTTGCCGGCCGGCCCGGACGGCGGCCCGCTTCGGCAACGCGCCTAGGCCGGCAAATACGGCGCCTCGGTCCGGACGTCCCAGCGATTGTCGAGTCGCCGGGAAAAATCGAGCGGATCCCCCACCCCGACCGTTCCGCGCGCCACCTGATACGCCCAAACCTGGAAATAACTCAGCGTCGCACCGCCGTAGATCGTCGAGAAGGCCCCTTCCACCGCGTCGAGCCCGCACGAAATCTTGATGCGGCCGATCCGCGGCACATGGAACCGGGCGTCGGTCGTGAACCAGTGCCCGCCCACATAGACCTCCGCGTAGGCGTGAAAATCCATGTGGTTGGTCGGATCGGGGAAACCCACGTCCGGCAGGTGTCCCGTGACGTAGCGCGCCGGCAGATTGAACGCGCGGTTCAACGCGATCGCGAGATGCGCGAAATCACGGCACACGCCGTAGCCCCGCTGCAGCACATCCCACGCGGAAAGATCCGGTCGCCCCGAACACAGCCGATACTCGATGTTCTGGTGCAGCCAGAGACTGATGGCCGTCACTCGCGGCAAGCCGTGCTCGATCTGCCCGAATTTCTCCCATGCGAAATTGGTCAGCTTGTCGGAGTCGCAGTAGCGGCTCGGCAACGTGTAGCGCATCAGGCTGGCGGGAATCTCCGCCGGCGCCAAAGGACGGGCAAACGGCAGGTCGGCGTTGTCCGGCTGCGACGTCGTGGCGATGATCGCGTCGTGCCGGATGAGATTGGTGCCGCCGGCCAGCTTGATCCGCCAGATGCGGTTGCCGTGAAAATCCTTGAAGGCTTCCGCCGGCAGGCCGTTGCCGAGTGTCAGCGCCTCGAACACCACCGCATGCCGGCGATTCGGCGCCGGCTGCACATTGAGCAGGAGCGACGCACTGCCCTGCACCTCGTAGGCAAGGCTGCACCCGACGCGCAGCGTGAGGTCGAACGGCGGCGGCGCCAAGGTGCCGGGCGCACCCGTGAACGAAGGTTGGCCCGGCGGAAAAAGAGCGGACATCAGAAAAATCGGACGAGGTGGGCGGAGCGGGAAAAGGAATTCGGGGACCGGACCATGTCGTGGCGCAGCCGGACGCCCCGCCCGGCGGAGGGCGAAGGAATCGGGGACGGCGTGACGTTCATGGCGAAAGAAGGAGTGCAGACAGCCAACCGGATCGGAGTCCGGACGGCCTGCGGGCCGAAAACCGACGGAACGCGCGCACGTGCGCCGACGAACCACGCTCCCGGTGACGCAGAAGGCGTGCCCAATCGCGGCAACGCCGCGAATACCGGCGGGAAAAGACCATCGCGACCCAGTCGCCGCGCACGCCCTCGCGCCGGCCACGGCATCGGCGGCGCGTCCACCCCCGGCGGGGCGCTGACGAAAGGGAAGTCGGTGGGAGTCCGCAGGCCCCAAGCCTGCCGGCACTGCTCGGCCGACGCGACGGCTAACCCCGCCTCGCCGGCCTCCGCGGGCAAATCGCACGCGGAGCACCCGGTTCCGGCGGTAATTGCGGACGCCGAGTCCGCCGACGGGCGCGAAACGCCGGGCCGGCTCCCGCCGCGGGCGTCCTCAACGCCCGGCCGACGGATGGGGTCCGGAACCGACGGCAGCGGCGAGGCGCCGGTCGACCTCCTGCCACGTTTCCCAGGCGACGCGTTCGAGGTAGGCGGCGGTGGCGTCGTCGAGCGTGGCGTGGAGGTTCATCGAGGCGTTGCGCCACATCCATTTCGCGAGGGTCGACTGGTAGGCGTCGGGTTTGAAGGCGGCGAGGCGCGCGGCTTCGGCGGCTTTCTCGTCTTCGTTCGCGGCCTTGGGCAAGGCGTGCGGCCAAACCGGATAGGTGCGCGGCAGCACGCCGACCGGAGAACGCCCGGTGAGCGCGGCGTGGAAACAGGCGACGTTGAGGAAGTGGCCGGCATCGCCCGGGTGGGACGAGTCCTGCGGATGTTGCAGCGCGAGGTCGGGCCGCTCGCGGTAGACGCGGGCCCAGGCGGAGGAACAGGGCGCGAAAAGGCGCACCCGGTTGCGCACGGCCAGATCGAAGATGCGCGCCCGCCCTTCCGCTTCGCGCTCGGTCTTCCCCCAGCCCATCTCGTAAAACACCGGTTCGCCCCCGGCGGCGCGGATCGCCGCGCAATAACGCGTCACGGCCTCGGCGTGGGCCCGGCCGGTCTTCGTCGGATCGTCGTCGCCCATGATGAAGCGCGCGACGGTCATCAGCACAACGAGGTCGTTGCGCTCTTCGGCCAGCTTGCCGAGGAAGGTCTGGCCGGGTTTCACGCCGTATTCGTAGCGGTCGAAGCCGGGCTCGAGGTAGACCCGGATATCGCTGCCGCTCCGGCCGACGATGGCGGGCACGACCGGCGCGCCGGGCCGCATCGGCAGTCGCCGGTCGACCGCGCGGGCGACCTCGCGCGGAAGATCGTTCCAATAGGCGCTGCTGCTGCCCGCGAACAGCAGGCGCACGGGCTGCGGGTCGGCGGCGCAGACGGCGACGCGCAGGGCGAGAAAGACGGCAACGAGGCGTGGAATCATGGGGCGGCGGGAAGATCGCGATTGCGGACGTGGCGGAACGGATACGACTGGACCAGGGCGACGATGAGGCGGCCGAGCCGGTGGCCGTCGGCCGCGGCCGCCTGCCGGATCTCTTCCACGGCGGGAAGGTCGTGGAGCCCGAGTTTGCGCCCGAGGGCGTAGGCGAGCAGGTGCTCGGTGAACCCGCGCGTGAACTCGGAGGGATCGCGCATCAGCGCGGCCTTGTAGGCGGCGGGGCCGTCGAACGGTTCGCCGTGCCATTCTCCGCGGGCGTCGACCGGCACGCCGCCGTCGGTGTCGCGCCAGCGGCCGATCGGATCGAAACGTTCGAGCGCGAAGCCGGGCGGGTCGAGCCGGACATGGCACGAATAACAGGCGGGTTTGCTGCGGTGCGCCTCGAACTTCTGGCGGATGCTCTGGGCCGCGGCGGCTTCCTTGGTGTCGTTCTCGATGGCGAAGGCGATCTTCGGCTCCTGCGGCGGCCGATTGAAGACGGTCTCGAGCAGCCACGCGCCGCGCTTCACCGGGCTGGTGCGGAATGGCAGCGACGTGACCGTGAGCGGCGCGGCCATCGTGATGAAGCCGCCGCGGGCGCGATCGGTCAGAGCGGTGCGCCGCCACGTGTTGGCGACCTTGTTGGAGGCCTCGCGCACCTCGCGGTTGCCGGCGCCGGCCGGAAGCGGCGCCGGCGCGGCGGAGGCGACCTGCGGCGCGAGACCGTAGGCTTTGGCCAGGCGGGGATTGAGCCAGGTGTAGTCCGCGGCGATGAACTCGAGGATGCTTCGATCCTCGACGAGGACGGTCTCGAAGAGCAGCAGCGCCTCCGTGAGCATGGCGCCGTGCAGCGTGTCCTTGCCCTGCGGACCCGAGTAGAAGGGCTTGAACAGGTCCGTGTCGGGTTTCGCGGTGTAGAGCTGGTCGAGCCGCAGCCATTGCATCGCGAAGGCCTCGCCGAGCTCGCGCACGCGCGGATCGCGCAGCAGGCGGCGCGTCTGGGCTTCGAGTCCGGCAGGATCGCGCAGCCGTCCGGCCTGGGCGGCCGCGAGCAGCTCGGCGTCCGGCGCCGAGGCCCACAGGAAAAAGGCGAGCCGCGAAGCCAGTTCGTGGTCGTCCAGCGGGCGCACGGCCGGACCGGCGGGATCCGCGGGCTCGGCGAGAAACAGGAAGCCGGGCGACGCCAGCACCGCTTGCAGTGTGGTGCGCGTGGCGGCCTCCTCGCCGGCGCCGGCGGCGCGGGCGTCGCGCCACAACGCGAGGAAACGCGCGGTCTCCTCGGGCGCAACCGGCCGCCGGAACGCGCGGTGCAGGAAGGCCGCCAGCCGGTCGGGAAACGGGGCGAACGTTTTCGGCTGCGCGGCGGGTTTGGCCGGCGCGGTCTTCGCCGCCGGCGGGACGACGAGTTTCGGAGCGGCCACCGCCACCGGCGCGGACGGCGGGGCGGGTCGGGCGAGGGGCTGCGGACGGCCGTTGGTGACGAACGCGAGGTCGTCGAGCAGCACGTGATCGCCGCTGAACCGCGTGCCGTCGACGCGGAGCCGGCGGATGCTCTCGCCCGGCAGCGCGGAAAAGCTGCAGAAGACCGAGTGTTCCGCGCCCTCGGGCAGCTCGGCCACGAGGGATTTTTCCGTGCCGTCCGAGAACACGGCCGTGAGCGCCACCCGGCCGCTCTGCCCGCGCCGGCCCAGCACGCATACGCCGATGCTCTCGACGCCCTCGTCGCGGTCCTCGCTGCGCAGGGCGAGCGTGAGCTCGTAGGTCTTCGCCTGCTTCACCTTGTTCGCCACGATGAGATTGCCCGAGGTCGCCTGGGCGGAACCGAAGGCCACGAGCCACAGGTCCGCGTCGGGGTTCACGGTCAGCGTGCGCGCACCGAACGGCGCCGTGATGAGGCCGCCCTTCCCGGCGATGGTGCGGTTGGCGAGGTCGGCGGGCACGTCGAAGACCCCGCCGCGGCCCTCGCGCACGGCGACGGCGAGTTTCTCGCGGAAAGCGGCGAGGGTATACGCGCTGCCCGGAGCGGCGGGCAGGTCGGCCGCACGCGGCGCGAAGACCGCGGCCACGGGCGCGACGCCCGGCGCCTCGGTGCGCGGCACCACGGACGGCGGGGCGGGTGGCGGCGGCTCGACGCCGAGCAATTCGGCGAAGGCCGGGCTGCGGCGCACGAGTTCGGGATGCGCCGCGATCTCGCCGGCGAGCGCGACGTATTTCTCCAGCAGCAGCGGGGAAAGGTTGTTCGCGTCGGCGCGGTTGCGGTAACCGTGCTCGGCGCGGTTGTCGCCGGGCAGGCCGGAGGCCGGCAGCAGCACGGGATAACGGGCGCCGTATTCGCGCAACCGGACCTCGAGGGTGTCGGCGAGGCGGCCGGACGCGGGGTCGAAGTAGGCCTTGTCCGCGAGCGGCAGGCGCTCGGGAAACATGAAGACATCCGTCGCCAGTCCGAGCAGGTCGCGCACGGCGTTGTTGTATTCGAGCCGCGTGAGGCGGCGGAGCAGGGGCTTGCCGGGATCGCGGACACCGAGCGCGGGCTCCGGCAGGGCGGCGAGGTGGACAATGAAGTCCGCGAGGGTCTTCCGCTCCCCGGCCGTGGGCGGGTGCTCCTCTTTCGGCGGCGGCATCTGGTGCGATTCTATTTTCTCCAGCACCGTGCCCCAGAGGCTGCGTTCGCGCCGGACCGCCTCGAGGGAGTCGAAACGTTCGAGGTTCAGGCCGCTTTCCTGCACCGCCCCGCCATGGCAATCGTGGCAGTGGCGGGCGAGCAGCGGCCGGATATCGCGGACGAAATCCGGGGCGCCGCAGGCGCCGGCGACCGACGCGAGCCAAGCCGCGCCCAGTGTGGCGGCGCGGAAGGCACGGGAACGGAGCGGTCGGAAATCGGCCGCGGGAAAGCGCAAAAAGGAGGCGGGCGGAGCGACGTTCATCGTCTGGGAAGCGGCCGATCAGGCCTTGCCGAGATCCCGCAGCGTGTCGCCGATGGCCCGGAGGTTCCGCACCTGCATTTCGTCGTATTCGCGCGAGATCAGGATCCCGGAGGCGCCCGCGCCGAAGGCGGCCGTCACCACCGCGCGCAGTCCCTCCGGTCGGCTGGCAAACGTGCCGGGCGGCGGCGGATCCGGGCGCTGGAGGTTGTCTGGCACATCGACGCCGATGCCCGGGATCACCGGGCACGCCCCGTTCACGGTCGCGACGATGCGGCGCGTCTCCGTCGCCACGTAGTCGGGGCCGAAGCCGCGGCGGTCGAGCTCGGCGAAGGACGGCGACTGCTTCGGGTCGTAGCCCCGGAGCGCATAGAAGAGATCCAGCGCCTGGGGAAGCGGGAGCTCGGCGAGCGGACCCTGCCGGAGGCGCTCGAGATGCCACCACCGCAGCCGCGGGCCGAGGATGTCGTGGTAAAGGATCGGCTTGATGAAGTCCGAGTAGGGCACGACGTCCGCGTAGCTGAGCTGCGCGGCGAAAAGGGCATCCCACGAGGTGTTCTGATGGTCGAAGTGCCGGCCGACGAGCGCGGCGGGGCGCGCGGCCTTCACGAGTGCGTGGGTCCGGCGGCCCTGTTCCTCGAGGGCGAGTCGCCACTGGAAATCCCAGGCGAGCACCTCGGGAAACTGCATCAGCACCCGGAGCACATTGGTGAAGGCGCCGTCGGGCGGCAGCGCGCCGCCGGCGCGCCAGCCCGCGACGAGCCGATGGAGACGCGTGAAGCCGGTGCGGGCGCGGGCGGGGTCGATGCCTTCGCGGCGGGCGCGGGCTTCGCAGTGCGGGCAGAAGCAGAACGGCACCGTGCCGCGCCAGAGCACCTCCGAGAGCGGGCCGACGCGCTCGGCGCCCCATTGATAACCGTCGAGCGGATACGAGCGGACCGTGTCGTCGACCGTGGCATCCCAGAAGGCCTGCCATTCGGGATTATTGCGGCACGGCTGGGCGGAAAGCTTGCCGTCGAGGCCGACGGACATCGCGCGCTCGGCGTGGCGCACGCGGCCGCGGAGTTCGGCGGCGCCGGGTTCAAGGATGCGGGCGAACAACCTCAGCCCGCGCGCCCGGCAGACGGGCGCGAGCTCCGCGAAAAGATCGCGGTCGCCGTATTCCTCGTCGGCGCCGGGCACGAGGAAGCGCAGCGAGGTGGCCTGGAACCGCTCCTCGTGATGGCGCAGCCACACCCGCGTGATTTTGCGTTTGCGCTCGTCGCGGATCGGCACGCCGTGGTCGGCATAGACGGACGGCGGCCGGTTGTGCGCGGCGTAGTGGCTGTGACTGTAGAGAAACAGCGCGTTGGCCCGCGCCGTGGATTGCACGAGGTCGAGGCAGCGGTCGATGCCTTCGTCGAGCAGGCTGTGCCCGGCGATCTGGATGCCGACGAGGGCGGGCGCGGGCGCGGCGGCGGCGCGGAGGAAACCGGGCGCGGCGGCGACGAGACCGGCCTGGGCGGAGCGCGCGAGAAACGTGCGGCGGTGCATGCGTGTCAGGCGGCGAGTTCGCGGAGCGGGCCCGTGCTGTCCGCGAAGCGGTCGCGGCGCACGCCGCCCTGGCGCGCGAGTGTGAGCCAGAGGTCGGCCAGCGGCCGGTCGCCGTCGTAGCGCAGGTGGCCCCGCGCCAGCGCGCCGCCGGCGAGCAGCACCTGGAGATCGCGGTAGTTGTGCGAATCGCCGTCGCTGATGCCGCTGCCCATCGCCAGCACGCAGGAATCGAGCAGCGTGCGCTCGCCCTCGCGGATGGATTTCAGCCGCGCGACGACGTGCGCGTAGAACTCGATGTGGAAACGGTCGATCTTCGTGATCGCGGCCTTGGCGTCGGCGCCCTTGGTGTGGGTGAGCACGTGGTGGTTCTGCGGCTTGTCGAAGACATCGTGGAACATGCGGGGCGAATCCCAGCGCTCGGGATCGACGACGAGCGTGGCGACGCGCGTGAGGTCCTGCTGGAAGGCCAGCACGAACAGCTCCGCCATCAGCCGCAGATAGTCGCCGCGTTTCTCGGGAATGCCGGCGGGCTCGGGCAGCGGCGGCACCTGGAGGCGGGCGGCGACGCGCTCGGCGCGCTCGAGGCGCTGCTCGGTGGCGCGCACGCTGGCGAGGTATTCGTCGAGCTTGGCCTGGTCGTCGCGGCCGAGACGGCGCTGCAGGGCCCGGGCTTCGGCGAGCACGACGTCGAGCACGCTGCGCGTCGGACCGGCGTCGGGTCGGCCGAAGAGCCGGCGGAACACGGCGCGCGGATTCTTTTCCGTGTTGGCGGCGTATCCCGGGCCGACCCAGGAGATGCACTCGAAGTATTTCGTCTCCTTGTTGTCGGCGAAATCGTTGCAGCTCAGCTCGAGCGACGGGAGCATCGTGTCGCGCCCGAGTTCGCGCGCGAGCATCTGGTCGAGCGTGATGTTGGTGGGGAAGCCGCCGTCGAGCGTCTCGACCGGCGGCGAACTGGTGAGCCAGCACGCGCCGCATTGCGCGTGCACGCCGGTGCCGCCGACGTAGGTGCGGTCGAGCCCGGTGACAAGCGTGACGTCGGACTGCACGGGTGCGAGCGGCTGCAGCGCGAAGGGCAGCGTCCACGTGCGGCCGGTCTGGGCCGGCAGAAACGTCTCCTGGTTGTAGCCGTTGGGCGTGTAGATGAACGCGAACCGCTTCGGCGGCACGGCCGGCGCCGCGGCCCCGCGCAGCGACGTCGGCGTCATCGCGTCGAGCACCGGCAGCGCGAGCGTGACACCGGCGCCGCGGAGGAACGTGCGGCGGGAGAGCGGACGGGAAAGGGCTACGTGCATACGGGAAAGGGGAAACGGCGGCGCCGCGGCGCGAGGGGCTGCGGGGGGGACGATACCGGGCCCGGGAAAGGGCCGCCAGTGGCCGAAAGTATAGCGCGGCTGGGCCGGAACCGGAGCGGGGCGGAGAATGCGACCACGCGCGGGTCGGTGGGCGCGACGCGATCGGGCGTGAGACCGTCGGTCCTTGGTCGGCGGACATGTGGTCGCGCGCGTCGGCCCGGGCGCGGGCCCCCGGCCGCGCTTAGGGACGGGTATCCGTTGGTATAAGCGACCTGCCTGCGGGCTTGCCTCACCGGAGGTGCGCTCCATGGCTGGCGGGCCGATGGCGGCACCGGCCGCGTCCGGCGCCGACTTCCGCCCCACCGTCCGTTTCGATGTTTTCGCTCCCGCACGCCCTGCGCTCCCTCCGCCGCCTCCTGTGCCTGGCCGGCATCGGTGCGGTCGCGGCCGGAGCGGCGGAACCCGGACTGCCGCTGCTCACGACGGTGCAGCAGGTGCGGCAGCTCTCGCCCGAGGAAGCCGCCCGCGGGTATCCCGTGAAACTCCAGGGGGTGCTCACGTTTCTCGCGCCGGGACAGCCGTTGCGATTTCTTCAGGACCGGACCGGCGGCACCTATTTTTCCAGCCCGTATCCGAAGCCGGAGGACGAGGTCGGCCTTGCACCCGGGACCCTCGTCGAGGTGGAGGGCGTGACGGTGCCCGGCCGGTTCGCACCCTACGTCGGACGCGGGGATCATCCGAGCGTGCGCTGGAGAATCCTCGGACACGGGCCGTTGCCGCCGGCGCGGCGCGTCTCCATCGGCGAACTCGCCGATCCGCAGTTCCACAGCGACTACATCGAGGTTTCCGGCGTGGTGCGGCACGTGCGGAACCGGGCGATGCCCGATGCGGAAACGGAAGTCGTTTGGATCAAAATCGGGTCGAACACCGCGGCGTTCACCGCGCAATTCTTCGATCCGCGCGGGACGGCACGTCTGCCGGAGCGGTTTCTCGGCGCCCGGGTGACGGTGCGCGGCGTCTACGGCTCCACGTTCAACGATCGGCGGCAGATGGTGGGTTTCCGGCTGTTCGTCGATCCCGACCACGGCTTGACGATCGATCGCCCGGGGCCGGAGCAGCCGCTGCACGAGCTGCCCGTCACGCCCATCCCGGCGCTGATGCAGTTCCGGGGCGAGGCCCGCGCCGCGCCGCTGGCCCGCATCGCCGGCACGGTGACGCACGTCGTGCCGGGGCGCGGTGTGCACTTGGAAAACGGGGATCACGGCGTCTGGGCGGAATCGGAGGAAGACCTTTCCGCCCTGCGGCCGGGAATGCGCGCCAGCGTCGTCGGCTTCCCCGCGCTCGGCGCGTGGAATCCGGTGCTGCAGGACGCGAGCATCCGCGCCGAAGGGGCGGGACAGCCGGTGCGGCCGCGGCGGATCACCGCGGGCGAGGCGCGCAGCGGCGCCTTCGACAGCCGCCGGGTGACCGTCGAAGCGACGTTGCTGGAGGTCTTCGATCGGGGCGAGACCGCCGGGGCCGTCCTGCAGCAGGACGAGACCACCTTCGTGGCCGAACTGGGCGCCGGTGCCGTCGAAGGGGAATTGGCAGAGTTGCGCCCGGGTTCGGTCGTGCTCGTCACCGGCGTCTGCCTCAACCGCCGGCCCGAGGGCGGGTCGACGGATACCGAGCGGGGCACGTCCGACGCATTGGTGCGGCCGCGGCGGGCGACGTTCCGCCTGCTGGTGGCCTCGCCCGACGACATGAAAGTCGTGCGGACACCGGACTGGTGGACGCCGGAGCGCATCCGCGCCGCGCTCGGGACCCTCGCGCTGGCCGCAGCGGCCATCCTCGGGTGGAACGTCATGCTGCGCCGGCGCGTCGCCGCCCAGACCGAGATCATCCGCGCGCAGGCGGCGCGCGAAGCGGTGCACGAGGACCGCACGCGCATCGCCCGCGAACTCCACGATACGCTCGAACAGGAACTCACCGGCATCGCGGTGCAACTCGATGCGGTGAGCGACCGGCTGCCCGATTCGCCGCCGGCGGCCGCGACGGCGCTCGCGACGGCACGCGCCCTCCTCCGCCACACCCGCACCGAAGCGCGGCGTTCGGTCTGGGACCTGCGCGCCGCGCTGCTGGACGAGGGCGACCTGGGGTCCGCCCTGCAGGAGACGGCGCGGCACCTCGGCAGCAGCCCCGAGATCCGCGTCGAGGTCGAAGGCCCCCCGCGTCGGTTGGCCGCCGCCGTCGAGAACAACCTCCTGCGCATCGGCACGGAAGCGATGACCAACGCGGTGAAACACGCGCAGGCGCGCCGCATCGCGGTGCGCCTGGAATTCGCGCCACGGGAAGTGGTGCTGGAGATCGGCGACGACGGGCGCGGCTTCGATGCCTCGCGGTCGACGACGTTGGCGGCCGGACATTTCGGCTGGCTCGGCATCCGCGAGCGCGCCGAACGCATCGGCGGCACGCTCGCCGTGCAAAGCGCCCCCGGCGCCGGCACGCGGGTCACGGTGCGGGTGCGCACCGGCGAAGGCCCGGTCCCCTCCCCCGCCGCGCCGGCCGCGCTGCCGAACGCCGCCGCCTGACCTTCCGAACCCATGCGCTCCGCCCCGCCGAAGATCAGGCTCATGCTCGTCGACGACCATTTCGTCGTGCGGGCCGGTCTGGCGGGTTCGCTCGGGCTCGAGCCCGACATCGACGTGGTCGCGGAGTGCGGCAGCGGCGAGCAGGCGGTCGCCGCCTACGGCGTGCACCGGCCCGACGTCGTGCTGATGGATTGGCGGCTCGCGGGCATGAGCGGCGTCGAAGCCACCGCCGCGATCCGGCAAGGCCATCCCGCCGCCCGCATTGTTTCCTTCACCGTCTACGAGGGGGAAGAGGACATCGCCCGCGCGGTGGAAGCCGGGGTCGTCGGTTACCTGCCCAAATCGTCGTCGCGCCAGGAGATCCTCGCCGCCATCCGCGCCGTCTGCCGCGGCGAAACGGTCTTTCCTCCACCGATCGCGGCGAAGTTGGCGTCCGGGCGCGTGCGCGGGCGCCTGAACGAAAAGGAGATGTCCGTCCTGCGCGGCATCGCGCGCGGCCAATCGAACAAGGAGATCGCCGCGGCCCTCGGACTCGCCGAGGTGACCGTCAAGTTTCACGTCGGCCGCATCCTCGAGAAACTCGGCGTCCTCGATCGCACGCAGGCCGCCACGACCGCGCTGCAGCGCGGGATCATCCACCTGGATTGAGCGGCCCCACGCCGCCTATACCATCGGATACCTAGACGGTTTCCGCACCCCGCCCCTACTATCGGCGGCTCAGCTCCGCGGCGTTCGGAGGGCGCCCGGCGCCGCCCGATGCCCTGTAGCCTCGCCTCACCCCCACCTCCGGATCCGGCCTCGCCGCCCGCGGCCGCGCCGTGCCTCACCGCCCCACCATGCTCCTACCCCGCCCAACCCTGTCGCGCGCCACCCTGCGTCGTCTCGCCTCCGCCTCGCTCGTCGCTCTCGCCGGTCTACTTCCGGCGGCGGCACAGCCCGCCCCGCCGCCGGCGCCGCCGCCCGACGAAGTCCTGAAGCTCTCTCCGTTCGAGGTGCGCGCGGAAGACGCCAGCGGCTACGTCGCGACCAGCACCCTCGGCGGCACGCTCATCCGCACCAATCTCTCCGATGTGGCGTCCGCCATCTCCGTCTACACGAAGGAATTTCTCGAGGACCTCGGGGCCTTCGACAACGAGACGCTGCTCGCCTTCACCGTGAATTCCGACGTCGGCGGCGTGCGCGGCACTTGGGTCAACGCCAACTCCCAGGGCGAGGAGAACGAGAACTTCGGCGCGGGGAACAGCAACACCCGCATCCGCGGCCTCGCCGCCGCCGACAACACCCTCAACTACTTCAAGAGCGACGCGCCGTGGGACGGTTACAACACCGAGCGCATCGACGTGATCCGCGGCGCGAACTCCATCCTCTTCGGCCTCGGCAGTCCCGCCGGCATCATCAACGCCTCGACCCTGCGCGCCGGCGACCGCAACAAGGGCCGCGTGCAGTTCCGGCTCGACGAGCACGGCACGGTCCGCGGCAGCCTCGACTACAATCACGTGCTGCTGAAAAATCAGCTCAGCGCCCGGGTCGCCCTCCTGCACAACGACCAGAAGTTCAAGCAGGAGGACGCCTTCAAACAGGACAAGCGGCTCTACGCCACGGCCAAGTGGACGCCGAAATTCCTGCAATCGCGCGGGACGAGTTTCCGCGTCGAAGTCACCTTCGAAAAAGGCGACGTGACCTCCAACACCCGCCGCGCGCAGCCGCCGATCGACAACCTCTCCTACTTTTTCCTGCCGCAGTCCGAGGGCGGCCTCGCGGGCCAGACCGTCAATCGCCTCAACCCCGCGCACGAGAGCCGGCTCTACGTCAACTACGGCACGCCGCAGCAGGTGCTCAATCCGCTGATCTCGAACGCGTGGGGCAACGGCACGATCATCCTCGTCTACGACGGCACCGCGCAGCCCGTCTCCATCTTCGAGAAGGAGATCAACTCCGCCAACGGCTACCGCTTCGCCAACAACGCCGCGGTGATCAACGCCCCCACCGCGGCCGGCTCGAGCGCCACCTCCATCTCCGGCACGGTGCAGCCGGTGTTCTTCAACGGCTTCGCCGCCTACGCGACGCTCAAGGGCCTGCCCTTCGCGTCGCGCTACCAGGACCGCGTGCTCACCGACCCGGGCATCTACAATTTCTACGAGAAGCTGATCGACGGAAACTCGAAGCGCGAGATGCGCGACTGGGGCAACGGCCGCATCGATCTCACGCACTCCTTCCTCAACCACGCGCTCAGCTACAACCTCCAGTATTTCAAAGAGCGGATGGACTTCGACCGCTACGCGGCGCTCGGCACGAACTCCACCATCGAGGTCGACGCCGGCGAACTGCTGCCCGACGGCCGCCCCAATCCCAACGTCGGCAAGGCCTACATCCGCGAATCGCCGTTCACCGGATCGCGCGCGCAGTTCGCGGACCGCGATGCGTGGCGCGCGGTGCTGTTCGGCCAGCACGATTTCCGCCGCCGCTCCGGCAGCCGTTTTCTGCAGAAGCTCGGCCAGCATATGGTCACCGCGACCCTCTCGCAGCAGAACATCGAGCAGCGGCGCTACGACTACATGTCCAACGGAGTCGGCGAGGACTGGCTGGCGACCCGTCACGTCACCTCGAACCCGACCCTGATGAACCAGTTCAACACGCCCGCCCGCACGCTGAACTACTTCTACATCTCGGGTAATCTCGCCGGCAAACAGCTCGGCCAGGACCTCGGCCTGCGCAACGTCGGCCCGGGCGAGCCGCCGGTCACGGGCAACTACTCCTACCGCTACTTCGATGCCGACTACCGCAAGTTCAACCCGGCCGTGAATCCGGCCGCCGCCGATCCGACCTTCGGCCGCGCGGCGCAGAATCCCGCCAACTACGCCGGCTGGACCAACGGCACCGTGAAACTCTACGGCGCACCGACCGACGAGGCGTCACGCGAGTATCTCACGCGCGCCCGCGACTACTTCAAGGAGCGCACCGACTCGAAGGCGCTCGCCTGGCAGGGCAAGTTCGTCGACGGCGCCCTCGTCGGCACCTACGGCTGGCGCGAGGACAACTACCGCTCGTGGGTCTATTCCTGGACGACGAGCCTCGGCGCGCTGGACCGCGACCGCGCGGACTTCCGCTTCGCCCCGGTCGACAAGACGGGCCGCGCCAACAACTGGAGCGTCGCCCTGCACGCCAACAAGCTCCTGCCCAAACTCCCCGTCGAGCTGACCTATCTCTACGGCCGCGGCGAAAACACCAACCCCGACCCGTCGCGCATCGGCGTCTTCCGCGAACCGATCCTCAGCGCCTCCGGCCGCACGACCGACCACAGCCTCGTGGTCGGGACCAAGGACAACAAGTGGTCGCTGCGCGCCACGCGCTACGAGACCTCCGTCGCCAACGCCTCGTCGACGTCCACGCTCCAGAGCCAGAAATTCCTTCTCGAGCAGGCGTTCTGGCAGGGCTTCCAGGGCGTCTACCGCACGCTCGGGGAGCGGACCGAGCTCTACGGCTCCGTGCAGGCGGATCTGGTGGCGCGCGAGACTGCCGGCACGATCACGGCCGCCGAGCAGACGCGGCTGAACCTGCAACGGCAGAACATCCCGCGGAACATCGCCGCCTCGAACGCCTGGCTGGATTTCGAGAAACGCTTCGCGACGCGGTTCCCCGACGCCGTCGCGGCGTGGCTCCCCGCGGGCGGCACCTTTCCCGGCTCGATCGCCAGTCCCGGCATGCGCTGGTCCTATCCGGAAAACGCCGTGCTCACGGAGGACACGACCTCGCGGGGCTGGGAGGTGGAGCTCGTCGCCAATCCCACTTCGAGCTGGCGCGTGGCCTTCAATGCCTCGCGCACCGAGGCGATCCGCGACAACATCCCGGGGCCGCGTTTCCAGGAAGTCATGAATTTCGTCTACGAGGAATTCCAGACCGACGTGGGCCGCGTCCCGATCTTTGCCGACAACAACGGCGCGCCCGGCGTGAACAACATCCCGCGCGAACGCTTCGCCGGCCTCTGGGATGCCTACCAGGTCCAACTGCAGCAAAACGGCCAGCGTGTCTCCGAGTTGAGCGAATGGCGCTTCAACTTCGTCAACAACTACAGCTTCCGGACCGGCCCGCTGAAGGGCTTCTCGATCGGCGGCAACTACCGCTACGAATCGCCGAAGACCATCGGCTACGGCTACCGGATGGAAGGCACGCGCGTGGTCACGGATCTCGCGCAGCGCTTCAAAAGCGAAGCCTACGATTCCGTGGGACTGAGCTTCGGCTACCGGCGCAAAATCGGCGACCGCTACAATTGGTCGATCCAGCTGAACCTCGACAACGTGCTGCAGGCAAAGGATGAGCTCACCGCGACGGCGGTGCAGCCGGACGGCTCGATGCGCCGCGCGATGATCCGCGAAGGCCGCAGCTGGGCCATGACCAACACGATCGAGTTCTGAGCGCGGAGACGGCGGGGCGGTATCCGGGCCTCTCCCCCGGCCGCCGCCGCGCCGCTTGCTCCCGAATCCTCCGTTGCCGCCGGCGGCGAGCGAAGCCGTGCCCCGGCAACGCCCGCTCCGTGAGCAGGCGCCGGCCGACCTATCAACCGGCCGAATCGGACGGACCCTCCGACGTGTCGGATCGGGCGCCGGCCGACGTCGCCGGAGCGATACCGCCGCGGCGGCCGATCCCGGCCCGAATCGACGGATCGGCCCGAATAGCGTCGAGGCGCGCGGCCGGCCGGACACCGCGCCGACTCCCCATCCCCCGTCGTTGCCGATCCGCCGTCGGCCTCGCCGCGCAGGTCGGGTCCGGGGTGCGCAACCCGGGCAACGACCCGACCCGCACCCCGGCGGACACGGTCCGCCGTCATTTTTTGCAGATCGATGGCCCTTTCGCGCGCCCGTTCCCGCCTTGGGTAGCTGAAACGTTCCGTCTCACCCCCGCATCCGCTATGAAAACCATCCCCATGTCCCCGTCCCTCCCGTCGCGGTTCCGCGTGTTTGCTCAGGCACGCGCCTTCCTCGCCGTTTCCGCCCTCGCCGCCTTGGCCCTGCCGCAACGCGCGGTTGCCCAGGTGTCGCCGAATGCGTTCGGCGCCACGACGCTGGTCCCGTCGTCGGCCACGCCCGCGGTTCCGTTCCTGCCGCTCAACCAGTCGGCCAGCGTGGGCACGCCCTTCAGCGTGAACATCGCCTTCGCCGTCTCCGGCTCGCAACCCTACGGCGCCGGCTTCGGCATCGATGCGCAGATCGGCTTCGATCCCGCGAAGCTCCAGGTCGTTTCCGTGTCCGCCGCGCCGTCGTCCCCGTGGACCACGCCGATCAGCGGCGCTCCCACGGGCTTCGACAATGTCGCCGGCACGGCCCGCTACGCCGGCACGGGTCCCGCCCGGTCCGGTTCGGCCTTCGCCGTGGCCACGGTGGTCTTCAATCCCATCGCCGCGGGAACCTCCGTCATCCGGTTCAACAACGTGAACGAATACCTCGTCGGCTACGGCCCGTATGGCGTCAATGGACTCGCGGTCAACGGCTCCGTCACCGTCGCCGCCGCGCTGCCGACGCAGACGCTGACCATCCTCGGCGGCTCGGGCAACGCCGGCGACCTCGCCGCCAACGTCGAATACTACAATCCCGCCACCGGCAATTGGCAGCCCGCCTACCTGGCCAACTACGCGCCCTTCGGCCATCCGGTGACCCATCCGTGGGGCAATATCTCCGGCACCACCCGCTGGATCAATTATCGCCCCCTCGGCAATTCCGATCCGGGCGCCAGCGGCTCGAACACCCTGTGGTATCTCTACCGCGTGCGGTTTACCGTCCCCTCCGATGCGATCGAACCCAAGATGACGTTCTCCCTGAAAGCCGACAACCGCGCCCAGGTCGCCATCAACGGCGTCAACACCGGTCCCATCATCGTCGGCCAGGCGGACCAGCTGAACGCCGATGCGGTCTTCTCCCAGGCCGTGCTGCCCGGTGAAAACACCATCACCCTCAACGTCGGCGACGAAGGCGGGCTGAACGGCTTCAACTTCCGCATCGATCTGAGCATGAAGGCGAGCCAGCCGCTCGAAATCGTGCCGGTGTCCACCGACACCACGGCCCCGGTCATCGCCGCCCCCGCCAACCTCGTCCGCGAGGCGACCGGACCTTCCGGCGCCACCGTGACCTTCAGCGCCACGGCGGTCGACGACAAGGACGGCCCCGTCCCGGTGGTCGCGAGCCCGGCCTCCGGCTCCCTGTTCCCGCTCGGACTGACCCCCGTCGGCCTCGCCGCGGCCGACGCCGCCGGCAACACCGCGACCGCCTCGTTCACCGTCACCGTCCGCGACACGATCGCTCCGGTCGTGACTGTTCCCGCCAACGTCACCGCCGAAGCCACCGGCCCGGGCGGCGCCGCCGTCTCGTATCCCGCCGCGACCGCCACGGACCTCGTCGGCGTCACGTCGCAGGCCTCCGCTCCGGCGAGCGGCAGCACGTTCCCGCTTGGCCACACGACGGTGACCGCCACCGCCCGCGACGCCGCGGGCAACACCGGCAGCGGCACGTTTGTGGTGACGGTGCGCGATACGATCGCTCCCGCGATCGCAAGCGTCACGCCCTCGACCGCCACGCTGTGGCCGCCGAATCACCAAATGGTCGCGATCAACGTCGCGGCGGTCGCGACCGATCTGGTCGGCGTCGCCGCACTCAAGATCGTCGGCGTGACCAGCAACGAGCCGGACAACGGTCTCGGCGACGGCGACACGGCCGGCGATATTCAGGTCACCGGCGATCTGACGTTGAACCTCCGTGCCGAACGCAGCGGCGGCGGCAACGGCCGCACCTACACGATCACCGTCGAGGCGCGCGACGCGGCCGGCAATCGGACGACCAAGACCTGCACGGTCTCGGTCCCGAAGAGCCAGGGGAAGAAGTAATCCCCCGGCACCGTCCCCGACTCATCGGAGCCCGCCTGCCAAGGCGGGCTCTTGTTTTTGATCCGACCGCCGCTCGCACCCGCGTCGAAGCCATCCCGCGCGAGCCAGGGCTCCGCCGCCCATCCCCGAGAGCAACCTCACCCGATTCACGCCGACAATCACTCGTCGGCCGACCGCCAAACGCCGCTACCCGGAAGGGACCCACGAGCAAAA
>JACCDS012336500.1_pt1 | contig 19796 bp, 20 predicted proteins | sample 7446441 | NCBI WGS metagenome assembly JACCDS01 (sample SAMN15323445, study PRJNA562643) | freshwater metagenome | isolation source: river surface water | place: USA:Blue River Watershed | collected 2017-08-17
CATGAATGTTTTCAAATACCAAGTCAAAAGACTTGCCAAACGCGGCAAAAAAGGCTTGATTCATTTGAAAAGAGATTTTTTTTCAGCAAGATTGGCCGCTTGCTTTCACACATTGTGAAACATGCCTAAAAAACATAAAACTTTAGAAAATCAAGATAAAATTGCAAAATTATATATCAAAAATCCTGTTAATAGAAAAAAAATAGAAAAATAGATAAAATCATTTATATTGAATGAAAAAGAAAAGTATCCTATAGGTTGGATTATCTTTTTTAATGATTGTTAGAAATTGATGCCAATTATTGAATCCATTATTTTTAGCCACCATATTTTGATGTTGCATCAAAGTAAAAGATGTATTGGTTTTTAAAAGATCTTTTAGCTGTTCTCTTAAATGCCTTAACTTGCGGATGATTAGATATAATGTCTTGAACAATATTTTTTTTTCATGAATACTCCTATTAAAATTTTTATAGTTAATTTGTCTACATCAAATCAACAAATTTTTAAAAAGAGTTGATTGTTTTTTGTATATCACTTATGTCTTTGACTTTTCCACTGTAGAGGATAGGAATAAGTGTTCCTGAGCAATAATATAAATTATATAATTTTTTTTGTTAATATCTGTGTTTGATGGCTTATCCTATACGATGTAAGTCAAAAATATACATATGATAGATGATAATTTTTTTATATGATGCAATAAAAAAGCAAATTTTTAATTAACTTTTTTCTGATATCTAATTGATGACTATTTTTTAGATTTTTTTCATGACTCAAGATACTTTATCAATTAAAATAAATAAAAAAATTTGCATTTATAAATTTATTGTTTATACAAGAAATATGAAAACAATAAAGCTAATCCCATTTATGGTATTTTTCTTAATCTCTTGTGGTGGGGGAAATACACAGTCTACTACAATTGAAACAGACCCAACACTTCATTATAGTTATGATACCGCTCAAATTGGTAGTTTTTTAACGAAATCAACCTTTGGTCCTATTCGTGATGATATTGATAATTTCAAGGCAAAATTTACTTATAAAAAATGGATTGATCATCAATTTAATCTAAAACCTACCTATTTGTATCCTAGGGCGATTATTAAGATCAATGATTTTAAGAATAAAAATCCTAATACATTTGTGTCACCTGATTATTTTTATGATGCCTTTTATTATAATGCCATGTTTGCACCTGATCAATTAAGACAACGTGTTGCTTTTGCTTTATCAGAAATTTTTGTCATTTCTTTTACAGATGATAATATACTGGGTGAAGTAGCTGGTGCTACAAACTATTATGATCAACTCATGAAGCATTCGTTTGGTAACTTCAGAGATTTATTGGAAGAAGTCACTTACAGTCCAATGATGGGGCATTATCTGACTTATATTAAAAATCAAAAAGCAGATGCATCTGGTCGTGTCCCTGATGAAAACTTTGCAAGAGAAGTCATGCAGTTATTCACTATTGGCTTATATGAACTGAATATGGATGGAAGTGTAAAAGTGAAAAATTCTCAACCAATTGAGACTTATACCAATCAAGATATTACAGGATTGGCAAAAGTCTTTACAGGATTGAGCTTTTCGGGTCCAGATACAGAAGATAAAAGATTTTATGGTTGGGGAGCAAGCCCTGATGTCAATAGATATATATCTAGAATGCAAATTTATCCACAATTTCACAGCATGGAAGAAAAAAAGTTTTTAGGTAAAACAATACCTTCGGGGACTCCTGGTGCTGAAAGCATAAAAATTGCATTAGATACTTTATTCAATCATCCCAATGTCGGGCCATTTATATCCAAGCAGCTCATTCAAAGGTTAGTCAAAAGCAATCCATCTTCTCAATATGTTCAAAGAGTTGCTCAAGTCTTTAATAACAATGGCGCTGGTGTAAGAGGAGACATGAAAAGTGTTGTTGCCGCAATTTTATTGGATAGTGAGGCTATTGAACAAATTAATTCTATTTCAAATGATTCGGGTAAGATAAAAGAGCCTATTTTAAAACAAACACAAATCTTGAGATTTTTCAAAGGTCAAAGTAATAATGGTGATTATTCACTTGGTAACACCAGTCATCCTTTGAATGATTTTTCGCAAACTCCATTACGTTCACCATCTGTGTTTAATTTTTTTAAACCCGGCTATACTCCCAAGGGGACAAGTCTGGATGATGCTGGGTTGGTTGCACCAGAGTTACAGATCATTGATGAATCATCAATTGTAGGTTTGAATAATTCAACAGAAACAATATTGTGGGGAGGCATAGGAAGAGGTTGGCCTCGTCAAATACAATTGAATTTTGATGAAGCATTTGCATTATCGACTGATGCAGTTAAACTTTTTGATTATTTTAATACTTATCTTGCACAAGGAAAAATAACAGATAAAGATTTGATGATTCAAGAAATAAACAGTATCAGAATACCCGTATTAAGAACAAAACCAGATGGTACAACAAACCAAATTAATATAGATGATGCTAAAGGAAATCGAGTTAAACTGATGTTTTACATGACATTGAATCATCCAGAATACATATTAGAAAAATAAGGTTGCTTATGAAAAGAAGAGAATTATTAGGATTGTTAGGTGTTTCACCATTCTTATTGAATTTATCAATGGTCAATGAATTGAGTGCTCAAACAGCGTCAGATTATAAGGCTTTGGTTTTCATTTTTTTACAAGGTGGCAATGACCAAACCAATACGGTGATAAAACTTGATACAACTGGATATAATCAATATATCAATACCAGACCAACTTTGGCTTTGAGCAAAGATAAAATATTAGCAATTAACCCATTAGATGGTCAATTGGTAGGATTGCACACTTCATTAACTGAAATCACTCAATTATTTAATCAAGGAGAATGCGCTATTGTGTCAAATGTTGGTACATTGATTGAGCCTGTCACAAAACAACAATATCAAAATAGTATCGGTAATTTTCCTAAAAAATTGTTTTCACACAGTGACCAACAATTAACATGGCAAAATCTAGAACAATCAGTTGGTTGGTTAGGTAAAATGAATGATTATCTCATTAATCAAAATACCAATACTATTTTTAGCAACATTTCACTCAATGGAAATCAACCCATTTTAATAGGAAATAATAGTCGTTGTTACCCAATCACTGATGAAGGTGCTGGCATCATCAATTCAATCAATAACACTTATTTTTTTGGCTCCACAACCATGAGTCAAACGATGAGACAAATTTTAACCAAAGAGAGAAATAATCTGATTTTAAAAGAATATGCACAAATCAATAAACGCTCTATTGATTCGAGTCAATTATTAACCAATAGCATCAACTTATCTCCTGCTTTTAATTTACCTTTAGAATTACAAAATATCAATTTGGCAAAACAATTGAGAATGGTGTTAAAAATCATCAGTCAAAATCAATCATTAGGGATGAAAAGACAAGTATTTTTCATCAACCACAATGGCTATGATATGCATAGCAATCAATTGGCCTCTCAAGAGAAATTGTTGTCCGAATTATCAAAATCATTAGGATATTTTACCACTGAAATAAAGGCATTGGGTTTGTTCAATCAAGTGACCACTTTCACAGGTTCAGATTTTGGAAGAACAGGGGTATCAAATGGTGATGGCTCTGACCACGGTTGGGGCTCTCATCATTTTGTTATTGGAGGGAGTGTGAACGGTCAACAAATTTATGGAAGATTACCAGAAGTAGGATTATCAACACCTGATGATGTTGGGGCTGGCCGCTTGCTTCCTCAATACAGTGTTGACCAATATGCAGGGACATTGGCCGCTTGGTATGGACTGAATGCAACACAGTTGACAAGCATATTTCCTCATCTCATCAACTTCACACAAAAAGACTTGGGATTTATGAAAGTTGTTTAAAAAAAAATATGTAGAAATTCATTCATTTTTTAATGTGGCTGTCAATCAATTGGCGATGACTAAATAGCTTTGTCCTTTTCCACCTTTTTTCAATCCAGTATTTAGATTTCTACCATAAGGTGTAGCGTGTCTTTTTTGTTTTAGTTTACCTTTTTTCAAAAGATATTTAATATCTTTGTCTTTTGTTTGCCATTGCCATTTATTGTTCACAGGCAAGCCAAATCCATGAACTTGACATTGATGAATCAACTGTAAAATATGCTCTCTTCTGGATGCTCCAGACTGATAGTTTTGGTGATAAACTTGATTTGAAAAATCTCTGCTCATATTTTTTACCTTATTTATTTAATGATAAATGATGGATAATGTTGTCTTTGATTTTTGATAATTCATCACTGGATAAATTTCTAGCGTTGATTTTTTCTAAACCATTTAGAGGATTTTTACCAAATAAAACATCAGACTTTCTTCTTGGGAAAATATGAAAATGACAATGCTCAATATAATTTCCCATAGTCATGGTGTTCAAGAGTTCGATGTCATCAAAAGATTGCTTTAAAGCTAAGCTAACCATTTTCAATTCATGTAAAAAATGTTCATAATATGGAGAAGGAATATTTTCCAATCCAACAATATGTTCATTTTTATAAATCAATATTAATTTTCCTAAATAACGCTGATCCTTATCGATGAATACTAAGCTGTGGTCTAATTCAACAACAGGGTACATAAAATCATCTTCGATCATTTGTTTATTGCAAAAAAAACAAATTTTATTTTCCATGAACTATTCTCCTAATGTTTGATAATATAACAATATTGTGCTCAAAAGTAAATACTTAAGGGAAAAGTTTGGAGAATAACAACTAATAAAAAAGTATTTGAAAAAAGAAAAAATTGATGGTTATTTCGTTGCATTTTTTGAATTAAACCAATTTGGAAACATGACATCACAAACAAGTTGTGCAACATTTTCAGGCTTGCCAATCGCAGGATAATGATGCATGGTCAGTCCAGGATTAGAGTTAACCTCCAATATCATATATTCTGGATTTTCTGCTTTGATATCAGGAGTCAAAACATCTAAACCTGCTATTTTTAAACCAGGAAAAACAGAAAGTGTTTGCATGGCTAAATTTTTAAAAAATGAAGAAGTCTCTTGAGTAAAATTAATGGATAACCCACCTTTTGCTAAATTGGATTCTTGTCTTAAATAAACTTTTTTATCTTTATATGGAATCGTATCAAGTGTTTGATGATTCTTTGAAAGAAAAATGTTGACTTCATGGTCAATAACAATAGGACACAATGAGGTATTCACAGTTTCTTTGAGATTTTTACGTCTTATGTTTTCTATCTCTATCAATTCTTGAATGGAATGTTGACCATCTCCATTCACACTGGCCCATTCACGATGAATTACAGCAAAACCACCTAAATGAGTCACAAATAAACGATATTCTTGCCACGGATAAAATTTTTCAATAATGAAAGGTTCATTGTGATGATGAGACTGATAAAAATTAAAAATGGCTTTTTCTAATTCCGAAATAGATGAAATATCTACATAGACTCCATCTCCATGACTCCCCCAGTTTGGTTTTAGAACAACAGGAAAAAGAGACTTGGCAAAATCAATAGCCTCATGATAGGAGTTGGATCTAAAGATAGCACCTTCTGGGCAATAAATACCATTTTGCTTTAACATTTTTTTTGTAAAAATTTTATCAGCAGTCATTTTAACAGCATGGTAAGGCATTTCGGAAGAAAATCTATCATGTAGAAAATCTTTTTTTTCTTGATAAGATATTTCCAATAATTCTTCATATGCATCAATGACTTGATAACTTACTCCTTTTTGAAGCAATAAATCAACTAAAAGTTTTTGATTTGTGTGCATGATTACCAATATTTTAATTTAGAGTTTTCGTTTTTTTCATCTTGTTGTTTTTCATATAATGCACCTAAAATTTTACTTTTTAAAGAAAGATCTAATGAAGTGATATCTAGCTCTTCAAATTTAGCAATAAAAAAAGAGGAACGAGGAAAGGCAATAACCTCCGCTTCATTTTCTACAATCATTGTTCTGTATAATTTTTGAAAATATATTATTTCTTCAGTGTTTAGTTTTTGAATCACATAATTTTCAATTTTTTTTAATTTTTGTTTGACACCATTAAGATTGTTTTCAAAGACTTGCGTATCAACTTTAGAGGGCGAAGGGGATGAATATGGAGGTGGATATGATGCGCTTGCATATTTTGAGTGTGATGATGATGAAGGGCTTTCGCCGTAGTTGCTGGATTCTGACATATTATATCCTTTCTTTAATCAATCAAAAAATTAATTTTCAAAATTGATTTTTATTATTTTAATTTATTTTATACTGAAAAACAATGATTTCATTGATGATGTGATTAGATTTCGGTTTTTCAAACAATCTATCTTTCCATATTTGTTGAAAAACATGTTGAGCAGTTTCTAAAGTATCAAATGTAATCTTGATTTTCAATTTTTTTAAAATAGTAAAACCACGAGACAATAACCAATTGTTATAATCTTGAGTTTTATCATTTAAGTGTCGGCCACGATAATATTCAAATTCAGAATTGATGTCATTTTCAATCAGAATAATGGAGCCATTTGGTTTCATTACTCTTTGAGCCTCTTTAAAAATTAAATCTCTTTTTTGTTCGTCTAAGACAGTGCCCCAGACCCATGAAGAAAAAACATAATCAAAAACATGATTCTGGAAAGGTAAATGAGCACCATCAGAAACAATGAAAGGTAGTTTGTTTTGACATTGTTGTAGTTGTTGATAAGACTGGTCTACTCCAACACAATAAGAGGTTATTTGTTGAAGTAATTCAAGATAGCGTCCATTACCACAACCTAAGTCGAGTACGCTTTTATTTTTGAAGACAGGAGCTAAAAAATTCCAAATGATTTCCTCTTTATCTTCAGCATTAGAAAATAATTTATAAACATTTGCATGTTGATAATAAGAATCAGAAAATTCTGATAATCCTTTGTTGTTCATTTTAATCTCTCTTTCTCATATAACAAGCAACATCATGACTGAATTCTGGGATGGCACTTTTTATTTTAATTTCTTGATAATCAAACTCGGAAAAATAATGTTTTCTCATGTGAGGTAAATTGATTTTATTTCTTAGATGAGAATTTCCCATGTTTTCAAAATCATAAATGTATGCAAACATGATTATACCATATTCATAGAGTATATGGAGACCTTTTTTTAGAATTTTATTTTTGAATTCTTCTAAATAATCTCCTTCAAACATTTTGTGGGAATAATCTGCAATATTTGAAAGTAAAATCAAATCATATTTTTGATTCATCTGAACATCAATAAAATCATGTGTTATGAATTTGAACTTAGTTGATGAAATATGATTTTGAATATTCATATATTTTTCTTCAGAACGAATATATGGAACATTAAAGAGTTTTTTTTCCCAATCGTCATACTTTAAATTGAATAATGAATGGTTTCTAATTTTATAACCACTGTTATAACCACTGCTATAATCACCACTATTAGAGATATTAAGAGGAACATTTTGATGTTTGATGTACTGTTGATTCCAAAACTGCTCACATTCAAATGATAAATGCTGGCTTAATTTTTTGTAAACATGATAATTGAATGAGTGAGGATTATTTTTGAAAAAAGAAATAAATTCTTGAAAAGATAGATGCTTCATAGCAACAATTTTTAATTCTGCAAAATAATTTGACAGAAAATTCACATCAATACATGTTATATGATTAAAACCTTTTCCCGCCAAATAAATGGCTTGGTCGCCTGAACCTGTTATGACCAAAGCATCATTTTTATTGCATATGGGCAATGAATCAATAAATGAAATGTTTTCAGTCGCAAAAGAATAAATTGAATTAAATCGATTCGTTAATTTATTATTTAATTCATGATTGGTTTCATTTTTTTCATCATTGAAGGGAAAATTTAATGGAACACTGAAAGCATTTAATTGATGATTGAAGCGATTATCTGATTGATTGAATTGTATATCGACATTATTTTTTGATTCAACATGAACTATTTTAAGATTTTCATTTATGTTTTTTAATGAAGCAAAACATTGATTAGGATATTTTTGTTTTTCTTGATTAAATTTCTTAAATAATTGACTGTTCAGAATGTCAATCAAGGATTGATGATGTAGAGATTGCAAGTGAAACTCTGGGAAAGATTCACTGACCCAAGTGCATGGTGATATGATACCAATGCTGTTAATAAAAAGAAATCTGTCGCCTCCTGGGCAAATTTGAGAAGACTGTGACTTATTGAATTGAAGGGTTTGATTAATCGGTCTAATATCAGACTGTAGATTGTGAGAAACCTTGGTATGTTGAGAAGTAATTTTTGAAATGCTATCAATCAATTCTTGAGGTGATTTTTGAGAAACTGCTAAAGAATTTTTATCCATTCTGCCAATGGGTGACATCAGAGAGAATATCAACTCTTGAACACCTAAATGATTGGCAAAATCAGCTATTTTTTGTAAATGAGAATCATTTTTTGAATGAATGACGCAACCCAGTCGAATGTTGGGATTATGTTTGAGTAAATTATTTAATCCAGATAGTGTTTTATCAAATGTTTTATTGCCTCTGACATATTCGTGAGACTCTTTGTCATAACCATCAAGACTGACATGAATAAAGTTAATTTGAAGAGATGATAATTGTTTTGATATGTTTTCTGTGATGAGAGAGGCATTGGTGGAAATATCCATTTGAAATCCTAATTGCTTTGCTTGTAAGAGAATATCTAAAAAATCTTCTCTTAAAAAAGGCTCACCTCCAGTAAACTTGATGTAATTAAAATTCAATTTTTTTAATTCAATCAAAGTTTCTGAGACTTTAGCAAAATCCAATTCACCACGAGGCTTTTTACCAGTTGATGAAAAAATGCAATATTCACATGAATAATTACACTGATTGGTGATTTCCCAAATGACTTTATTTATTTTTTCTGGGAAATGGAATTTACAAAAAGATAATTCATTCATTTAAAAGCACCTCTACAGGTAAGGATAGTTTGTTCAATAAGGCTTTTTTATTCATCAAATCATGGAAAAAATCAACTCTAGAAGAAAATAATGAATCATGAATAGGGTTTATTTTTTTCCATTTATCGAGGTGGATATCAATAAAAATGATAGAGTTTAATAATTGGATATAATCATCTTCTATTAAGTGAGACCATACGAGTAAATTTATTTTATTTCTGTCATATTGTTGAAAAATCTCTTGAATAAAAAATGGTTTACATAAACAATTAAAATTTTTTAAAATATATTTCTGAGAAAATATATATTCAGTAAAAGAGGCTCTATCAAAGAAAAATTTTTGGTCATAATTTTTTAAGTTGAAATTTTCAATGATTGTTTTTCTTAATTCAATCGCATGAATATTCATAGAAGACCAAAGTAATTCTCTTCGTATATCATCAATTTCAATGATATGATGCTCGCATGATAACATTTTTTGAGCAAAATAACTTTTACCTGCTCCCATGATACCAGTAACACCAATTATTTGTCCTTTTTTATATTTCATATGACCAATCCAATCCATATCGAAGAGGACAAAGTGAAACAATTTTTAAATCAGGAGATTTTTCTTTGAGTTTTTCAATATCTTTGAATTCATCTGGATTGACCACCAAAGCATAACCTTTATTTTGAAGATGAAATATGATTCTCTCCACGCTTTCTTCAATTAACCTTGAATCTATGCCTGATATATTGATATTTTGTTTGGGGTTATGAATAAATTGTCTTGTATCAATGTGAAATTTATCATGAAGATAACTGCCCAATCTGAGTGTTAGAAAATGAATTCTAATTTCTTGAGTGGGATATTCAGTGATCATTTTCTCTGTTTTCAAGATTGCTTCATGTGAGAGTCCTGGCATGTCCATGATCCAACTTGTTCTCACACGAAACCCTATTTCTTGTGTTTTTTGAAGCACATCAAGCATTTGAGTAGGATTTGTTTTTTTATTCATATTCAATAAAATGTTTTCATCTGCTGATTCTGCTCCATAATGAATCCAGCGAAAACCTGCCTCAAACATTTTTTGCATCACATCAGTTTTAAAACTGATAATTGTGCCTAAGCAACCTAGTGCTGCTTTTGATTTTCTAGCAATTAATCGTTCAGCAATTTCTTTCATTCTTTGCGGTTGAGCCATTGCATTATCATCAAGAAATAAAATCTTTTTTGCATCAAATTTATCTTGTAAATACATGATTTCATCAACAACCAACTCAGGAGATTTACCTTTCCAATTTCCCCAAAAACCAGGAACATGACAAAAAGTACATTTTAAATTGCAACCTCTGCTACTGAGAATGGTTCGCACATCAATATAATCTTCAATATCACATAAACTTCTATCCGGCATAGGAAAATCGTTTAAATGAATTTCAGTTTTTTCTTTTATGTTTTCAATTAATACATGATTTTGTTTAAAGCGTATATTAGGGATGCCTTCGACATCAGGATACTTCGATAAAACAAGCTGTAAACTTTTCTCTAAATCTTTGAATAAAAAAAAGTCAGCATTCCAACACTCCAATTGTTTTTCATCATAAAAAGAAGCTGTTTTTCCTCCAAGTATAGATACAATATTGAAGGTTTTGAATATTTCTAAAATAGCAAATATTTTTTGGTTGCTGCCTTCATCATGTAATGGAATATGATAATCGAAAATAATAACACCAAAATCAATATGATTATCTCTTAAATATTCATTTAAAAAATCAGGCTCTAATTTTTTAACATCCATATCCAAAAAATAAACTTCATAACCTAAAGATTGAATGTAAGTAGCAACATGCAATGTATCAATAGGCTCTATTAAAATTCCATTGGATGAAAAAGGGTAGTTGGGCGGATTGATAAATAGTATTTTTTTCATATTAAGGTCATTCTATCATTTTTTGAAATTACGTCAATATTTTTTATTTAACTTATTCGGTAGATTATTTATTTGATTAAAAAATAAAGCCTAATGATTAATTAGGCTTTAAGTTAAATTACAATCTATCAGGGTCTTTGGGAAATAAAGCGGCTTCTTTTACAGATGAAAGGCCCAAAAGTTTTGCTACTACACGTTCAACACCTATTCCAAAACCAGATGTTGGGGGGGTTCCATATTTAAAAGTTTGCAAATACTCTTCAATACTTTCTAATCTTACTCCTTTTTCTAATGCTTGCTCTTTAACCTTTTTATAGTCATGTTCTCTAACACTTCCACTGGTAATTTCAATTCCCGTCATAATTAAGTCAAATGACTTAGTAGTTCCTTTTTCTCTATCCCAAGAATGATAAAATGGCCTCTTTTGTATTGGATAGTCAGTAACGAAAATTAAATCTTTACCTAAAATTTCAAAAAGTCTTTTTTCCCCTTCGTCTGGTAAGTCCTGCTCTTTAGATAATGGCATCCCATGAGATTTAAGAATTTCTTTAGCTTCAACAAGAGTCATATATTGAATACTTGGTGTTGTCATTAAATCAACACCAAAAACTCTTTTAACATCTTCTTTGAACGGCTCTAACTTCTTAAATGAATGGCATAACATTTCTTCCTCTAGCTTCATAATTTCTTCTAATGTGAGCCAAGCAATTTCAATATCTAAACCAGTGAATTCGCAAAGATGCCTAGATGACCTGGATTCTTCACTACGGAAGACTGGTCCACATTCAAAAACTCCTTCTTCTAGCATCATCGAACCTGTCTGTTTTGCCAGCTGTGGGCTCTGGGATAAATATGCTGTTTTATCAAAATATTTAACAGAAAAAACTTGACTACCAGACTCAGATGCTCCAGATAATAACTTTGGTGTTGAAATTTCAACCATACCTCTGCTTAACAAATAATCACGACAACCTTGAATAAACGCACTACGAACTCTAAATAAAATTCTAGATCTTTCTGTTTTTAAATCAACAGCACGATAGTCAAATCTTAAGTCAATTGAAGATTCCTCTGTAATAGGAAATGCTTCTGCTTTTGACATTATCTCTAACTTGTCTACTTGAACTTCTAAACCAAAGGTTTTACTTTGTTTAGATTCTATGGCTTGTCCAGTGACAATAAAAGCAGACCCTGGTAATAAAGTACCAATTTCTTCATGCATTGGTACTTTAGATTTTGATAAAACAAGTTGAATAGTGCCTGATTTATCTCGACCTAAAATAAATTGTAAGTGTTTTTGATCACGAAGTACTTCTAATGTCAAATATAAAGTTACTGTCTGACCAATTTTCTCTTTTAATTCTCTGACTAATGTTCTCATTTTTTTCTCCTAATAAAAATTTTAAAAATAAAAAAAGGCACTTCGATGAAGTGCCTTGAGGTTGTAATCTTGTTTGTTCACATAAACAATAACCTGCCAGCACTTAATGCAGCATCATTATTGTTGTTATTGAAAAAACGAGTGAAATACATGAAAATTCCTTTTTTTACTTGATATAAGTATATAATATCATATATTTTTTGTCAATTAAAAACATTAATTTGATGAAAAAACAACAGTTATTGAGTGTATTTTAATCAAATTAAGTACTCAAATAATAACATGTTTAAAAAAATAGCCAGCAAACAAGAAATTATGCTATAATTTATTCTTATTCATTTTGGAGAATAGCATGGGCATGGACGTAACTCATCTTAAATTTTTTGGATTTCAAACAAACAAAAATTCGTTTGAGAATATCTTGGCTGAACAAGAAAAAAATTTCCTTGAAATGGATGTCAGTGAAAGAAATATGTCTTGGTTAAAAGCACAAGGTTTTATTCAAGAAATGCATCAATTTGATGTAGAAGTTGTTGATATTGATGAAATGGAAAGGATTGATCCTGAAATTAAAGGTATGTGGATTGGTCAATACAATTTAATCAAAGAAGAAGGTGATATGTGGATGGAATTTATGAACGACAATCAAACTGTCTTATTTGATGAAAGTAAAATTGTATTTAAAAAAATTCCAAAAGTATTGATTCAAACAGAAGAAGTTGGATACATGAGAAAGCCTTTCAATTTTTATGATGATGCACCTGTGATCATGCCCAATGAAGTGACATTAAACATCAATAATTTTGTGATGAGTGCTAATAATTTCACAAAAGAGGGTAAAGGTGTTTTTCATGTCATGAACGCAATTGATAAAAAGCAAACTGAAGAATGCAACTTGTTTGTTTTTGAAAAGGATCAGATGGAAAAAATGCTGCCTTTTGTTCAATTGAAAGAAAGTTTTAAAAATGAATTTTTGAATGATTTTGATGAAAGATCTTTTGTGTGGTTTAACTGGTAAAAAAAGAGTCGTCAGGCTCTTTTTCAATTAATTTTCTATACGTTTTTCTCAAGAGTCTGTCATTATGCTATAATGAGTCAATAACTCTTTTTATGAATAAGGAAAAAAATGATTAAAATACTTATTGCACTATTTTTTGTCTGGATTATTGTCTCTACAATGATGTTTATCATGACATTAGGAGCTGTTTCTGTATTGAACCCAAGTGGAAGAAAAACGTTTTGGAAATGGTCTCTGCTTCTTACTTTTTACATCGGCGTACCAATCATTGGTTGGATGATAGGTCTTGTTCATTTATGGGTCATTGTAGGAAAACCCAAGGTTATCACATCTAAAAATGATAAAGAAAGGTGATTTTTCCTATTTATTACTATCAAATTTAAAAATTGATATGAATTTTTACAAATTAATTAAAAAATTTTAATAGAGTGATTAATTTTTAGATTTTTGAATAATTAAAGATAAAAATTTTATTTTAAAAAAATCAAACTGGACAGTACTATTATTTCTTTTATAATATTGACGTATGAAAAATCAATTTTTAAAGCTTACTGAAAAAATAGTGACTTCATTTTTTCCGAAAGAAACAATAATCGCAAAAGATAAAGTTCATTTGGAAAAAATTATTAAAACAGAAATAAAAAAATATGGTCATCACTGTAACCTAAATCATATTGATATATCCAATGTCTCAGATCTATCTTTTTTATTTTTTGGCTCAAAGTTTAATGGAGATATATCAAATTGGGATGTATCTAATGTCAAATATATGAATGGTTTATTTTATTTATCTAAGTTCAATGGTGATATTTCTAATTGGAATACAGGAAATGTTATCAACATGTCAGAGATGTTTGAAAGATCTATCTTCAATAAAGATATATCAAAATGGGATGTATCCAATGTTGAAGAGATGTATGCCATGTTTTCTAATTCAAAATTTAATGGAGACATTTCAAAATGGGAGGTTTCTAATGTAAAAGATATGTCTTTTATGTTTTCTAATTCACTATTCAACCAAGATATTTCTAAATGGAATACCTCCTCTGTTGAATTAATGGGGGCTATGTTTTTTAATTCCCAATTCAATCAAGACATATCTCGCTGGAATGTTGAAAAAGTAAAAGAAATGGAGCGTATGTTTTACTGCTCAAGCTTTAATGGCAATATTTCTAATTGGAATGTTTCAAATGTTGAAAACATTAAAGGGATTTTTTATAATAGTCAATTTAATCACGATATATCTCAATGGAATGTGATAAATATGAGTAAAATAGACAATGCTTTTAAAAATTCACTGTTGGAAAAAAATAATAAATTACCATACTGGTATATTACTAATCAATCAGAAAGAGTTGAAGCAAGATTAAAATATGTTTCTGAACAAGAATATCAACATATAGAAACAGAATTAAACTTAGATTATATGATGAAAAAAATAAATAAAAAAGCAAAATTATAAAGTATGAAAAAATTGATAATTTTGCTTTTTTAAAACATGATGAATTGATAAATCAATTGATAATTTGAAGACTTTTCACACCTGGATGATGACTGAAAATAGCATGCATGATCTCATTGATGATTACACTAGATGAATAGTCTTTATTTTTATCGTAATAGACAGTAAATGCGCCATCACCGTCTTCTGCACAAAAGCAAGATGTGGATATTTCATCACAAACTTGATTCCAATCATATCCCATGTGTACACCGACAACATTAATGTCAGAGTTTTGCATAGACCAAATTGCTTCTAATACTTTTGGAAAATCACTCATTGATGTACTCCTTGAAAGGATTGTATGATAACATAAAAATGAAAAAAAACCAACTAGAAGTTGGTTATAAAAGGAGAATATTTTTTAATGAAGACTTAAATATTCAAACGCTGAAAGGCTTGCTTTGGCACCATCACCAACTGCAATGATGATTTGTTTGAATGGTGCCGTGGTGCAATCACCTGCTGCAAATAATCCTGCAATATTGGTTTTATTTTTATGGTCTACCACAATTTCACCAAATCTATTGAGTTCAAGTTGATTATCTCCATCACTGACCTTGAATTTTGTATTAGGAGATAAACCAATTTGTACAAATATACCAGAGCAATCCAAGCTCTCTAGGTGGTTATTTTCTCTATGAATGATTTCAACAGCGTTGACTTTATCATCACCCAATATAGATTTTGTCATCACATTGGTGATAACTCTTGTGTTTGGTAATTGATGCAATTTATCTTGCAAAACTTTATCTGCCTTCAGATTGGGGGCATATTCCAAAAGAGTCACATGTTCCACAATACCAGCTAAGTCGATAGCTGCTTCCACACCAGAATTTCCCCCACCAACAACAATGACTTTTTTACCTTTAAATAATGGGCCATCGCAGTGAGGGCAATAAGCAACGCCTTTGTTTTTAAATTCTTTTTCACCAGGAATATTTAACTCTCTCCAATGAGCACCTGTAGATAAAATCACGCTTTTTGCTTTTATAACAGCTCCACTTTTTAGATGCACATGAAATATACCCTCTATTTTTTCAGAAGACAACATTTCATCATTTATGATGGGTACACCATTTTCCTTGACATGATTTTCCATTTCTCTGACTAACTTTGGACCTTCTGTATAACTCATGGAGAGATAGTTTTCAATACCTAGGGTATCAAGGACTTGTCCTCCAAAGCGTGGACTTACAATAGCAACATTCAATCCTTTTCTGGCTGAATAAATGGCGGCTGAAGCTCCTGATGGTCCTCCACCAATGATCAATTGGTCAAACAATGGCAATGAATTTAATCGCTCAACAACCAAATCTTTTTCTTGTTGTAAATTTTCTTGAGAAAGAAATTTATTTTTTAAAATTTCAATGATCTCAGAAAAAGTTTTTTTACCAGAAAAAACAATCGATTTTTCATGATAGATGCTAGGAACAGCCATGATGCCTAAATCTTCAACTTCCTTGGTATAAAGGGCTCCATCTATGATTTCATGTGTAAAAGTATCACAATGAATGGCTACCATATTCAATACTTGAACAACGTCAGGACAATTATGGCAACTTAATGAAATATAACTTTGCACTTTGATTTCTTGATCTTTGAATGTTTTTACCAATTGATGAAGTTGCTCATATTCTTCAGAAGATATCTTAGGTTTTCTGCCACTGACTTGCAATAATGCCATGATAAGTGTGGAAAACTCATGTCCCATCGGCACAGCTTTGAAAATGATTCTATGATTCTTATCTGATTTTTTACCAATAGAAAAACCAACAGGTATAAAACCAGATTCAATCGTTTTTAATTCAATTTTACCTTGTCCTAAAGATTGAATTTCATTTAATAGCGATGATAGCTCTTGTGAAGATGCAGAAGAATCTTTAAAAAAATGAATGCTAATATCACTTTCTAAAAGTTTTAAATATTGCTCTAGTTGTATGCGAATGGATTGCTCTAACATGATATGAACTCCTATGAAAAGGGGGCTTATGCTTATGCTCCCCCAATAAATTTTAATGAAACGTTACCTTAAATTTTACCAACCAAATCTAAGCTTGGTTTCAAGGTTTGGGCTCCTTGGCTCCATTTGGCTGGACAAACCTCTCCTGGATGATTAAAAACATACTGTGCTGCTTTGAGTTTTCTCAGTAACTCTTGAGCATCTCTACCTACACCACCACCACTGATTTCAACCATCTGAATGATTCCATGAGGGTCTACCAAAAATGTACCTCTATCAGCCAATCCTTCTTCTTCAATATAGACTTCAAAATTTTTCGAAATCTTACCAGTTGGATCACCAATCATTGGATAATTAATTTTTTTAATCGCTTCAGAATGATCGTGCCAAGCTTTGTGCGTAAAATGAGTGTCTGTTGAAACAGAATAGATCTCACAACCCAATTGTTTAAAATGCTCATATTGTTGCGCCAAATCTTCCAGCTCAGTAGGACACACAAAGGTGAAGTCCGCTGGATAGAAAAATACAACGCTCCATTTATTTTTTAAATGCTCCTCAGTGACTTCAATGAATCTTCCACCTTGTGCATCATTTAAAAATGCTTGAGCTTTGAATGGTTTAACTGCTTGATTAATTAATGACATAAATATCTCCTTGATTGAACTCATGAACTGTTCATGATTAAAAGAATGATATATTAAAAAAATCAATTAACAATATGATTCAATAGTTTTTACCTATATAAATATTCATCGCAACAATAGCTTAAATCTATTAAATAAATTTTTTTAATAAATTATTTTAATCTGACGATTTTTTTTATATTACGTCTATATGATTATATGATACATAAAAGAAAGGTTATTATGAAAATTTTTATTAAAATAAGTTGTTTATTGTTCATCATGCATGCCAACATATCTGTTGCTCAAGAAAGTGAATTGCAAATGAAAGAAAAAATACCATCAGCATCTAAATGTGCAAGAATTTCGGATAGACTGGTGGCTAAGTGTTTTGATTTAGAAGACAAGCCTGTGACACAATGTGGACAAAAAGGTATTAAATGTGTTGATTCATCATTATTGAATTTAACTCATGAAAATAACAATAAAAAAATTAAGCCTTGATTTATATTTTGATGATAATTGAATAAAAAAAGGAACTCGATTAGTTCCTTTTTCTTTATGCCCATACTTTATGTTTGATCAGTAGGCATTATATATTCAAATTTTCAGTTAATAAATCACCTTTGGTGATGTGATGATTTTATTATCACCATGATAAAAAAATATTAATACTGTTGCAAAAAAACTCACATTTTTCTTTTAATATTACTGTGAAATACATGAACAGCTTGGTCATTGACGCAATAAAGGCTAGAGGGACGATATGCTCCTTCTTTGATTTTTTCACCTGTGTCTTGAATCATACCACTGGACTCAATTTTTTCACGGAACGTACTTTTATTAAGTTTTTCACCCAAAATAATTTCATAGATGTTTTGAAGTTTAGGTAAAGTAAAAGGTTGTGGTAAAAAATGAATCGGTAGTGTGGAATAATTTACTTTATTGCTCAAACGCTGAAAAGCTTGTTCAATCACATCTTTATGATCAAAAGCAAAAGTGCCTTTTTTGACTTGTTCATGGCTGAGCCATTGAGTTTTGGGATCAGAAGTCATGCTATCTGTCAAAGCCATGTAAGCAATAGAAAGTGTAGGTCCACGAGGGTCATGACCACTGCGACTGAGAAGTTGTTCTTGATAGTTAATAGAGACGCCTGTTTTTTGATGTAAAACACGAGCAACAGCTTCTTCTAATGATTGATCTGATGTTTTTACAAGTCCACCAGGGAGAGACCAATAACCGCCAAAAGTTGGGTTGTCTTTTTCTCTTTGATAAACCAAAACTTTAAGCTCACCACTAGCAATAGAAAAAATAACTGGGTCAACGCTGACATGAAATAATTCTTTTTTCATTTGAAACTCCTTGATTTATTAATTGTGTTGAACTGAATGTTAGAGAAAATTTGATTTTCTATACAATATTCAAAAGCAGATTCTCCAATTTCAGCAATGATTTTTGATTTTTTTTCAGCAAAATTTTCATGACTTAAACTTTGAAATAATTCTCTGATGTTAGTGGAATGCAATCCTTGTTCTGGAATGACGCAGACGCCAAAGTCTTTTAAAATCTCTTCATTGCGATGAAATTTTTTCCAAATTTCTGGTCTAAAATTATCTTCTCCAATCACCAAAGTAAAAGATTTATTGTTATTCTTTGATTGATTTTCTGTTAAATAAGATAATAGCTCATAAGAATAAGGTGTACGCTCATATTTTTCTACAAAATCTTTATCAAGATCAGAAAAAATAATTCTCTTCAACAAGTCGGGTTTTTCTTGAAAATAATCCAAAAAAACTTTCATCAAGAGATTTTTGCGATGATCATAATCAATAAATTGTTTACCAAATGGATGTTGATAAACCAGTGATGATATCACTTGCTCACATTGTTTTAAAGATTCCTCAATAACTTTGGCATGTCCAAAATGAGGAGGATTACCAGTGATTCCAAATAAACCAATTTTCATATTTTCCTTTTTTTATGATCATACCATACTTAGTATGAAAAATCAACTATATAAAAATAAAGAAAATTTCTTTTCATGATACTGCTAAAAAATCTAATAAATTTGATTTTATGAATTACATAGAACTACAGTAAGTATATAGTGCTTTAGTTGAATGAAGTTTATTAATAGTTAAATTAAGAGGCTCTCCGGAAAAACGTGTGGAAACTAAAAATCGATGAAAAAGCACTTGACAAAATAAGAAATTTATTTAAATTTATTTTTAATTCAAAAAATTGATTGATGAGCAAAAAACACACAGATAAAAAAAATACATCAAACACCACATCAAACACCATAAAGTTGATTAAATCCTATACTTTATCGCATGATATGAATCATGCGAAATTAGAGCAATTATTTAAAATGTATGCGGTTTATCAAAAAGAATATGTGAAACATACCCAACAATATTGGAAAGATTTCATCA